>JAEEGG010023978.1_pt1 | contig 11873 bp, 10 predicted proteins | sample 9134161 | NCBI WGS metagenome assembly JAEEGG01 (sample SAMN16246543, study PRJNA631951) | gut metagenome | biome: gut microbiome; feature: rumen; material: CR-attached | host: Bos | place: Iran: Karaj | collected 2018-10 | reverse complement strand
CTTCGTCGTGGATGCCATGACCGGCCAGGACGCCGTGGAGACGGCCAAGGCGTTCAACGACCGCCTCGACTTCGACGGTGTCGTCCTCACCAAGATGGACGGCGACACCCGTGGCGGTGCTGCCTTGTCGATCAAGGCCGTCGTCGGCAAGCCCATCAAGTTCGTCTCTACGGGCGAGAAGATGGAGGCCCTGGACGTCTTCCATCCGGACCGCGTCGCAGACCGTATCCTCGGAATGGGAGATGTCGTTTCCCTCGTGGAGAAGGCCCAGGAGCAGTTCGACGAGAAACAGGCCAGAGAACTGAAGAAGAAGCTCGCCAAGGACCAGTTCACGCTCGAGGATTTCTACGCGCAGATCCAGCAGGTCAAGAAGATGGGCAACATCAAGGACCTGGCCGGCATGCTGCCGGGAATGGACAAGGCTCTCAAGGATGTCGACATAGACAACAAGACGGCGTATAAGGCGACGGAGGCCATCATCCAGTCGATGACCGTCGAGGAGCGCCGCCACCCCGAAATCATCAACGGCTCGCGCCGCAAAAGGATAGCAGACGGTTCGGGAACCTCCCTTCCGGAGGTGAACCGTCTGCTCAAGCAGTTTGAGGGCACCCGCAAGATGATGAAGTCCGCCGTCAACGGCTCCCTCGCCCAGCAGCTGCGCGGCATGCGCCGCCGTTAGCGCCCGAAGACGAGGGCCATGTCCCGGGCTATGCCCGGACCGGCGACGGACTCGGGGATGAACTCCCAGTGGCCGATGACGGCAGGGTCGCCTATGACGGCCGGGTCGATCGACCCGTGCTCCTTCAGGTATTCGTAGATCATATCCCGGATCTCCGGGTATTTCTTGACGACGCGCTCTTCGATGCGGTCGGTATCAATGCCGATCTGGTCGAGGAGTCCGCCGCCGCCGGAGGCGCGGTATGACGTCATGGCGACGTTGTATGTGGCGGCGGGATCGAACGCGCTGCCGTCCGCCATCGAAGCGATGGCTATGCGCTCACCGAAGGGTTTGGTGACATCCACGGTATAGACGAGACCTCCGAACGAGTCGAAGTTGTATGTGGCCTTCTCGAACGACCAGCGCTCGAGGCCCGTACGGGTGTCTGGAGCGTTCTGGATCTTCAGCACGTGATCGGACGGCCCGGAGACCGTGCGGATCCACTGGTCGTAGGACGCTTCGAGATAGTCCTTCACTTCCTTGCCGGACATCTTTACCACCGAGAGCTGGTTCTCATACTGGTAGAGCGTGAACAGGTCGTTGAATACGAGTTTTCCCGCCTTGATGACTCCGCGCTGCGTCAGCGGAGCAGCGATCGACAGCTGCGCAGGTGCGCAGCCGAGGCTGACGGTATGGAGCAGGTTGAGGTAATCGCTCATGCCCGCGAAGGCGTCGCTGAGATTGAAGTCGGCCTTCAGTTCGCCCACTTCCTTGAGGGTGAAGGCCTTGACGGCTTCGTAATCCTTCTGGAAGGCTTTTCGCATCTCGGGGTCGGCGTTGTCCTTGTCGATGGCGATCAGACCGGATGAAACGGATTTGGAGACGACCTTGCCTTTCTTAATGCTGAGGCTCACGGTTCCGTGACCGAGATTGCGCGAATGACTGCCGGAGTTGAGCAGGGCGATCCTGCCGTTGTCCATCACGAAGGGACGGTGGTCATGGGCGCAGACCAGTACATCTACGCCTTTCAGGCTGTTGTACAGGTCCCTGCCTTGACTCTCCAGGACCGATCCGTCGCCGGGCCCCGTGCCGGAATGCACCGCCACGATGACGACCTGGGGCTTCTCCTTGGCGATCACCTTGTCCACATCCTGCTGCACGAGCGGGATCAGCGATTCGAAATGCATCCCGCTCCAGATGCCCTCGTCCAGCCAGGCCTTGATGTTGGCGTTGTTGTATCCGAGCACGGCGACCTTGAGCTTGTTTTTCTTCAGGATGGTATAGGAGGGGAAGTAGGTTTTACCGTCGTCATTGCGGATGGCGTTGCCGCCCAGGAAGGGAATGCCGTATCCTTTGATCTCGCGGGCTACCCTGTCATAGACGGGATGGCCCGTCTCGACGTCGTGGTTGCCCCATATGACGGCGTCGTAGTCCATATAGTCCACCATCCTTGAAAACACGTGGGGGACACTGGTCTCCACATAGTTGTAGTAGTAGGCGGCGTTGTTGCCCTGGAGGAAATCCCCGGCGTCGAGGAGGACGACATTATCCTTTCCGACGGCCGTGCGGACACTGTCGACGTAATAATTGGCCGCCAGCATGGAATTCTGCGTGCGGTTGTCGACGTAGGTGGAATCGAAGTACGTTCCGTGAACGTCGTTGGTAGTAAGGACATGGAGCTGGTAGTCTCCGTCCTTGGGACCGCAGCAGGCGGCTGCCAGCAGGAGCGGAAGGATGAAGCGGATCACTTTGGTCATATGACAGGCAATTCTTTAAGAGTTCTAGAGGCTTAGGATGGGTCCGGCGGGTTCGCTCCGCTGCGTGCTGCCGGACCGGCGGCTGCCGGATGAGGCGCTGCTCTTGTGCGGGTGCCGGAAGGCGTCGAGGTTGAAAAGGACCGTAGCTTTGACCTGTGAACCGATGAAAGGTCCGATCTGGTCCTCGGTGCCGCGCCCTGCGGGCGTGATGAAATGTCCGATGGCGGAGAACCTGGTACCGATGAACTCGGACTTCAGCGGCTGCCAGTAGAGCTCAAGACGGTCATACCACGCGGGGACGCTCCTTCTTGTGAAGTAGAAATCCTCTCCCTTATAAACCGTGCCCGCATATGTGGCGGCCGAAGAATCGGAATAAACGCTGCTCATGTAAGTGTTGAGGTTGGCGCCGAAATAGTAGGTGTTCTCGAGCCCGAAGCCCCAGTGGCGGACATTGAAGATGACTTCGGCACCCATGGGGAAGTGCGGGGACTCGCCGACTTCCTCTCCGGATTCGTCATAGGCCGGCATCTTGTAGTCCAGCTGATATGTGGCGATGGGGCCGGCCTTGACCGAAAGTTCCTGCATGCCGAGCTTGGAACCGAAATCGACCTTGGCATAGGGATTGACCAGCGCGAAATCGACGTCGGCGCTGGCCAGGAGCGAACCGTTGGAGTGGGTATATGCGGCGGACCATCCCAACGATGCCCAGTCGACGGGATTGTAAATTCCGGAAGTAAACACCATCTCGCAGCCCACCCTGTCGACTCCGCGTACTCCCGCGATGTCCGCGGTGACCTCCGCCTTGAAACGGGGAGCGGAGTATTTGAACGTCACGCCTTCAAGGTTCGGATCGTAATAGCGGATGTCGTCGGCGAAAATGGCCCTGGTGTAATCCCCGTCAAGGATAGTCCTGGGAAGTATGCCGGCGTAGAAGTCCAGGATCCCGTCGCCTACGGATTTCTTGTAGTTGTAGTAGAAGAATATGTCCTTCATCAGGTCGAAGTTGCTCAGCTTGGACTGATGTTCCGCTTCGGAGTAAACTTCCACGGCCGTGGGGTTGGCGCCGAGATTCTTTGTGAGGTCGATACCGAGCGCCAGCCTGTGTGTCGTCCGCGCATCCTGGTCGAAACGCAGCACGGCAGAAGGCGAGAAACGGGCGACGTTGAAGGTTTCCGTCGCCATGAACAACTCTTCGCTGGCGCCGAAAGACCTGAGGTCGAAGAAATACTGGAAGTCGATGTCATATTCGACCTTTACGGCATTCTCCTGAACGCGGCGGTCCTGCTGCTGCCTGCCGAGGAGCCCCGGGAGGTCCAGAAGTGACTGGGCTGAAGTCACCGATGCGGCAACAAGGAGCGCCGTCACGGAAAGAATAATGGGCTTTTTGTTCATAATGCCGGTGATTCTTATGAAGTTATATATTCAAGATGCTTAATTGCGTGCGTGCGTTGCATCTTTTTCCGTATTTTTGCAAAAACGACTGATCATATAATGCTGAAGCTCCAGACAATGGTCGAATGCGGGACAAGTCCCGTAAAGATGACATTCTCCGAAGGAATAGTGCTGCTTGGCAGCTGTTTTGCCGACAATGTCGGCGCCCGTATGGCCGAAGCCGGCTTTGACGTCTGCGTCAATCCTTTCGGCACGCTGTACAATCCGGTCTCGATCTCCGACGCGGCAGGCCGGCTGGAGAGCGGAGTCCCGTTCGGACCCGGGGACTGCGTGGAGATGGGGGCGGGAGCAGGCCTTGTCTGCTCGTTCCATCACCATACTTCCTTCGCCCGCCGAACCTCCGGGGAGTTTCTCGAAGCCGCGAATGCCTCACTTGCGGAGGCAAGTGCCAGGTGGCGTCGTGCCGGCCTGGTCATCCTGACACTCGGCACCGCATGGTGCTTCCGGCATATCGGGAGCGGGCAGGTGGTCGCCAACTGCCTCAAGCGGCCGGACCGCGAGTTTTCCCGTGAAAGGCTCTCCGTCGAGGAGACCGTTTCGATTCTCAAAGAACTCGTATCCCGCTTCCCGGAGAAGCGTTTCATTCTGACTGTCAGTCCAATCCGCCATATGGCGGACGGCGCTCACGGCAACCAGGCCAGCAAGTCCACCCTTCTGCTCGCTGCGGATTCCGTAGCCGACGGGAAGCGCATAGTCTATTTCCCCGCCTACGAAATCCAGATGGACGAACTGCGCGACTACCGTTTCTATGCCGAGGACATGGTCCATCCCAGCCCCCAGGCCGTCGATTACATCTGGGAGAGATTCTGCGACTTCGCGCTGCCGGACAGCGAGAGGCAGACCCTCCTGGACAATGTCAAGGCCTTCCGCCGCATGCAGCACAGGCCCTTGGCAAGGTAGGGGAGAGTCCCTTATTTCGCGTAAGCGACGGACCTGGTCTCACGGATGACGGTGATCTTCACCTGTCCGGGATAGGTCATCTCTTCCTGGATCTTCTGGGCGATGTCGGTGGAGAGGCGTGCAGCCTGCTCGTCGCTGACTTCTTCGGCTCCGACGATGACGCGGAGCTCCCTGCCGGCCTGGATGGCGTACGACTTGGTGACTCCCGGGTAGGACGCAGCCAGGTCTTCCATACCCTTCAGACGCTTGATGTACGACTCGATCACTTCGCGGCGGGCTCCCGGACGGGCGCCTGAGATGGCGTCGCCGACGAGCACGAGCGGGGCGATGATGGAGGTCATCTCGGTCTCCTCGTGGTGGGCTCCGATGGCATTGCAGATCTCGGGCTTTTCCTTGTACTGCTCGGCTATCTTCATGCCGAGGAGTGCGTGAGGCAGCTCAGGATCCTGCTCGGAGACCTTTCCGATATCATGCAGGAGTCCGGCGCGCTTGGCGAGCTTGGGGTTAAGCCCGAGCTCCGAAGCCATGATGGCGCAGATGTTGGCGACTTCGCGCGAGTGCTGGAGGAGGTTCTGTCCGTATGAGGAACGGTATTTCATTCGGCCGATGAGGCGTACGAGCTCCATGCTCATGCCGTGGATGCCTAGGTCTATGCAAGTACGTTTGCCGGTCTCGAGGATCTCGTCCTCGAGCTGCTTCTGGACCTTGGCGACCACTTCCTCGATGCGCGCGGGATGGATGCGGCCGTCGATGACGAGCTGATGGAGGGCCAGACGTGCGACCTCTCTGCGGACAGGGTCGAAAGCGGACAGGAGGATGGCGTCGGGGGTGTCGTCCACGACGATCTCCACTCCCGTGGCGGCCTCGAGAGCTCGGATGTTGCGGCCCTCGCGGCCGATGATGCGTCCCTTGATCTCGTCGTTCTCGATGGGGAAGGTGGTGACGGCGTTCTCGATGGCCGTTTCGGTAGCGGTACGCTGTATGGTATTGATTACGATGCGCTTGGCTTCCTTGGCGGCGTTCAGGCGCGCCTCGTCCATCGTATCGTTGATGTAGGCCTGCGCTTCGCTGCGCGCCTCGGCCTTCATGTTCTCAACGAGCATTTTGCGGGCATCCTCGGCGGACATGCCGGCGATGTTCTCCAGCTCCTTGTTGACCTGCGCAGTCACGCGCTCGCACTCTTCAAGCTTGGTGTCCAGCTTGGTCTTGAGAGCGTTCACCTGGCCCTTCTGGGAATCCAGGTCGTGCTGGCGGCGGTCCAGCTCGCCCTGCTGCTGCTTGAGCTGCCCCTCGCGGGACTTGATATTGTTTTCACGCTCGCGGAGCTCGTTATTCTTGTTGTTCACGAAATTCTCGTGCTCGCTCTTGAGCTGGAGGAATTTCTCCTTGGCCTGCAGGATCTTCTGCTGTTTGATGCTTTCGGCCTCGAGCTTCGCCTTCTCGATGATGGCGTCCGCGCGTCCCTTGGACGCGGAGCGGCTGACGAGTATATAAATTGCAAGGGCCAGGACGGCTCCGGCAACTGCTGCTAGGATGTAGTACAAAAACATAGTTAGTATATATAATTAACAGTATCCACTCTCTTGCGGAGCAGATACTGTTATGAAAAAAAAGCCGTCAGCCGAGCTTTCAGAAAGCCTCTGATTATGTTTTGGGCTCCGTTCTGTATCGGGCTTCCCGTCTGGCGGGCTTGCCTTCCTCAGCGCGAGTAGACCCGGTTCCGAAGAACTTGTTGTTTTCAGAAGATGGGCCTGCCGGCTATTACTTTTTCGTTACACCTTCCAGATAGGTCGCCACATCCCCCTGAAGTGTCTCCACCTCCTCTACGAGGCGCGACATTTTCTTCTGGGCGGAGAGCTTGCCGGCCGCTTCCTGGATCGCCACGAAGACCAGCTTGTCCTCCGGACTGCTGTCCGGGAACCGGGCGTCGAACTTCGTCACCATCTCGGAAACCTCGGCGGCCGCAAGGCGCATCAGTTGCTCCATCTCGGGAGAGGCGGCACTGAGGCGATACGGCTTGCCCGCAACTTTCAATGTGATGTCCTGGGCCATATCAGTTCTCCAGCAGCTTTATGCATTTGTCAATCTCGTGGATCAGCCGATCGATCCGGGCCTTGGACTCCGCAGGGTCGCCGGCGGCCTGGAAAGCTCGCAGCAGGTCGAGATTGTCTATCTGTTGGTTCAAATCAGCAATCTGCTCCTTGTACTTCAGGTTCTTCTCCTCGCTCGCGGCCAGCTTCCCGGCAAGTGTGTCCGCCCGCTGCCTTTCGGCCTCGTATAGCGCAATCAACTTGGCGATATTTGACTTGACATCTTCGAGCATCGCAGACGATACCTAACATACAATACGCAAATATAATAAAATTTCGTCAAATCATCAAGAGCTATTCGCTCACGATGATACCGCCGCCGGCGTTGTCCCCGCCGTGTCCGTGGCCATGGCCTTCCTCATAGTGCGCATGTGCCGGCATCTCGGGATAAGGAAGTTCTATCTCGAAATAATCGAAGTCGATGTCCGTCCAAGTCCCCTGGGCAAGAATCATCGCAGGTTCAATATCCTGGGCAGTAATCTCACGTGTCGGATCGAAAGAATCCCGCGGAAATGCATAAAGAAAGTGATGTACCGTCCAACGCTGATTAATAAAGACAAAGTTCCACATAGCCCAGGCAGACACGGTGAAATCCTCTGTTCTCTGGTACTTATAAATTTTATCCTTTTCTATCCTGGCCGCAAAAGCATCGTAATATTTTTCGAAACCGCTCACTTTCTTCACGATCGTGGTTTCGCCGCCGATGTGCCCATAAACGCCGTCAACGTCCACCTGGCCGAAAAGAAGCAGATCGGAATCATTCACATACCAGGTATTGATAGGAATATCACGTTCCCAATAATCATCATACTCAGAATAGCTGTAAGCATAGGTTGAATAGTGAGTATTATACAGATAGCCGAAGTTCAACTGAAGTTCATCACCTTCGCCATAGATGGTCGCCGTATCAATATAATAGTTATCGACTAGCTCTCCGACCATCACCTCGGAAGCCACCTCCGAATGACCGCCGGCGAAGGTCGTCGGGACAATCACGGGGAAGGTCTTGGACTTGAGAATGGTCGTGCCGCTGACCGTCAGGGTAAGCGAAGTCTGTTTGACGGCTTCGCCTTCGGCAGCCTGGAAGGAGATGACGGCCTGGCCCTCGCTGTAAGATACCGTAGAACCGGGCAGCGTCTCAAAACCGGAAATCACAAATTCATCGGTAAAAACGGCTCCGTCCAGACGGAAGACGTCGACGGTGATGTTACCGGAAGCACCTTTCACGGTGAATGCTGATTCAAGCGACTCGGGCGTACAGGCGACAAACAAAGCAGCCAGTAGCAGGAATGCAATACACTTTCTCATAATAAACGTGGTTATGTTCTGTTACAATATGCGAAGATACGAAAAAAAAGAGAACCCGCAACCGAGGTTGCGGGTTCTCCGGGAGAGTAATATTTATCTAAAGAATTAATTAATTCTTCGGCTTGATGATAACGGTGCGGCTCAGCACATCGTTGTTGAAGAAGAGCGGATCGACACCACCGTAGGCGACAGTCTCGAGCTTGCTGGCAGGAACGCCCTGGGACACGAGGAAGTCGAACACGGCCTTGGCACGCTGCTCGGAGAGGGTCTGGTTGCGCTTGGCGCTACCCGTCTTCTTGTCAGCATAACCGGCGACGACGAACTTGGCATCAACACCCTTGATCTCGTCAGCATAGATCTGCAGGCGAGCCTTGTCCTTCTGGGTGAGGACAGCCTTGTTGATATCGAAGAAGACAGCGGTGGAAGCGGGGATCTCCTTGTTGACGAGCTTCTCGACCTCCTTGATGACCTCCTTCTCGACCACCTTCTCGATGATCTTCGGGTTCTTCTCAGCGTACTCGCGGGCCAGAGCGTCAGCAGCCTCCTTGGAGAGGTAGCCGGCAGCAGCGGCAGCGGCAGCAGCGCGGGCGAACTTGCCATGCTTGCCACCGATGGTCCAGATGGCGTTCAGGGTCACGCGGCCGGTACCCTCACCCTTGCGATACTGGGAAGCGTCGCCGAAGATGGACGGGGTGATGCCGAAACGACCCTCGAGAGCGAGCTCGAAAGCGTTGGTGATGTTGTAACCGAGGCCGAGACCGGCGGTCGCACCAAAGCGGGCCTTGAAGGCGTTGCTCTCATTCACGCGAACGAAGACAGCGTCCTGAAGAGCGGTGTTAGAGAACACGGAATTCTCTTTGGAGAAGTTCACGGTCGGACCGAGGAAAGCGTACACATCGAACTTGGCAAGATCCTTAGCGAAGATGTTGCTGAAGTTGATCATCGCATCGAGATTCAACTCACCGAAGAGCTGGTTCTGGAAGCCGCGGGGGATCAGGAGACCACCCTGCTGATCGTAAGCGTTGCCCGCCTTCTGATCGAGGGTCTGGAAAGGACCGCCGATGACAGCACGGACACCCCAGACCGGCGTGATATACTTACCGACCATGATGTTGCCGTACACGTTAGGGGTGTTGAAGCCACCGTTGTAGACGGAGATGATACCGCCACCGATGCCGACGAAAACGTCATTCCCCTTGTAAGCAGTCTGAGCGTTCGCAGCGAACATGCCGGCTGCGAGAGCGATAGACAGTGCGAGAGCTTTGAGTTTCATATCTGTAAATTTTAAATTTCGTTATACAAAGGATTGCGTGACGGATTACTCAGCAGTGATGATACCACCACCGGCGTTGTTGTTGTCACCGTGGAGGGCGTGACCATCGTGGGTGTAGTGACCGGAGTGCGGCACATAGTGGGCTTTGTGATCCGGGTGAGCCATCTCGACGACACCGCAGGCAGCGTAGAGCTCATACATGTTGAACGAGGCCACAGGACCGATCTCCGGGTTGTTGGAACCCTCTTCCGGGGTAGCGGTGACGATAATCGGGGTCACATAGGTGACCACCGGGTTGATCACTTCGTAGAGGGACCAGGCACCGACGGAGAAATCATAGGACTCCTCTTCGAAATCGATTCCGGAGTCCTCAGCGAAGTAGGCGAACATGAGAGCGCTCTCAAGAGAGAAATCATCGTTGAGCAGCTCGAAATCACCCAGCTCGTAACCATCGGGGATTAACCAGCTGTAGCTGTCCTCGAGGATGAACTCGGTAGCGTTCTCCATCATCCAAACCTTGAACTTCTCACCTTCGAACTCAACCTCCTGGGCGACGCCATAGCCGTGGCCATGGGCGGCAGCCTGGAGACCAAGGACCTCCACGTCATAAACCTCAGTGTCGCCATACTCGTAGTCGATGACATAACCACCGGCGTTGTACGGAAGGATAACGGTAGCGGTAAGGACAGCGTCCATACCGGCGAAGATCTGCGGGAAGGAAACAGTCGTGGAAGCGGTAGAACCCTTGTAGTGAGCGGTCACCGTAACGGTACCGGCAGGGATGGAGGGGTTACCCGTGATGGACTTGGTCGAGAAGCCGGTACCAACGGACCAGCCATAGGTGACAGTCACGGCCGACGGATCGAAATCAGGAGCGGCGCAGAGGACCGTCTCGTTGACCGTAGCGGTGGCGTCATTCACGTTAAACGCGGTCTGAAGATTCTCAGGCTCGCAAGCGGCGAATACACCAACTAACGCAATGAGTGAAAAAAACTTTTTCATTTCTTTAAAATAAATATTAAACATTAAACTAATTTCTAACCTGTGGGAAAACGCACGTCACGTCAGGACATAGCACTCTCCAGCCGACAAAGGTACAACTAAAAATGGAAATAAACAAATTATTTTAAAAAATGACCGAAATTTATCGGTTGAGCGCTGCATTTATATAATAAGGATTATAGTAATTCTTCGACATGATGTTGTCAGAAGCCTCTGAACGGGTCTCCTTATAATAATACTGCTCATTGTTCGCATTGTAGCTCATGCCCATCTGGCCGGAGGTCGTGATCCGGGGGACATAGCCGTAGCGGCGGTTGCGGTAAGGCGGCAGGGCGATCTGAAAACGGAATCCGCCATTGGTGTGGGCGGCCTTGTCAAAGCCCTTCATGGCGTAGAAACCGATCGAACAGTGGCGGAAGTGCCTGATCATCTCGAACTTGAAGCCATAGTCGCGCAGCAGGTAGCGCTCGAACCGCAAAGTGAACTGCGTCTGCAGGGCAGGACAGTAGTAATTGGCCGCGACATTCCAGATGAAGCGCCAGTTGGGCGTGGCGTTGGGGTGGAACCAGAAGCCGACCAGCCACTCGGGAAGCGGGCCCTTCTTGCGGACGCCGCCGGAGGCGACGACCGAGGGGCCGAAGCGCACCTGGTCCAGGTAGCCCAGTTTCGCATCCACCCAGAAGCGCTCGTTGGGGAACCAGTAGGCCAGCTCCAGCATGCCTCCCATGTAGTTGGAATTGAAGATGCCCAGCGTGGCCTTGCCGAAGATGTTCAGGTTCCAGGGGTCGCGGAAGCGCTGCGAGAGCGTAATGAAGCCCGGATGCGGCACGCCTTCCGTAACGCCGTAGCCGTCGTTCACGACGGGGATCTTCACCTGGTAGGTGAATTTGGCGCCCGGCCAGAGCGGAATTTCGAGCGCCGGGCTGAGCTGCCAGAGCGACTGGTACACCTGCGTGATGATGAGGTTCTTCAGGGAGACCTGCGGATAGACCTTGATGTCCATCAGGCCGAAGGAGTTGTTGCGCTTGGGCTCCCGGCGGACCGCATCCCAGGAGGCGTCGAGGCGTTTGGTCGTATGCCAAACGCCGGTCGCCGGATCGAGGGTCATGGTGACTTCCGGAATCTTGTAGGCGGTGCCGATGAGCTTGACAGGACGGTCGGCGGGCAGGCCCGCTTCTTCCAGGATGCGGGCGGCCACGGAGAAGCCTTCCGCGGGAATCTTGTAGTAGTCGTTCTCGACCGTGAATACGGTGAAGTCCGCCGTCTGTGCGGCGCGGACGTTGGTGGATCCGGCTTCCGCCAGGCGCCGCGCCGTATCGTCCACCCGGAATGCATCCTGCGCAGCCGACGCCAGGGGCGCCAGCAGGGACAGGAGGAGGGCGGAAATCCGGATCGCGGCTTTCATCCTTTTATAATATTAATAAGGTTGAGCC
>JAEEGG010023977.1_pt1 | contig 11873 bp, 9 predicted proteins | sample 9134161 | NCBI WGS metagenome assembly JAEEGG01 (sample SAMN16246543, study PRJNA631951) | gut metagenome | biome: gut microbiome; feature: rumen; material: CR-attached | host: Bos | place: Iran: Karaj | collected 2018-10 | reverse complement strand
CTAAGACTTATCGGGGCGACACGAAACGACAACTTCAACAGCAGGTTGAAATCATCCGCTGTGTACAAAAGAAAAAAGTAGTCTTTGTTCTTGATGAGGCGCACCTTCTGGAAAAGGAAACTTTGGAGGAGTTTCGATTCCTTCTGAACTGTTGCTTCGATTCCGAAAGTGCTATGGCACTTGTGTTGGTTGGGCAGACAGAACTCTGGGAGGAAAAACTCCGGTACCAACGATATGCTGCTATTCGACAGCGTATCAATGTCTACTGCACCTTGCCTCATCTGGATCGCTCAGAGACAGCAAAGTATATTCAACGCCATCTAAAATATGCGGGTGGTTCTCAGGATCTATTCACTGAAAAAGCTATAGACGAGATCTATCAAGCCTCCAGCGGTATACTACGAATGATTAACCGTATATGTGAAAAGGCGCTAATGTACGCTTTCCAGCAACAGAACCGACTGATTGATGACTACATGATCCGCTTCGTGGTTGAACACGAGATGCTGGGAGGTGATGTGGTATGAATAGGATCCAGTTCTGGTACCCAACGCCTTGTTCAGACAAACCGTTCGTTGACAAAACGGAAGTCATACATAAAGAAGGATCCATAAGAGTCATCAACCTGGAGCGAGAACCGTATGAAGTGCAGATCAATGCAAATGGCCACGGTTTTCACGCAATCTTTGGAAGTCAGATAAACGGTCACTTCCTCTGTATTCCGGATTGGAACATGGGATGTGAGCTTGGTCCTTATGAGGACAAGTTCTGGAATATTAACGCTATTCTACAATCTGGCCAGATTGGGATTGATGAGGCGTACGCCATCGGCAACGCACTCGACTTATTAAAGATCCTAATAAAAAAATAAGCTACTTGTGCTGGGGAGAAATCCCCAGCATAACCTGTGACAACGAATAGAGCAGATTTGCGTCAGAGTGACAGATCAAACGGATGACTATTCATGAGGTCACTAACACTGAAGGTTGGATCTCTCAGTAACGGTACGGTTGAGTTGTATACGCATATTGTGAAAAGGATCAAGACACATCCGATTGCAGACCGGAAACTGCGAACCATTACGGCAGATCATCTTCAGGCGTTCGCAGATTTAATCGCGTTTGGAGGATCGGAAGGCGATTTTACTTCAGCAGGAAATTATGTGGCAGATCATGTTACAAAGTATACCGGCGTGTTGAATCATGTATTTCGATTTGCGGTATTTCCGAAGAGATATATTACTTTCAATCCGATGCAGTATGTAGTCCGCAGGAAGAAGAAGGATGGAGTGGATCTCTTCAATGAAGGAAACGCTGAGACAATGCAGCCGCTAACGAAGGAAATGTATGATACGCTGATTGCCTATCTGAAACGGCATCATCCTGATGCTGTGCTGCCGGTTCAGATTTCCTATTATTCAGGTCTTCGACTTGGAGAGGTGGCCGGCATTACCTGGCAGGACATCAATCTAAAGGAACAGTATCTGACAGTCCGCAGAAGTGTGCATTACAGTACAAAGAATCATCGGATTGAGATCGGACCTACAAAGCGAGGGAAGATCCGGACGGTAGATTTCGGAAATACACTAACGGAAATACTGAAGGAAGCGCGAAAACAGCAGAAACAAAATGTCTGGAATTATCGTGAACTTTATCGTAAATGCTATTTCAGGGAAGCGCCGGAGAAGAATCGCGTGTATTACGTTTATGACAGTTTTGACGCAACGGAGTCCATTCCTGAAGGGTACAGGGAAATCGACTTTGTATGTAGGAAGGAATGTGGCTGTCTCCTTCGTCCTGCTACAATTGATACAATTTGCAGGATTGTGTCAAGGAAGGTGCCGGAGCTGGAAGGGTTCCATTTTCATCTATTGCGTCATACATACACAACGAATCTTTTACTCAATGGTGCAAAACCAAAGGATGTGCAGGAACTTCTCGGACATTCAGATGTCAGTACGACAATGAATGTGTACGCTCACGCAACAAGAGAGTCCAAGCGAAATGCCGGACGGTTGTTGGATAAGCTGTCAGGATGAGGTTTCCCTTGTAAATATCCCATAAGGGAAAAAGTAAGGGAAAACGAATCATTCAAAGAAGGAAAACAATCAGATGTCCCTTGTAAACAGGGCATTCTTTTGAATATAGTCGATTAAATCGGAATATAATTAACTGTTTCCAAGAATTGCCTTAAATTTAGCCGTTTATAGGCACTTTCAGTTATCAAATTATATCATTTTCCCTTGTATTTTCCCTTATGGGGATTTTACAAGGGAAAGTTTTTTATATAAGGGTATGGAACATTTACAAGTTTCCATTTGCTACTTTATCCATGAGTCTTGCAGAGCTGCGCTTTGCTTCTCTGGATGCATGTGCATATATGTTCATTGTGGTTCTTATATCAGAGTGTCCAAGCAGTTCCTGTACTTCCTTAGGCTGAGCACCATTTAATAGAAGATTAGTTGTATAAGAGTGTCTCAGTAAGTGGAAGTGAAAGCCGGCGAGTCCTGGGATTTTCTTTGAAACCCTTCTGCAAGCACAGTCTATACCACTGTTTGTTAAGTGGGAACCATCGTCCTTGGTACATACAAGGTCTATCTCTGTAAACCCGTCCGGTACTTTTTCATCAGCCCTAAAACTGACCATATCGTAATATGTTCTGTTCTTTTCTATGCTTTCATAATAGTAGTTTCGGCTGAAGAGCTGACCATACTTAAGTCTATTTTTTAGTTGATCAGTTTTTGCCTTTTTAAGTATTCCGGTTAGTACATCTCCAAAGTCAACCACTCTGATTTTACTTCTTTTTGTTGGCCCTATCTCAAATTTACGTCTTACTGATTTGTAGGAAATGCTTCTCTTTACAGTGAGATATTGTTCATCCAGATTGATGTCCTGCCATGTGAGCCCACACACTTCGCCAAGTCTCAGACCGGTAAAATATGATATCTGTACCGGGAGAACTATTGAAGGGTGGTGCTTCTTAAGATACTCAATAAGTTCAGTGAATTTCTCGTATGTCAGGTAAGTGGCTGATTCATTCGGAGATACACTTTCCTCGAAGATATCAGCGGTATCATTCCTGTTATGGCGAGTGACATACTGCATTGGATTATCTGTAAGAAACCTCTTTGGGAAAACTGCAAACTTAAATGCATGATTCAAAACGGAGGTATAAGATGTTACTGCATCTTTCACATACCCTTTTGATTTGAAATCACCACATTCTCCACCGAAAGTCAGCAGATCAACAAGATCCTGAAGATGTTCAGAAGTTATAGTCTTAAGCTTTCTTTTCCCTAATGGATGTTTTTTTAATCTGCTTGCTAAATACTGGTAGTGATGAACAGTTCCATTACTGAGTGTTCCGGTTTTCAGATCTTCTTCAACCCATTTGTCGAGAAGTTCAGCGAAGGTTATATTATCCGCTTTTGCAATGAATTTCTTTTTTTCATAATTATCCATTGCGTTTCTCAGAAGCTTCTCGGTTTCAGATTTGCTTTCAGTGCCGGCAAATTCCTTCTGGATGAGATTTCCGCTTTCATCCTCAACATAAAATCGATAGTACCATTTCTTTCCTTTTTTTCTGACAGATCCTTTTGCCATTTATTTCTTCTCCTTTCTGGCTGGCAATCGGAACTGAAGGATATCCGTGTAGCATTGAGCCAAGCAGCTATGCTGCGAAGGTTTGGCTCAATGTTATATATATCTTTATTGCGTGTAGATATATCAAAACTCCGTCTGCCTGCCTAACCTATAGGAGGTAACTTAGTAGATTGTTAACGCGGTCTTTCGCACGCTCCGGATCTTTTGAATACAGTCTCAGTATATCACTTATGTCATTTAATGTGTTGATTGTATGTGTGATTTCCCTGAGAAATATCATATTATTATATTCTTCTTCAGATTCGAATCCTACCATCGATGCGAGCTTTGAATTATCTTTAGAAGTTTCATTCACGGCATTTGTAAATGAATCATTAAATAATTCGTACTCTTTTAAAAAGAGAAGTAGTATCTTTTCTGAAAAATCATTTTCATCGGAGCTAACATTTAAGGGATAGCTTCCCAAAATCTTTTTCATTGAATCTTCAATCTTGATAAATGTACCGTCTGTTTTATCGGATGACAGTTCATCAGTTTCGCCTCTTAACCACTCAGGTGTGACATGAAGTGCGGCTGCGAGTCCCTCGATAACGAGTTTTTTTGAATTATCTATTGTTCCGCTTTCATATCTCTGGATAGTTGATTTGTTGACATCCATTCTCTCGGCCACATAATCCATCGTGAGTCCAAGTTCTTTTCTTCGGGATTTTGCTCTCTCCCCAATAGTCTTACGCAGTTTTTTATCTACCATTGTTAAGACCTCCTCTACCGGTGTATGCCATTATTTTGAAATGGCTGTTTTAAATTTTATGATTTCTTAAATGCTGATTTTGAAAATACATTTTTGAATCTGAAAAGATAATAACATAACATTTAATAAATTGCAATATGCAATTATAATAAAATGCGAAATGCTTGACAAAGAAAAAGTTAAAATATATAATAGCAACAAAACGAGGTTGCAGTATGCAACATAAAGAAAGGAGGCGAACAGTATGCAGGAAATCAAATATGCGATGTCGATAGAAGAAGCATCTGATTACACAGGGATAGGAAGAAATACAATCCGAAAACTTATCGAATGGGAAAAGCTTCCGGTACTCCGAATCGGAAGAAAGATTGTAATAAGAAGAGATGCACTTGAAAGATTTATCGCTATTAACGAAGGCTGCAATTTAAGGATCAGAAATGAGACGAAAGCAGTGACCAACTAAAAAAGGAGTGACTAAGCAGCCACTCCAATTGGTAACCAGACCGAAGTCCTGATATACCTACACGCAAGATAAGTTTATCACAGACTCCGGTGGTTATCAATTGAAACATAAAATCAAAAACACACAGGAGGAAATAAGTATGGCGTCAAAAAGAACTTTAGAAGAAAGAATAAATGAAAAAAATGAAATGATGGAAAAAGCGCTTGAGAAGGCCAGACAATACGAAGCTCAGGTTAAGCAACTTGAAAAACAGCAAAAGGAGGCTGATAGGAAAGCCAGAACCAAGAGGCTTATCCAGATCGGTGCAATAGTGGAAAAAGAACTGGGAAGAGATTTCGTAGATGATGATTTCAGAAGACTCAGTTATTTCCTAAAGATGCAGGAAAGAAATGGAAAGTATTTCAGTAAGGCAATGGAGAAAGACTTACCGCCTGAAAAGGAGGCAGATGATAAATCAGAGGGAAGCCCGGGTGAGTGATTCCTCTTCCCGACAAGGGCGCACTTATATATGGGCGGAGCCCATATTGTATAAGTTTCTCCCTGCGGTCGAACCGGTCAGACTTTAAAGAGTCTGCCGGGCGCGTTCCGTCGGCGGGCCTTATGCAGGCAGCACTCCTGCGCGGAGAGCGGTCTTGTGCAGACGACACCAAAGGGCACCGCCCTTTTGGATAACCCGCAAGGGGCTTTGCCCCCTTGACTCCCACCCGCAGTACATTACCAAAACTGAATCTGCACAGTTAAAACTTACACTAGGTTTGCAGATTTGGTTTTGCATATATACTGCTATGCTCAATGGACGCTGTCCATGCCGCAGGTGGCTTCCTGCCAGGTTTCACCTGGAGGGAGTTAAGGTTTGCCACCTTAACAATCCGCCCGCCATTTAACAAATGTTTATGAAAAAGAAGGTGATGTTAAATGTCTATATATCACTGTTCTATAAAAATCATTGGTCGTAACGGTGGACGCTCTGCCGTTTCCGCAGCAGCTTATCGCTCAGGCGAAAAGCTTACAAGCGAGGAAACGGGCATCATTCATGATTACACCCGAAAAGGCGGAGTGATCATGAATGAGATTATCCTTCCGGATAATGCGCCCGACCGTTTACTGGATCGCGAAGTTTTATGGAACGAAGTACAGCAAGTAGAAAAAAGAGCCGATGCACAGTTTGCAAGAGAGGTTGAAGTTGCTTTTCCAAATGAATTATCCAGGGAAGAACAGATTGAATGTATCAGAGAATTCATAAAAGAGAACTTCACTTCGAAAGGAATGATTGCAGACTGGGCACTTCATGATAAAGGTGATGGAAATCCGCATGCTCATATAATGCTTACAGTAAGAGAAATAAATGAAGAAGAAGGCTGGCAGTCGAAACAGACTTCCGTTTTTGCAAATGATAGAGATAAAAATGGAAAAGCTATATATGATCCATCAAAGCCTTCCTATGATCCTAAAGATAGAGAACATACTTCCCAATATCGAATTCCGGCACTGGATGAAAATGGTAATCAGAAAACCCGTGTTAGAAAAGGTAAAGGAACGGAATATCTCTGGGAAAGGATCTCTATTCCGGCAAATGACTGGAATGAACACAGTAAATGCGAGCAGTGGAGAAAATCATGGGCTGAACATTGTAACAGATATCTTCCACCTGAACTACATATTGATCACAGGTCTTATGAAAGACAGGGACTGGAGATTGAACCAACCATCCATGAAGGTGTGACAGCAAGACAGATGGAAAAAGAGGGGAAGACATCCGAACGATGTGAAATAAATAGAGATATCAAAAAGAGAAATCTCTTAAGAGATGAAATTGTAAAAGGCTTTAAGGAATTATCTGAACTAATTACAAAGAAAGTGAGACGAATATATGAAAGAATTACAAAATTATTTGAAAATAGAAAATCTGGAAGAAATGATATCGGTTCTGGAAATCCAGGACGAGCTTACAGCTCTTATGGAAGAGTTGGAGAAGGAGAACGAGGATCTGAATATAACGAACCAGACTCTGCAGAGCCGAATATCCAAATTGGAGAATATCATAACAGAACAGAAACTAACTCTTCAGGAGAAAGAGGAAGAGATAGACGAGCTGGAAAAATTAAACGAGAACTTGAACAAAGAGAATCAGAAACTCTTTTCACAGACGAAAAAATCGAACAGACAGATAGAGATATTGAAGAAACAGATATCCGAATTGCAGAACTTAAAAGAATAAAAACTGAAAAGGAGCAGGAATTACATGACAGAATCAGAGCCATTATGGAACGTAGAGGAACTGGTGTCACAGTTGGAACTGATGCAGAAGGAGAACGACAACCTTTTGGAAGAGAACAACAAGCTGAAGACACAGAACAGGACTCTTTCCTCAGAGAAGTCAGAGCTGCAATCAGCAGTGCGAGAGCTAACGAGGGAATTGCAGATAAAGAGCGAGAAGCTCGTGAGGCAGAGCAAGTCAGACTTGATAGAGAAAGAGAACGAGAAGCTGAAAGAGAGAGACAGGCAGAGAGAGAACGAGCTGAGCGAGATAAGGCGAAAAAGCGAAGAAGAGATCACAGCCGTTAAGGAGGACTATGAAGAAAAAAATAATGATCTTATTAGTCAAAAGGAAAAATATAAATCTTCCAAAGCGGAACTTGATGTAAAGATAAGGGAGCAGGATGACATAATCGTCAGAGGTGCCACTATCATGTTTAATAAGTATAAAACAGCATTGGAAAAGGAGCATAGAGGAAGAATCAAAAAGTCCGATGCTAAATACAAAGCAATGATAGCTGCTATTCAGTCTGAACTTTGGAGCACGGTCTTATATGCAGTAATAATAACATTGTTTATGGCTGCTAAGTCAGAGCGCTTCACCGAGAACTTGATAAACTTTTTTACAGGAATTGCTAAGGTAATAAAATCACTTGCAACTAGCGCATTCTCAGCTGGAATGTGGTGTGCCAGAGCTGCAAATGAAGTCGAAGTTTATGTTATGCAGCAGATACTACACTACATGATTATAGTGATCATTATGACCTTGATATGCGGTGTCCCTGGGATGATAATCTACTTTGCCGGAAAGAAATACATCAAATGGTACAAAGAAGAAATAGCTGACCATATATCCATGTGGGTTGCAGTAATCGCACTTGCTATAACAATCTTCTTTGCAGAAGAAATCACATCCATCTTATCTATCAACCTAATTTGGTTAAACATTATAGTTCACCTTATATACAGTGCCGGGCGAGCATATGTAAGAAGTTGTAAGAGGAACAGGGGGTATTATTAAAAAATCAGAAGATGATGAGATATCACATATTTATTGACTCAATAAGGGATATGTAAATCGTGTGTTTTCATTGAGAGACGGTGGTTTTTTTGGTATAATCATTCTGAAAAGCTATATTTTAATCTGTTTATCAACTGTATCTATGGTGATTCAGATGATTGTACCAAGATTATATTTCATAAAATTGCTCCCCTTTGGGTAGCGTGTCCTCCCTTTGGTTGGAGCATCGATTTGTAGAAACAAATCGATACCTATTATACCTAATATGATATTATAAAATTAGGAGCGACGATGACAGAACAGGAAATACTTAATCAAATAGAAGAACTAAATAGAAAACTTGAAGAGGTTCGAAAGAATAAAGCATCAGTATATTCAGATGTAGAAATAGATTCAGCTGAAAAGGAAAGACTACATCAGGAAGATTTACAACGTCTTAGAGGACTTAGGCTGATAGATGATGATTTTATGAATGCATGTTTTGATGGCTATATTGAAGGTGCTGAGCTTCTTCTCAGAATCATTCTTGATAAGCCGGATATACGAGTTAAGAGTGTGACAACACAAAGACAGATGAAGAACTTACTTGGTAGAGATATCTGTTTAGATATTGATGCAGATGATGATTCTGGTAAGAAGTATAACATTGAGGTTCAACGATCGGATAAAGGTGCAGACAGAAAAAGGGCAAGATATCACTCAAGTATCCTTGATGCACATTTGCTAAAGTCAGGAGAAGATTATTCAGATCTGCCGGAAACATTTGTTATATTTATTACAGAGAATGATGTTATTGGGGAAGGACTTCCGCTATATAAGATCGAACGAAAGATAACAAATACAGGAAAATCGTTTGATGATGGTGAACATATCATCTATGTTAATGGAGCAGATAAAAATGCATCTACAGAACTCGGAAAGCTTATGCATGATTTCTTCTGTACAGATGCAGATGATATGAATTTTAGGGAACTGGCAGAAAAAGTCAGGTTTTATAAAGAAGATGAGAAAGGGGTGGCTGAAATGTGTAGAGTTATGGAAGATATGCGAAATGAGACAGCAAAGAAGACGAAAGAACAGACAACCACTAGTCACATAATCGATATAATGGAAAAATTAAAATATACTGCTGATCAGGCTATGGATCTTTTAAATATTCCACAAGCTGAACGTGCTACATATGTTGGACTTGTTGAAAAAAGATGATATGACGACTAGAGAACAGATCTAAGAAAGGACTTGACAGATGAAAAATAGTTTAAGACAATCTTTAGACAGCAGACAGCAGACAGCAGACAGCAGACAGCAGACAGCAGACAGCAGACAGCAGACAGCAGACAGCAGTGATCTGTTCTTTTTGTGATGAATACAAAAACACTAAGAAACAGTATTTAACAGGGCGTGAGTCCTGTTAAATACTGTTTCTTTATTTTTGTTTGCAGTGAAGGTATGGGGGAAAATAAAAAATTGGAGGATACATGAATGGGAGGGGTTGCTGGGCAACTATATTTCGACAACTATTCGCCGGTTGGAGATATTACAGTCATTGCAACATGTTTTGTGATTCTGATTTTAATATTTACTTCGTATGTAAATAAGACCCGAAGCTTTTATCTTTATCTTAACATAGTGGCCTATCTTATGCTGGCTGCTTTTTCTGATGTGATTTATCATCATATATATTCAGGTATTACAGATGGTAAATACACTGCAGTATATGTAATAAGGTGTTTATATCATGGATTCCTTTTTTCTAATTTACTGCTATATGTGGTATATATTGTTGAATTGCAGCATTTGGAAAGAGAAAAGAAGATTCCGACAATGATAATTTCCAGTGGGATATATATATCTATTATATTAACGGATATAATTACGACAGTTAGTGGAACAGGATTCAGGCTTAATAAAGATGGAACGGCTATAACCGGATACAATATTTTTCTATATGGATATCTTGCCTTTGTTGCGGTTATTATATTTTTGATGGTGGCATATAGGGATAGAGTATATAAATATGTAATGTATGGTTTTTATGGAACCATGATTGTTGCATTTCTGATATTATTTCTCCAAGGAAAACATGGTCAGTCATCTTTTACAGTAGTTTCCTTTATGTTTCCGACGATTGGAATGCTATATTTGGTTCATTCAACTCCATATGATATAGAATTAGGTGCAATTAATGTTGCAGCTCTCAAGGATATGGTTGAATATAATTATCGACGAAAGGTAGAATTATTATTCTTTAGCTTATATATTCCTGAATATGATTCTGAAGGAGCAGTCTTGCCTAAAACACTTCAGGATTCAATCAGAAAGTTTTCCACTGAGTATTTCCATAATGCTGTTTTGTTTCAGGTTTCAAATGCACATATTATTCTAATAGCTAAGAAAAAGACCAATCCGGATTATGAAAATAAGATTAACAGAATTCTAAATTATCTCTCAGGTGAATATGATAAATATGGATTTGATTATAAAGTTGTAATGGGCGAGTGTTTTGATGAGATAAGCAAAAATAATGAGTTTGTTAGTTTTATTAAAAGTATCCATCGAAATATGGAAGCTAATGAAATCCATATGGTTGGATATGAAGATGTGGAACAGTTTGAAAGATATGAAAAGATTTTAAGTGAAATTGCTGACATATATAAAGGGAAAAATTTGCGTGATCCGAGAGTCCTTGCTTATTGTCAGCCTGTTTATAACATAAAAACAGGGAAATATGATACAGCGGAAGCTTTGATGAGACTTAAGATTCCAGGGATTGGGCTTATCTTTCCGGATCAATTTATTCCGTTAGCAGAAGAAAATGGATATATACATGTTTTAACAGAGATAATTCTTCAAAAAACATGTGATGAGATCAGGTATCTGTTAAAGGAAGGTTACGAGGTAAATAGAATATCTGTTAATGTAGCTGTCTCAGAGCTGAAGGAAGAATCATTTACGCAGGATATTCATAAGATCATATGCGAAAGTGGAATTCCAGAGGAGAAAGTTGCCATAGAGATTACTGAATCACAGACAGAGAGTGACTTTATAATTATGAAAAATAAGATAGAGGAACTTAAAGAAAAAGGTATTAAGTTCTATCTGGATGATTTTGGAACAGGATATTCAAATATGGAGAGAATCATGGAACTTCCTTTTGATATCATCAAGTTTGACAGGTCTCTGGTACTTGCGAGTGGCAGTGATTTAAGATCGGAAAAGATGGTTGAAAGTATGGCCAGTATGTTTTCGGGACTTGACTATTCTGTATTATATGAGGGTGTTGAAAATGAGGAAGATGAAAAGAAGTGTATTGATATGTCGGCCTCATATCTGCAGGGATATAAGTATTCTAAACCTATTCCTATAATGGAATTAAAGCGGTTCTTTTCAAAGGTAGAGGAAAGTGTGTAAATCGTTTTATGAAATTTATTTGATATGATTTTGGTTTGTATATTTGTAGCAGTTAAATAAGATGATTATTAAAGATATTTGATAAAAATCAGATAAATATCATGGTACGTTTCATTGAAAAATTGCCTAAAATTTGATACACTTGTAGTGTAATTTTATGATGACTTAATGATTGATTTATGAGATTTATAATAGCTGAATTAATAAGAAAATGTAGGAAAGGGACTTGACAACTATGCGGAAAATGGACATACTTAATCGCATCGCATCGCATCGCATCGCATCGCATCGCATCGCATCGCATCGCATCGCATCGCATCGCATCGCATCGCATCGCATAAGCTATTACTATGTCCTTTTTTCGGAGAT
>JAEEGG010023976.1_pt1 | contig 11873 bp, 8 predicted proteins | sample 9134161 | NCBI WGS metagenome assembly JAEEGG01 (sample SAMN16246543, study PRJNA631951) | gut metagenome | biome: gut microbiome; feature: rumen; material: CR-attached | host: Bos | place: Iran: Karaj | collected 2018-10 | reverse complement strand
GCGCTCCTATCGTGCTGTGGGTGATCTTCCATCGTCAAAAAGTCATGAGATGAACGAAGTGCTCCATACCACGAACCTACTCATAGGCTACAAAGGCCAAGCCCTGATGCCCGCCATCGACGTGAGCCTCAACGAGGGCGACATCGTGGCCTTGGCAGGTCCCAACGGCTCGGGCAAGACGACGCTGTTCAAGACGCTGTCGGCGAGCATTAAGGCTATCGGCGGTGAAGTCAGTCTATTCGGAAAGAAGTTGCAGGACTATCACCCCACCGAGCGCAGCTCGCTCTTCAGCCTCGTGCTGACCGAGAAGCCCGACGACCTGTTTTTGAAGGTTTTCGACATCGTGGCCGCCGGTCGCTATCCCCATCTTGGCCTCTTGGCTAAACTGAAGGCTGAAGACGAGCAAATCATCTACGACAGCCTTGAAACCGTCGGCATCAGCCACTTGGTCAATCGCAACTTCGTTTCCTTGAGCGACGGCGAGCAACAGAAAGTGATGATTGCCAAGGCCTTGGTGCAGGACACGCCACTCATCTTCATGGACGAGCCTGCCGCCTTCCTCGACTATCCGAGTAAGATCGAGTTGGTGAACATCATGCACAAACTTTCGCGCGAGAAACATAAGACCATTCTTTTCAGCAGCCACGACCTTGACCTTTTGCTTCGCCATGCCGATGTGATGTGGGTAGTGGCCCCTCAGCAGCCCTTGCGCCAAGGCACGCCGAAAGAACTTGTTGATCAAGGGATTATTGATGAGTATTTTAAGCCTATTGTGGCCAAGGAGGAGTTTTTCTGGATGAAATAGACTCACTTTTTCTGCTTTTTTGTAATTTTGCGCCTTCAAATATCGCAGCAATTTTTACTAAAATGCAGAATATCAGAAATATAGCGATTATCGCTCACGTTGACCACGGCAAGACCACCCTCGTGGACCGCATCCTTTACCAGTCCCAACTCTTCAAGGAATCGGATGAAGCTCCTGGCCAACTCATTTTGGACAACAACGACCTCGAACGCGAACGCGGCATCACCATCCTTTCAAAAAATGTGTCAGTTCGCTATAAAGACGTCAAAATCAATATCATCGACACTCCTGGCCATGCCGACTTCGGCGGCGAGGTGGAGCGCGTTTTGAACATGGCCGATGGCGTGTTGCTGCTTGTCGACGCCTTTGAAGGCCCCATGCCGCAGACCCGTTTCGTACTGCAAAAGGCCATTGAGCTCGGTTTGAAGCCTATCGTGGTCATCAACAAGGTGGACAAGCCCAACTGTCGTCCCGATGAGGTGCAAGAAGCCGTCTTCGACTTGATGTTCAACCTTGGCGCCACTGAGGACCAATTGGACTTCCCCACCGTCTACGGCTCCTCGAAACAAGGCTGGATGTCGGACCACTGGGAGCATGTCACAGACAACGTCTCCTACCTCTTGGACGTCATCATCGACACCATCCCGCCCGCGAAGTTTGAGGAAGGCACGCCGCAGATGCTCATCACCTCGTTAGACTACAGCTCTTACGTGGGCCGTATCGCCGTGGGTCGTCTGAAGCGCGGCACCCTGCAGGCCGGACAGAACGTCTCGTTAGTGAAACGCGACGGCTCCGTCACCCGCTCCACCATCAAGGAACTCTACACCTTTGAGGGTTTGGGCAAGGAACGCACCAAGAAACCCGTCGAGGCTGGCGACATCATCGCGCTGATGGGTATCGATGACTTCGAGATTGGCGACACCGTGGCCGACTACGAGAACCCCGAGCCGCTGCCGCCTATCCATGTGGATGAGCCCACGATGAGCATGCTGTTCACCATCAACAATTCGCCCTTCTTCGGCAAGGAAGGTAAATATGTCACCTCGCGCCACCTGCGCGAACGCCTCTACAAGGAGACCGAGAAAAACCTCGCCCTGAAGGTGGAAGACACCGATTCGCCTGATTCACTGATGGTTTACGGCCGTGGCATCCTGCACCTCAGCATCCTTGTCGAGACCATGCGCCGTGAGGGTTATGAGTTCCAACTCGGACAGCCCAAGGTCATCCTGAAATACATCGACGACGTGAAGTGCGAGCCTATTGAATGCCTTACCGTCCTCGTGCCCGAGGACTTTGCAGGCCGTGTCATTGAGCAGGTCAGCGCCCGCAAGGGTGAGATGACCCAGATGGAGCCCAAGGGCGACCGCATGTGCCTTGATTTTGACATTCCTTCAAGAGGTCTCATTGGTTTGAGAAACACCTTGCTGACCGTCACTGAGGGTGAGGCCATCGTCTCGCACCGTTTCAAGGACTACGAGCCTTGGAAGGGCGAGATGCCCACTCGCAACACCGGTGCCTTGATTTCAATGGAGACAGGACAAGCCATCCCCTACGCCATCTGGAAACTGCAAGACCGCGGCATCTTCTTCGTCAACCCGAACGAGGACGTGTATGCCGGCGAGGTCATCGGCGAGAACACCCGCTCGAACGACATCGTCATCAACGTCTGCAAGACCAAGCACCTCACCAACGTGCGTGCCTCGGGTAGCGACGAAGCCATCCGTCTCATCCCGCCTGTACGCTTCTCCTTGGAGGAATACATGGAATACATTCGCGACGACGAGTATCTCGAGGTCACGCCCAAGAGCCTGCGTCTGCGTAAGATCATCCTTGACGAACTGGAGCGCAAACGCGCCTCGCGTCGTGGTGAAGAATAAAAACCATTGAAAATTATTTTCTTAAAGTCGGGCTGTATGTCCGACTTTTTTTGTATTATTGCACACTTGTAAACGAGCGGAAACACGTCTTCCGTATTTGTATTAACATTACAATTTAATAGTTTGATTATCAAATAAATAAGAATATGTCAAAGCTTAAGAAAACTCTCATCATCCTATTTGCCACGATAGGATTGGCTTCTTGTGATGTGCTCACCCAAGTGGCCCAGATGGCTAACTTCGCCAACTGCACGTTTGATTTCAACAGCCTCAACCAAATCCAAATGCTCGGCATCGACCTGAGCAAAGGCATGACGAAAGACAATCTCAATATCACTCAAGGTTTGGCGCTTGTCAACGCTATCAGCAACAGGACGCTGCCCGTGAACTTTAATGTCAACCTTAACGTGAAGAATCCCAACTCCATCGCCGCTTCGATGGCCAAGATGGACTATATCATCAGCCTCAATGGCAAGGAAGTTGTCAGCACCACACTCAACCAGAGCGTCAATGTGCCGGCCAATTCCACCAATGTCGTCACGATTCCCATCAGGACTGATTTGTTCCAGTTATTCAGTGGCGAATCGGCGGATGCCATCGTCAACCTCGCCTTTAAATTGGCTGGAGCTAGCAGCAATCCAGTTAATATTGGTATCAAGGTAAAGCCATACATCACCATTGGTAACCAACAACTTGCCTACCCAGATTACATTTCTATTAACAAGACCCTCCAATAAACTCCGAAATGACGGAACTTATCGAAAAGCATTACAGCATTGACCCTGGAATAGGGAAAAAGATGGACGGGTGTCCCTATTCAAACTATGAAGACGGACGCGATGTTCGGGATTATATCATCCCGCCAACAGGTTACGTTTTCACTGGATTTAGATTTGATCCCGATGCCAAAAACCAAATATACGACGGAAAGCTCATTGCTCAATACTCCAAGGAGCCTTTCAAAATCAGGATGAAATCCAATATGTGGAAGTTTTTGCTGGCCGCCATTATCGTTGTCGTTATCGGTTTGATAGTTTTGCTTGCCACCAACGTCTTCAAAGGACCCAAGTCGCAATACAACACATCAAATAAGGAGCCCAAAACTGAAGTCACGTCCCAAACCTCAAAGCTGGAACCAACTGAGAACTCCTTGAGCAAAACCACCAAGAGAAACAAGAAGTCCAGAAAAGAAAGGAAGAAAGACAAAACAGACAAGCAAAACAAATCTAAATCCAAGGCTTCCAAAAAGGACAATAACGAAACCGACCAATCAAAGCAGGAGACTCCAGCCAATCCTCAAGAGCAGGTTGCTAAGCCACAAGAACCAGTGGCCCAAACTCAGGAGCCTGTCGTGCCCGCCGTGACAGACCCCAACGAGCAATTCAAGCAAGAGTTTTGGACATTGATTCACCAACGCACTTTCACTATGGACTCATACCATGACCTTTATACCAACTACAAGGGCAAGGTCGAAGGAGAAGAATACAACTATCTGCGGTACACCATACTCCAAGATTATGTTAGCTATAAAGCGTGGTACGAAAGTCTGAAAAAGATTCCTGAAAGCCAGTTACAGTCAATCAATACTATTGACGATCTGAAAAATAAAACCAAAAACTAGTTTAATTGCCTTTTTTCTATGTCAAATATAGAACAAGATCACTTTTATTATGTTGACCCTGGCATTGGCAAAAAAGGCCGTGGTTGTCCTTACACTTTCCATAAAGACGGGCACGACGTCAGGTCCTTCATTACACCTCCTAAAGGATATGAACTGACTGATTTCAAGCTTGAACCATATCCAGAAGACAAATTCTATGACGGGAAAATAGTTGCCCAATTCAGGAAAATTCCTTTTTCAACATCAATTAAAAGGAATTGGGGGCAGTATTTGTTGTCTTTCTTTTCATTCTTGTGTGTCATTGGCGTTTTGGCTTTTTTCTTTACCAATAGAAAACCAAAGCATTCCACACAACATTTCACTAATACTGAAATCGCCTCCATGCCTGTTGACTCGATGGATCAAGGACAAGACACCGCCGCTTCTTCCATGATTATTGCTGAAGCCAGCAGTAGCGAAGATCCTATTATGGAAACAACTGTTGTGGAAGAAGTTGCCAAAGAAGAAGAGGTGAAAGAACCAACTCCATCCAAAGATAATGTGGTTGGAAACGAAGTAAAAGAAAGCGAAACTACGCAAGCACCTGTTGAAGAGGCCAAGCCACAACAAGAGGCTCAACCTACGGCAGCATTGACCAAAGACCAATTCCATAAAGAGCTTTGGGATTTGATTCACAACAAAGAGAGGAATATGCGTACCTATCACAATCTTTATTATAAATATAAAAGATTGAATATCAAGAGCAAAGAGTACTACTATTTATATCTCACCATTCTTGAGAACACAAAGGGATTCGAAACATGGAAAAACAAACTAGTTAAAATCCCTGATAATGAACTCCAATCCATCAACACGATTAATGCATTGAAACAAAAAATAGAAGCTTACGAATAAACAACATAATTAAACAAATAGAATATGATCAGAAACAACTTCATCAAACGCCACAACGGCCCCACCGCATCGGATGCTGAAAAGATGCTCAAGGTCATCGGCGTGAAATCGCAAGAACAACTTGTCGACGAAATCATCGCTCCCGAAATCCGTCTGCCGAAAGACCTCAACATCGGCGAGGGCATGAGCGAATACGAAGTCATCAGCCACCTCAAGGCCTTGGGTGCCAAGAACAAGCAGTTCCGCAGCTACATTGGCTTGGGCTACTACAACACCATCACCCCTGGCGTCATCATGCGCAACATCCTTGAGAACCCGGGCTGGTACACCTCTTATACTCCTTACCAAGCTGAGATCTCGCAAGGCCGTCTTGAAGCTCTCGTGAACTTCCAGACCGTCATCAGCGACCTTACCGCCCTGCCATTGGCCAACGCCAGCTTGCTCGACGAAGGCACCGCTGCCGCCGAAGCCATGCTGATGTTCTGGCACAGCCGCAGCCGCGCCCAGGTGAAGGCCGGCGTGAAGAAGTTCTTCGTCGCTAACGATGTGTTCCCGCAGAGCATCGAAGTCATCAAGACCCGCGCCCACTTCCAAGGCATCGAAGTCGTGATCGACGATATCAACAAGTTCGACTGCAGCGAGGAATACTTCGGTGTGCTGATCCAGTGCCCCAACCAATTTGGTGAAATCGTCGACAACCGCGCCAAAGTCGCTGCCTGGAAAGAGAAAGGCATGCAAGTGGCCGTCGCCGCCGACCTGCTGAGTCTCACCCTCATCACCCCTCCCGGCGAATGGGGTGCCGACGTGGTCTTAGGTTCCAACCAGCGTTTCGGTCTGCCGATGGGATTTGGCGGTCCGCATGCCGGTTACTTCGCCACCACCGAGGCCTACAAGCGTGAGATGCCCGGCCGTATCATTGGCATCAGCGTGGATGCTCTTGGCAATCCTGCTTTCCGTCTGGCTCTGCAAACCCGTGAACAACACATCAAGCGCGAAAAAGCCACATCCAACATCTGCACGGCTCAAGCCTTGCTCGCCATCATGTCAGGCTTCTACGCCTTGTATCATGGCCCGGAGGGCTTGATCGAAATCGCACATCACATCAACTGCCTCGCCGGCAAGCTGACCTCCGAACTGGCCAAGCTCGGCGTCAAGCAGCTCAACAAATACTTCTTCGACACGCTGTTGTTCGAACTGCCCGAAGGCGCTTGCACCTGCAAGGTGAAGGAAGCCGCCGAAAAACACGGCATGAACTTCCGTATCATCGACAAGCAACACTTCGGCATCAGCATCGATGAGACCACGGCTCGCGAAGACATCAACGAGATTGGCCAGGTCGTCGCCGAAGCCCTCGGCAAGCAACACGAAGAGCTCGTCTGCGACCCGAACTGCCAGAAGTTCAGCGGCATCCCTGCCGAGATGCAGCGCACCTCCAAGTTCATGCAAGCTCCGATGTTCTTCAAGTATCGCAGCGAGACAGATATGATGCGTTACATGAAGAAACTCGAAAACCGTGACCTCAGCCTCAATCGCTGCATGATCCCGCTGGGCTCCTGCACCATGAAGCTGAACCCCGCCACCTCGATGTATGCCCTCAGCTGGCCTGAGTTCGGCAACATCCACCCCTTTGTCCCCGCCGACCAAGCGGAAGGCTACCTCGAACTCATTGCCGAGATGGAGAAAGACCTCTGCGAAATCACGGGCTTCAAGGGCATGAGCTTCATGCCTAACTCGGGTGCCAGCGGCGAATATGCCGGTCTGCTCACCATCCGTCGCTACCAAGAGGCCAACGGTCAGGGTCACCGCAACATCTGCTTGATTCCTGCTTCGGCCCACGGCACCAACCCCGCATCAGCTGCCATGGCTGGCATGCAGGTGGTCGTAGTGAAATGCGACGAAAACGGCAACATCGACCTCGAAGACGCTAAGGCCAAGGCCGAGCAATACAAGGACAACCTGGCTGCCTTTATGGTCACCTATCCTTCCACTCACGGCATCTATGAGGACGGCATCCGCACCCTCGTGAAGATCGTCCACGACAACGGCGGCCAAGTTTACATGGACGGCGCCAACATGAATGCCCAGGTCGGTCTGACCAGCCCCGGTTACATCGGTGCCGACGTCTGCCACCTCAACCTGCACAAGACCTTTGCCATCCCGCACGGCGGTGGCGGTCCTGGCGTAGGCCCCATCGGCGTGGCCGAACACCTGAAGCCCTATCTGCCTTCACACATCCTGTTCCACTGCGGTGGCGAAAAGCAGGAAGGTGCCGTTTCAGCCGCTCCGTTCGGTAGCGCTCAGATCCTCACCATCACCTACTGCTACATCAAGATGCTGGGCGGTGAAGGCCTGAAGAAAGCCACTATGGGTGCCATCATGAATGCCAACTACCTGAAGGAACGTTTGCAAGACTATTACCCGATTCTGTATACAGGCAACCACGGTCACGTGGCCCACGAGATGATTCTCGATATCAACGGCATTAATAAGACTGTTGGTGTTGCCGCCATCGACATCGCCAAGCGTCTGATGGACTTCGGCTTCCACGCTCCTACCGTGGCCTTCCCGGTCCACGAGACCCTAATGGTGGAGCCCACTGAGAGTGAGCCTATCGCCGAGCTCGATCGCTTCGTCGAAGCCATGATCCAAATCCGCAAGGAGATTAAGGACATCGAAGATGGCAAGGCCGAGAAGGGCAACAACATCATCAGTCACGCACCTTACACCGCTGAGATGTTGATGGCCAACGAGTGGAACTTCCCCTTCACCCGTGAAGAGGCTGGCTTCCCGATGAAGAGCGACGTTCAGGACAAGTACTTCCCGCACGTCACCCGCATTGATGATGCCTACGGCGACAGGAATTTGGTTTGCAAGTTCACTGCTGAATAAGGAATTGTTTCACGCAGAATACGCAGAAATCGCAGATTCAACGTAGTCAATTGTAGAGACGTAGCGTGAGCGCGCTACGTCTCTACTGTTTTAATTGAAAGGAGAAACCTATGAACAATTCAATGTCATTGTCAGTTGACGAAAAGAAAAGACTGTGGATTTTTGTCGCAATAGCCTTCGGGATACCCCTATTAATGAGCGTCCCTATGTACCTTGCCTTTAAACGTGGCATTGATCTAGACATTTTCGTTACCGCTCAAATGTATTATCCTGCATGTGGAGTAATCGTAGGCAAATTGTTGACAAGGAGAGAAAACGAAATGCTTCCTCTTACGGGCTACATTACCATTCTTGTAACAGCAGTAACGTTAATTGCATTATCATTTTGGTCCACTTGTTCGGATTTCAAGACCATTGAAACGATTTCGAATATACTTATGGTAATATCGAGTATCATTGTTTATATCGTCTTTTGGGCTTGCGGACAAGAGAAAAGAGAGAATGCCGGAGTCACAAGAAAGAATATCAGGATGAGCTTTCTTTTAGTTGTTTTATTCATGATACTATATGTGTCAGGCATTGTCTTTAGCACATATTTAACAGGTCTCCGAGACGGAGATATGGCCAGCCAGTTTGCCGAGCTGACCGATCCATTCAAAAAACCAATGACATGGGTGATACTCATTAGCACATTCATTTCATTCCCATTTGCAGTTTCAGCCTTCTTCGGAGAAGAATATGGGTGGAGGTATTATTTGCAACCCTTATTGCAGAAAAGATTTGGTCTTATAGGTGGGGTACTCTTGCTGGGAGTCGTTTGGGGAATTTGGCATTTCAATATCGATTTGATGGGATACTATTCAAAAGACCCAGGAACGTCAGCCATAGCCTCACGAATCATAACATGTGTGGCATTGGGAATCTTTTTTGCTTACGCTTATATGAAAACCCGGAATTTATGGGTCCCAATCATTATGCATTTTTTATTTAATGGTTTTGCTGGAGTATTAATAGGAGGCGATATGTCTGTTATGCAAGACCAAGTAAGCACTTGGAATGATATTCCAATTGAGTTGGTTTCCATGTTGGTATTTGCCATATTCATCTTCGCGCCGATATTCCGCAAAAGGAAGGAAGCCGAGCCAATCGAATAATGTATAGACGTAGCACGCTACGTCTATACATGTTTAACGAAAACGAAACGAAAAAACGCAGCCTCCAGTTAAAAAAGGCTGCGTTTTTATGGTATAAGATCGGCCCTTCGACGGGCTCAGGGACCTTAGCTCAGCGTTTCTTCTGTTGCTGCTGCAATTTGGCTTGTTGTTTCTGGGCCTCTTCGAGACGCTTCATGAAGTTGGATTTCTTCTGAGGTTTCTTCTTGTTCTTCTCAATGGTCTCACGCACCTTGTCCTCGTTGATCATTTTGCGGAAGATGAACATCTGGATGAAGGTGATGATGTTGACCAGCATGTAGTAGTAGCTCAAGCCAGCCGAGTAGTTATTGAAAATGGCGAAGAACATGATGGGCATCAAGTACATCATCCACTTCATAGGTTTCATCTGCGGGTTGCTCGAATAGTCCATCTGTTTGTTGTTCACATAGGTATAAATGAGTGTCGTGATGGTCATCAGGATGGTGAACAGGCTGAGGTGGTCCATACCGAGGAAACGCGGGAACTCCACGATGCTGTCGTAGGTCGAGAGGTCATCAGCCCAAAGGAAAGGCTGTTGGCGCAACTCGATACTGGCCGGGAAGAAACGGAAGATGGCGATAAGGATAGGGAACTGCAACAAGGCTGGCAAACAACCCGAGGCAGGACTCACACCAGCCTGACGTTGCAGGTTCAACACGGCCTGTTGCTTCTTCATGGCATCCTCCTCCTTGGGATATTTCTCGTTGATGGCCTCCATCTCGGGCTTCAGCACACGGGTGATGGCCGACGACTTGTATGACTTGAACGCCAAGGGAAACAACAAGGTCTTGATGAGAATAGTCAAAATCAAGATGACGATACCATAGTTCCAACCGTAGCTGCTCAGCCAGTTGAACACTGCAATGACACCGTAGTTGATCCAACGGATGAGGAAGAAGTTACCCAAATTGATTTGGTCCTGCAAACCGATGCCATAACTGCGCAAAGTCTTGAAATGGTTGGGACCGAAATAGAGCTGCATCGGGATGGTGTTGGTCTCAGCAATGACGTTGTAAGGCACTGAGATGTTGGTCGACATTGACTTGAGGTAGCGCGGATTCTCAGACTTGCGCGTTCTCACAGTCATCTTGGCATTGAGGAACTCATCCTTGGTCACGATGGCATTGCAGAAGAAACGCTGCTTGAAAGAGATCCACTTCAACTTGTTATTGATGGTCTCGTCATCATCCTTCATCACATCGAGGTGCTCTACCTTCTTGTCGGAGAGCGAGCGGTAGTACACCGACTCATCGGCGAAACGGTCGTTGCTCTTTTCCTGTTTCATAAGGTCGACATTCCAATCCAAACTCAGGTAATCGGCATTGTTGGCGATGACATCTTTCAGGCCTACAGTGCGGATGTCGAAGTCGAGCATGTAATTGTTGTCGCGGATGGTGTAGACGTATTCGACATACTTCGCAGGGTCTTGTGTGAGCAGACGCATGGCGAAGGTGAGGCTGTCGCCTTCGGCAACGGTCATATTGCCACCCGAATAAGGCTGACCGTTCAAATAAGGCTTGAAATAGAACTGCGAGGTGTTGATGACGCGGTTTTGGGCGAAAAACGAAAGGTCGAACTTCGATGTGGCCGTGTCAAATGAAATCAGCGGCAAAGAATCGTAAGTTTTGTATTCCTTCAATTCCACCTGTTTCAGAAAACCGCCCTTGCTGCTGAAAGTCAGCTTTTGCAACTTATTCTCGATGGTCCAGAACCGTTCTTCGCCTTTCGCCGATGCGGCAAAGGCACCAAATTGTTCCGTCAATTCATTGGCTTGTTTCTGAGCGAGCGTTGCAGAGTCCATCTCGGTCATTGCTATGGAATCCTCAATTTGAGCCAAGGCAGCGGCTTGTTGCTGTTCTGCCTGCCGCAACGAATCCAAGGCCATCTGTTCCAGACGAGCGTGACGGATGGAGTCCTGAACCCGCTTTTGTTTCTCCAGTTCCTCCTTCGACGGCGACATGAAATACATCCACCCGAAGAGGATAGCCGCTATGAGGATAAAACCAATTAAAGTGTTCTTATTATTCATGCGATACTCTGTTTTCAATTAAGGCGGCAAAAATACAAAAAAAAGTGTCCCGAAGGACACTTTTTCGTTTAGCAGTTCCACTTTTTCAGTGAAAGTACAGCATCAATAGTATCTGTAACTCTTCACCTGGCCGATGTGGCGGGCGAGGCGGACCACCTGGTTGCTGTAGCCGAACTCGTTGTCGTACCACAGATACAAAACCACGGTCTTGCCGTCTTCGCTGACCTTAGTGGCCGGAGCATCAAAGATGCAGGCACAACTGTCGCCGATACCGTCGCTCGAGACGAACTCGGTATTGTTGCTGAAACGAATCTGCTCGATGAGGTTACCCTCCAAGCAGGCCTTGCGGAAGGCTTCGTTGACTTCCTCAACGGTGGTCTCACGCTCGAGGTCGAGAGCGAGCACAGCCAAGGAGACATCAGGCGTAGGTACACGCACAGCGTTGCTCGTCAGTTTGCCCTTTAGTTCGGGAATAGCTTTGGCAGCAGCTTTGCCAGCACCCGTCTCGGTGATCACCATGTTCAACGGTGCCGAACGACCACGACGCTCTTTCTTGTGGTAGTTG
>JAEEGG010023974.1_pt1 | contig 11874 bp, 5 predicted proteins | sample 9134161 | NCBI WGS metagenome assembly JAEEGG01 (sample SAMN16246543, study PRJNA631951) | gut metagenome | biome: gut microbiome; feature: rumen; material: CR-attached | host: Bos | place: Iran: Karaj | collected 2018-10 | reverse complement strand
ATAATCGTCTAGATTGCCCAGCATGCAGGACCCGATGTGTTTTTTAGCCACGTTTTTAGCATAATTCTTTCACTTTTTGTTGCTCATGAGAAAAAGAAGATATACCTTTGTGGTTACGAAACCGTGGTTTCGGAACTGGTGGTTTCTTTAATAGTGAATTGATTATGAGGTTTTTTGACAGGGAAAGAGAGATAGAGAAGTTGCGTGGTATCCGTGAATTGTCGCGCACTGTAGCCCAATTTACGGTAGTAACAGGTCGCCGTCGCATTGGTAAAACGTCTTTGGTGCTCAATGCTTATAAGGACGAGCCACTCTTGTATTTTTTTGTTTCTCGCAAGGTCGAGAGCGAGTTGTGTGCTGACTGTGCCACTGAGATTGAAGAGAAACTTGGCATTCCTCTGCTGGGTAGGCCTGATAGGTTTTCACAGGTCTTTGAATACTTGATGCGGTTGGCTAGCCAGCGTCATTTTACCCTTGTGATAGACGAGTTCCAGGAGTTCTATCGTGTGAATAAGGCTATTTTCAGCGAGATGCAGAAGATATGGGACCTCTACAAGGATTCGGCTCACATCAATTTGTTGGTGTGCGGCTCGGTCAATTCGCTTATGAACAAAATTTTCCGTGACAAGAAGGAACCTCTCTACAACCGCCAGACACAACGGATTACCGTTCGGCCTTTTGCTCCATCGATGCTGAAAAACATCATGGCTGTATATAATCCTCAATACAGTAATGAAGATTTGCTGGCCTTGTATTTGTTTACGGGTGGGGTGGCGAAATATGTGGAATTGCTGATGGATAATGCCTGTTATTCACAATCGGCCATGCTGGCAAATATCATCTCTCAGGATTTGCCTTATATCGATGAAGGTCGGTCGATGCTTGTTGAGGAGTTTGGACGTGACTACACCGTCTATTTTTCTATCCTTTCACTCATCGCCCAGGGGCATAACACTCGTGGTGACCTTGAAGGAATCCTGAAGAAGGAAATTGGTGGCTATCTGACTCGTCTTGAGGATGACTACGGACTGATTCACAAAGCACAACCCTTGTTTGAACAGTCTCCCCGAAAGAATGTCCATTATGAAATTCATGACAATTTCCTGTGCTTTTGGTTTCGTTTTGTGTTCAAGTACAACTATATGCTCGAGATAGGAGCGTACAACAAACTCAAGGAAATTATTACCCGTGATTATGAGACTTACAGCGGAATCGTGCTGGAAAATTACTTCAGGCAGCAACTGATAGAGTCTGGAAATTACACACGCATTGGAGAATGGCATGACCGGCGCGGCGAGAATCAGATTGACATCATTGCTGTTGACGAGTTATCCAAGCATGTGGAGTTTATCGAAGTTAAACGCCAGCAGCGAAATATAGACCTTTCCATACTGCGAGCCAAGGCTGAGGTTTTCTTCAAGATCACAAAAAAGTGTGTTGGCTATACCTCCTCTTATCGAGGTCTCTCGTTAGAGGACATGTGATAATCGAGGGATGTAATGCTTAACTCTTTCTCAGTGTAATCCCTCAAAACCGATTGCTGGTTTTTACAGTAGATGGATTGCAACCGAAAACCGCTGGCTGGAATCTTACATCTGAAAACTTTATAGTATCTTTGCGGTGACTACCAAAATAGGAGGATATAGATTATGAAACGACTGTTATTGCTTGCAGTGGCGCTGCTGGTGCTTGCCGGGACCGCCCGCGCCTCGTGGTGGGACTGGAACTACCCGCCCGACAACGAGTATGTGGAACTCACTTCGACCAACCTGCCTATCGTGTGGCTTGATGTGGATGGCCAGTTAATCGACCGTTATGAGCGCATCACGGCGCGCATGAAGATCATCCACAACGGGGACGGGCAGCTCAACTATGCTGACACCGTTGCCCACCCGGGGCAACACATTGACTATGAGGGCTACGTGGCTCTGCGCTACCGTGGCAGCTCGTCGTTCAACGCCAGCGACAAGAAGCCCTATTCGTTCCGTCCGCTGGACAAGCCGCTGGAGGAAGGCGGTGAGAAAAAGAAGGTGAACATCCTGGGCATGGGCAAGGACAACAATTGGGCCCTGCTGGCCCCCTATGCCGACAAGAGCATGATGCGCGATCTGCTGGCCTTTGAGGTGTCGCGCCCGTGGATGGAGTACACGCCGCAGGGCCGTTACTGCGAACTCTACCTGGACGGCACCTACTATGGCGTGTTTATCCTTACCGAGGTCGTCTCCAAGGGCAAGACGCGCCTGAATCTGCCTGACCCGGGCTTGAGTGGTGACTCCATCACCGGAGGCTACATCATGGAGGTGAACCGCACCGATGGCGAGGTGACCTATGTATCCAAATACCATCCCGTGAGCAACGCCGGCATAACTTACAATAGCGATTATATCAACTTCCAGTACAAGTCGCCCGACTACGAGGAACTGACACCGGAGCAGGTGGCATACATCACGGGCCGCATCGACCAGATGGAACAGGCGCTGTGGGCCTATTTCCCTGGCAAGACTTCCATCTATGACCAATACCTGGATGTGCAGAATTTTGTCGACTACCAGCTGGCCATGGAACTGGGCCACAACGTGGACGGATACCGCCTGAGCGGCAAGTTCTTCAAGCGTCGTGACAGCGAGGACGCGCGCTTCAAGATGGTGGTGTGGGACATGAACCTGGCCTATGGCAACGCCGACTACTACCAGGGCTGGCGCACCGACACGTGGATATACCGCAACAACAATATCCTGCACAACGAGGGGGACCCGCAGCTGATTCCCTTCTGGTGGTATAAACTCAACACCGACCCCAACTACACGGCTGCCCTGAAGGCTCGCTGGGCGCAGTACCGCCGTGGTAACCTGCGCGAGGACCGTCTGATGGCTACGGTGGACTCACTGGCCACGGTGCTCACGTCGCACGGTGCCGAGCAGCGCAACAGCGAGGCGTGGCCGCGCTGGGGCCAGTATGTTTGGCCCAATTACTATGTTGCCTACGACTACGAGGATGAGGTGGACTACCTCAAGCAGTGGCTCCATGACCGCATCGCTTGGATGGACAGCCAACTGGGCTTTGACCCCAATGCCCACCTGCTTGGCGACGTGAACGGCGACGGCGAGGTGACGATTGCCGATGTCTCGGCCTTGATCGACTACCTGATGGGTGGCGGCAACATCGACGAGGTGGCTGCCGACTGTGACGAGAACGGCATCGTTGACATTGGCGATGTGACGGCCCTCATCGATTTGCTGCTTTAAGAGTTAGAAGTTAGGAGTTAGTGGTTAGGAGTGAGCGGCTATAAACTGGCTCCTGACCACTAATTTTGTGCCAACTTGTTGAAATATTGGTTTTTTTGTCTAATTTTGCGCCCAAATTACAAAACGACTAACTCGACGCATGAAGAAATTCTATTTATTGCTGGCGGCCATCCTGATGCTGGGGAATGTGGCCGTTGCCCAGGACCCGGACAATTTTCCCCCTGACGACACGACGATAACCATCACATCGACCAATCTGCCCATCGTGTGGATTGAGGTGGGCGGCGCGACGATTCAGCGCGACGAGAGGATTTCGGCCCACATGAAGATTATCCACAACGGCAAAGGACAGCTCAACTATGGTGACACGGTGGCCCACCCGGGGCAGCACATCGACTACGAGGGCTATATCGCCCTGCGTTACCGTGGCAACTCCACCTATAACATGAGCGACAAGAAGCCCTACTCCTTCCGCACCCTGGAGCAGCCGCTCGAGGTGAGCGACAAGAAGAAAAAGGTCGAGATCCTGGGGATGGGCAAGGACAACAACTGGGCGCTGATGGCCCCCTATGCCGACCGTAGCATGATACGCGACCTGCTCACGTTTGAGTTGGCACGCCCCTGGATGGAGTACGCCCCCGACGGCCGTCTGTGCGAGCTCTACCTCGACGGCATCTACTATGGCGTGTATGTCCTCAGCGAGGTTGTCTCGACGGGCAAACACCGCCTGAATCTGCCCGACCCCGGTGAGACGGGCGACGAACTCACGGGTGGCTATCTCGTCGAGGTGGACACCGACGATGACTCCACCCACGTTTCCAAGTATCACCCCGTGAGCCGCAACGGCAAGGTATATGACGACCGTCGGATCCTGTTCCAGTACAAGGCCCCCGAGTATGAGGATATGACGCCCGCCCAGCTGGAGTATATCAACAATGCCATCGACGAGATGGAGGACGCCTTTGCCCAGGACGACTACACCAACCCCGAGACGGGCTACCGCAAGTACATCGACACCCAGAACTTCATCGACTACCAGCTGTTTACCGAGCTCAGCCACAACGTGGACGGCTACCGCCTGAGCGGCAAGATGTTCAAGCGTCGCGACAGCGTGGACTCCCGGTTCAAGATGGTGCTGTGGGACATGAACCTGGGCTATGGCAACGCCAGGCACCACAACAGCTGGAACACCTACACCTGGGTTTACCAGAGCAACGACATCATGTACCGCGTGGGTGAGACCTACCTCATCCCCTTCTGGTGGTATAAGCTCAACAATGACCTCAACGGCTATTGGAAAGAGCGCAACGCCCGGTGGCGGGAGATGAGGGCGGCCAACTTGAGCAAGCGCAACATCTGGGCGACCATCGACTCGCTGGTCAACGAGGTGACGGTGGGCGGTGCCGAGGCCCGCAACTCCCAGGCCTGGCCCCGATGGGGCGAGTTCGTCTGGCCTAACCACTACATCGCAAGCAGCTATGACGACGAGATTGCCTACCTCAAGCAGTGGATCAGCGACCGCCTGGCATGGCTCGACATGAAGATGCACTACGATGCCCCGCCCGAATACGAGCCTGGCGACGTCAACGGCGACGGTGAGGTATCGATAGGCGACGTGAACGTGGTCATCGACATCCTCCTGGGGCTCGAGGTTGACCAGGAGGTGCGCGACAGGGCCGACGTGGACGGCGACGGAGAACTCTCGATTGCCGATCTGCAGCGCATCATCGACAAGCTGCTGGCTGGCTGACACGGGCAAGCGCCAAACGAATGACATTGAACAGCGCCTGCGGGGATTTTTCCCTGCAGGTGTTGTTTTGTTACGGGAGATGTATTAACTTTGCCGTTATGGAACATCCCAAGTTTATCATCACCAGCGGTGGCTTCCTGCGGTTGGGCATGGTGACGCTGCACCGCGACTTGCTGCTGCCTCATGAGGAGTGCCTGGGTGGCGGCTTCTACGAGTTCGACTATGTGGGCGGCAAGTTGTTGCTCTCGGGCAAGTCGTTTGACTACGGTCCGCCGCGTTGGGGCCGGGTAGAAGTGCTCAAGGTGCCTGAGCAGTACCGTGGCTTGACCATTGTCTACCGCGATTCCCGGGGCGAGGAACTCGATATCATGGCCACCATGAGAATCGAGTTTTGGAGTTAGGAGTTAGGGGTTAGTAGTTAGGAGTTAGGGGTTAGTAGTTAGGAGTTGCTAATAGCTAACAGCTAACACACCCCAAAATGTTTTAAAAATAAAATTTCTTGGCTTTTATTGTTTTAAATTCAAGAAATTTCTGCTATATTTGCCACAGAATAGAATACCTTAGAAATATTATTAACCCAATAAAACTTTATAGCGCTATGAAAAAGATACTTTTAACACTCGCGATGGCATTGGTGACAGTGTATGCCAGTGCCTATTTCAAGGTGGGTGATATCTATTATCAGCCCGATGAACAAGCCGACGACGGCACTTGCTGGGTGCGCGACAGCCCCTATTATGGTGGCTATGACGGCTTGACCGACATCACGATTCCCGGTCGTGTGACCTACAACGGCAGGGAGTATCGCGTGACCTCAATCGGCAGCGAGGCCTTCAAGAACGTGACCACGCTGCAGCGTGTACGTCTGGGTTGGGGCGTGGAGGAGATAAGCTCCTCGGCCTTTGCTGGCTGTACCAACCTGCGGTATGTTTTTCTGCCCAGCACGCTGACGCACATCTACAACTATGCCTTCCAGAATTGCTCGTCGATGACGGAGATGGGCGTGGCAGCACCGACGCCGCCCACGCTGTCGTCCTATGCCTTGTCGGGCATGAGGACGTGCAATGTATTGACGGCAATCCAGACCAACGCCAGCAGCTATAACGCCGTGAGTGCCTGGAAGGCTGCCGACAGCAACGGCTCGGTCTCCTATAGCGGCGTCAAGGCCAACGACTTTGTCGAGAACGGCCTGTGCTATGTGATCACGAGTCCCTCGACAATGAGCAACAACGTCAACGTCACGCTGGTGGGCATCCAGTCGGGGGTGACCTATCTGCCCATGACCTCTTCTGCCCATGACTATACCAACAGCACCTACGGCGGTGGCTCTTACATCTTCTGTAACTGGACCGAGGTTGCACCCTATGCCGCCTATAATCACTCGACCTTGCAGAAAATCGGGCGCAGCGACGTGGGCTCATACTTCCGTCTCAAGGAGGTGGGCGCTTATGCCTTCAACAGCTGCCATGCATTGACCGAGGTCAATATCTCGGCCGAGACGATCGGCAACTACGCTTTCTACAATTGTTCCAACCTGGCCACCGTCAACCTGTACCTCAAGGATACCGAGAACTATGGCACACAGAAACTGGGCGTGCGCTGCTTTGCCAATACTGCTGTATCCTGGGTGTACATCCCCCAATCGTTGACCTACTATGGTGACGGTGCCTTTGCGCAGTGCAGCAACTTGGAGAATATTAATGTAAGTTCCAATAACACCATCTTTGAGAGCTTTGCCGGCTGGCTGTGCAGCGAGAACTATGAAACCATCTACCAGGTGGGCGCCGCCAACACCAGGGTGGGCAACGGCGGTTTCTATGGCACGGCCAGGACTATCAAGCCGTGGTGCTTTGCCGGCTGCAACAAGTCGACCTATCTCAAGATTCCCTATGGCGTCTGGACGATCGGCGATTACGCCTTCTACAACACGACACTGGAGGAGTTGCGCATTCCCAGCTCTGCGACTTCGGTCTCTACCCATGCCTTCTCCAACATGCCCTCACTGAGTAAGCTCATTTTCAATAGACCTAGTCCGCCCTCGGGCATGGACTTCTCGGGCATCGGCACTAACTGTGAGCTGAGCGTGCCGTTCAACAACGTCTCGGCCTACTCTCAGAACAGCGTGTGGAGCAGTGCCTTTGCCACTATCAACGGCAATGCCTACGACTTTGCAAAGGCCGACGATTCGGGCAACACGACGCTGTACTACACCGTCACCAGCGTGGGTACCTATACCGACGCGGTGGCCAGCACGCTCACGTTCAATGGCCAGGTGAAAATCGTCAGGGGTGAAATGTACAACCCGAACACGATCAACATCCCGATCAGGTATTACAGTACCAATGTCGATAACTACGCCATCACCGAGATCGAGGACCAGGCGTTCTCGGGCACCAACCTGAGTGCGGTCTATGGCGGCAAGTGCGTCAAGAAGATTGGCGAGAGAGCCTTTTATTACTGTTTCTACCTGACGACGGTGAACATCCCCAACCCGGTCCACATCGGCAGAAGTGCGTTCTACTTCTGCGACAAGCTCAACTCCATCAACATGGGCAGCCGACTGGAATTTATCGGGTCGCAGGCCTTCTATGCCTGCTCAGCGCTCACCGGAGAGCTCACAATGCCGGCAACGCTGGCCACCATCGAGTCGGGAGTGTTTACCAATTGCACTGGACTGTCGAGCATCTTCATCAGCAGAACCGAGACCACCACGTTTGGCAGGGATTTCTTCCCGAGCAACGCCGAAGGCTTCATCTGCTACGTGCCTCTGAACCAATTCTACGACTTCTACTCCAAGATGAAGACCAGCACCTATTCGAACGATCCCACTACAGCGCCCACAAAGCTGCTGCCTTGGGTCAAGCCTACCACCCAGTGGACCCCCATCTCGGTTCCTGTCGATGGCAGCGTGCTGCTGCCCGCCACCGGAGAGTTCCATACCGCTGAGCAGTTTGACATGGAGACCCGTTCGCTTGTCTTGAAGAAACTGAGCAACGACGTGGGCATCGAAGGCAATACAGGCATGTTGCTCAAGGGCACGGTGGGCACCGTCTATCGCTTCAGGCCCAAGACCGCTGTGGCGCCCTACAATTTCTACGGCCCTAACAAGAACTATCTCAAGGGTGTGACAGGTGCATCCCAGACACTCACCTACACATCTTCAGGGCCCTGGAACTACACTTTCAACGGTTCCGACCGGTTCAACCGCGTGACCTCGTCGCAGACGATCAATAGTGGTTCGGCTTATGTGCAACTGGCAGCGACCGATGTCGGCTCGGTATCAGTATCCGCCGTTTACATCGAGGATAATTCCACGCACTACAATCTGTGGATCAATGGCGTTCAGGTCAACAACCGGAACTGCAGCGACCTGTCGTTTATCGATGGCGTGGACGGTACAGTGACTTACGTCCCAGGTACCAACACGCTGAATCTCAGCAATGCGACCATAACCATCAACAACAACGATGTCATCAGGAACGAAATCAGCGGCTTGAAGATTACCGTTACGGGAACCAATACTATCGAAACCACATCAGGCAGCCATACTCCGCTCAGGGTCAAGAAATCACTTTCCATCTCGGGCTCAGGTACCCTCAACTGCTATGGAAATGCCTACTACGGATGCTCGGTGGCTTCCGGCCTAACACTGACCATCAGCGGTGGCGCCCAAGTCCTGTTCCGAGGTAAGTATTATGGCATTAACGGTGGCTCCACTTCATGCCGACTGATCATGAGTGGAGCGAACACCAAACTGACTGCCTTTGGTCGGACCAACGCTACGATTCGTTACATGCAGCCCACACTCAATGACGGCCTGACAATCACAAACCCTGTCGGAGCGTATTTCAACAGCGACGGCACTGTGGTCGGAGCCAACGGCAGCCCAATCTACAATCAAAGTGTCATCATCAGCAAGCCCGCATTCGCCCGTGGTGACGTGAACGGCGACGGCAGCGTGAGCATCAGCGACGTCACGGCATTGATTGACTACCTGCTGAACGGCAATCCCTCGAGCATCAGCGTCAGTGCCGCCGACTGTAACCAGGATGGTAGCGTGAGCATCAGCGACGTCACCGCCCTCATCGACTTCCTGCTCAAGAGCACGTGGTAATGCTCGCTATGCTCGCTGCGCTCGCAGTTTAGGGTTTAGGGTTTAGAGTTTAGAGAGCATCCGCGCTCTTGAACTGCTGATTTTGCGAATTCAATTAACCGGCATCCGCATTCCCTCCTTCGGGTCGGAGTGCGGATGCTAACATTAAACCTTAGCGTCTTGGCGTCTTAGCGTGGGGGACGTACGATGCGGCCACGCCAAGGCGAGGCCCTACAGTGCGGATGCAAAGATAAAAGTTGTTTTTGTTGTTCAACGTTGTCTTTGTTGTTTGAATAAAAACTTGGCGGCTTGGCGTGGGGTTGTCGAAAAAGTGAGAAAAAGTATATTTTTTTAATTGTTTTTGATAAATATTGCTTTTTCTGATGATTTTGGTCAAAAATGTTCAGTATTTTGACTGAAAATGTTAATTGTATTCAATCATATTATCGTAAATTTGCGATATCAAAAACAACAATTATTATTAACTTTTAAATCCAATGAGCTATGAAAAAGATTCTACTAACATTCATGCTGGCAGTGATGGCCATGGTCATCCATGCCGCGACGTTCACCCAGGGTGATTTCATCTATGAGATTGTGAACGACTCTACCTGTAACCTGAGTGGCTTATCGAGTGCCGGCTCTGGAAAGACCTACCTCAAGATAGGTGGCTATACTTTTAATGCCAGCACTCAGAAGTATTGCAAGGTGCAGAAGATTAATCAAGACGCGTTTGAGAACAACTTCACAATCACCGAGGTGCGCATCGGCCCGGGTGTTGAGGTTATCGCGAATTATGCGTTCTACAACTGCACTAAGTTACAGATTGTCTCGCTTCCCAGCACTATCCAGTCATTGGGCAATTCGGTGTTCTATAACTGCCCGCTCACGTTGATTAACTGCGCTGCCGAGACGATGCCCACATTTACCTCCTACACATTCAATGGCTTGGGAACGGTATCGGGCTCGCGCTCGTGGTGGACAGGCACTAAGGCTGGCAAGGATGCAGCCAGTGCCAACAGCACCATCACCAGCCTGTTCAGCGTGGAACGTATGCCGAACCAGGCCTATGATGTCACATCCTTCATTGGCAGCTCTTCTCCCAATTCCCGCAGCACGGTCTATGCCATAGTGACCAAAGCGTGGAGCCCTGTCACTCACGGCGGTGGCGAGTGCAAGATTATTTATGCCAGCCTTGCCAGCCAAAACACCACGGCCACGCTTGAGGTGCCCTACAACACCTACCTGTCCGACACCGGCTATGACGACTATGCGCCCGTCGAGATTGCTGACTATGCCTTCCAGAACAGGACCTTCATCAAGCGGGTGATCATCAGCGGCGCCTATGGATTCAAGAGAATAGGTGTATGCGCCTTCCAGAACAACACCAGCCTGACGTCGGTGACCTTGTGTGCCCAGCGTGTTGACAACTTTGCCTTTGACGGCTGTACTAACCTGTCGAGTGTGCAACTCTATGGCAGCAACGAGACCTCCATGTGCGTTCAGCAGTTGGGATATGCCAGTTTCAGGGGTACCGCTGTATCGAGCGTTTACATCCCCAAAAGCTTGACCTCCTATGAGGGTGGCACGTTCTGCAATTGCCCCAACCTGACCCAGTTCACTGTGAGCAGCGAGAATACGGTTTTTGCCGCCTATAACTACTCGCTCTACAGCAAGAATTACGCGACGCTCTACCAGTATCCCTCGGGACGCAATGCCTTCTATTTTGATGAGCAGGCCCACCTGTCGCTTACCAAAATCAGTGGCTATGCCTTCAAGGGCAACAACGTGACTTCACGTCTGGTGGTGCCCTTTGGTGTAAAGGATATCGGCGCCGAAGCCTTCAGCAATATGGGCAGTCTGGAACAGCTGCGCATTCCCAGCTCGGTGACAACTTTTGTACATAACACGTTCCAATACTTGACGAAGCTCAAGGACTTCTACTTCAACATCAAGACGATTCCCAGCACGTTGACGGGCACTTACTGCTTCCTGAACATCAAGAGCGGTTGCAAGCTGCACATCCCGCGCCAGCGCACCAGTCACTACAGCAGCACCTCGCCGTGGTCCTCGTCCTTCACGGGCGGCATCTATGAGGACGCCTACGACCACATGATTACATACAATACCGGCAGCGCCCTCAACTATTATCTGGGCTTCACGGTGACCAGCACCGCCAGCTACACCGATACCAAGGTGCAGAGTACCGCTGCCAATGGCCAGATGAGCATTACCTACGGCTACGTGGGCACTGAGGGTGGCTTTACCGGCGAGTTGAACCTGCCCAACACCGTCAGCCTGCGCGGCAAGACCTATATCGTGAGTGAGGTTGACCGTGAGGTATTCCGCGACCAGACGCTTATCCAGAGGGTAACAGGCGGTAACGGCATCAAGAAGATCGGTCCCTTGTCGTTTGCAGGCCTGACTGCCTGTACGGGCTTTTACCTCCACAACCCTGTCGAGTTCTGCGACTCGTCGTTGTTCAACTGCAAGGCGACTCTCGTCGAGCTTGGCGACCGCCTGCAGCGCATCGGCAAGGATGCCTTCCGCGGCAGTCGAATAAGAGAGTTGCTCATGCCGCCCAGTGTCACCACAATCGGCGCCCGCTTCATTGCCGGTGACACCAATCTTGACACACTGCGCCTGTCACCCAACATTACCGAGATTCCCATGAACGGTCTTGGCTGGGTGAATACGCGCTACATTGTCATCCCCTATGGCGTGAAAACGATTGGTAAACAAGCATTTTTCAGCGACAAGGCGCAAATCGGCGGTGGCGAATACCT
>JAEEGG010023973.1_pt1 | contig 11874 bp, 11 predicted proteins | sample 9134161 | NCBI WGS metagenome assembly JAEEGG01 (sample SAMN16246543, study PRJNA631951) | gut metagenome | biome: gut microbiome; feature: rumen; material: CR-attached | host: Bos | place: Iran: Karaj | collected 2018-10 | reverse complement strand
TTTGTGGGGGGTAGTCAGTTTAGTTATTAAGGAACGCGATGAGACTGTTGGAGTCATACAACGAGGTGTGTGAGCTGGTGCGGGGGCGGCAGGCAGGGGAGATTATCACCGTGCTGGGGCCGACCGCCACGGGCAAGACGCGCCTGGCCGTGCGCATCGCCCACGATTTCAACGGCGAGATTATCAGTGCCGACTCGCGGCAGGTGTATCGCTCCATGGACATTGGAACGGGGAAGGATTTGTCGGATTATGTGGTTGATGGACAGCAAATTCCCTATCACTTGGTGGATGTGGCCGATCCGGGTACCGAGTTCAATGTGGCGCAGTACCAGCAGGCGGCTTACAGAGCTATTGACGACATTGTGGCGCGGGGCAGGGAGGTGGTGCTGTGCGGTGGCAGCGGCATGTATGTCGAGTCGCTGTTGGGCGGCTACCGGCTGGCTCCGATCGAGCCGGATGCGGAGCTGCGGGCGAGCCTCGAAGCCATGAGCGACGAGGAGCTGACGGCGATGTTGGCCTCCTTCCATCCGTTGCACAACCATACCGACACCTGCGAGCGCGAAAGGCTGCTGAAGGCCGTGGAGATTGAGTGCTACTACGACCGCCATCCCGAATGGAAGGAGCAGGTGCGGCGCATCCCGTCTGTCATCTTCGGCACCACCGCCGACCGCGACATCGTGCGGGCGCGCATCACCCGCCGGCTACGACAGCGCCTTGATGAGGGGATGGTGGAAGAGGTGGATGTCCTTATCCGACAGGGAGTTAGCACCCGGCAGCTGATGAAGTACGGTCTCGAGTATAAGTTCTTGACGATGTATCTTTTAGGAGAAATTTCCAAAGAAGAGATGTTCGAAAAACTCAACACCGCCATCCATCAGTTCTCCAAGCGGCAGATGACTTGGTTCCGCCGGATGGAGCGGCAAGGCTTTGTGATTCACTGGATTGATGTTTCAAAATTGAAAATTTAGAACTATGCATAGTTTGTTGGATTATGATGCGAAAGTGCTCTTGGCATGGCATGAGAGCTTGAAAGGCGACAACCGTTTCACTGAATTTCTGCTCCACAATGGCTTTCCGGAGCTGGCCGCCCTGTCGCGGGCGATCCTTTCCGACCTCGATGCCCTCAAGTGGCTGATGGACAACGGCTATCCCGAGTTCGCCATCCTCAGCGATGCCATCGACGACGAGGACGAAGCCATCGAATGGCTCGAAAAGGCCCATTGCGACTTCCTCTCCAAGTTTGCCGCCGCCTGCCGCAAAGATGATGCTGCCATCAAGTGGTTTGTTGACAATGAGTTGCACGGCTTTATTCCCATCATCCGTACCATCCACGACATCCTGCTTTTCCAGTCGTGGGATTCGTCAGACATTCACAGAAGAAGAATGTCGTAAGAATATAACCCGTTGGCATTTTGGGTGATGGCTCTTTGTTGGTTAATTTCGGTAGTGGGTTTTTGTTCTGGTGTTGATGTTCTGTATTGTTTTTTTGAGTATCTTTGCGGCTGAAAATACATCGGGTTCGCCCTCCTTTCTTTTGTAAGAATTATTTATAAATCAATACAATATGTCAGAGAAAATTTTATCCAAAGTCGCTCCCGGCGTGGTTTACGGGAAAGCGCTCCAAGAAATCTTCAGAATTGCTAAGGCTGAAAAATTCGCCATCCCCGCTGTGAATGTGGTGGGCACCAACTCGGTAAATGCTGTGTTGGAAGCCGCTAAGGTGGCCAACTCGCCCGTTATGATTCAGTTCTCCAATGGTGGTTCAGTCTTCTTTGCCGGCAAGACCCTCCCGAACGATGGGGAACGTGCTGCTATCATTGGTGCCGTTTCAGGTGCCATGCATATCCATCAAGTGGCTGAATATTATGGTGTTCCAGTTATTATCCATACCGACCATGCCGCCAAGAAACTCCTTCCTTGGGTGGATGGTTTGTTGGATGCAGGTGAGAAGTTCTACAAAGAACACGGCAAACCGCTCTTCAGCTCCCACATGCTTGACCTTTCGGAAGAGCCTCTGAAAGAGAACATTGAGATTTGCAAGAAGTATCTCGCTCGCATGTCCAAGATGGAGATGGTGCTCGAAATTGAGCTCGGCATCACTGGCGGCGAGGAGGATGGCGTTGACAATACGGGCATCGACAGCGCACGCCTCTACACCCAGCCCGAAGATGTGGCCTACGCATACGAGGAACTGAGCAAAATCAGTCCCAATTTCACCATTGCTGCCTCCTTCGGCAATGTTCACGGCGTTTACAAGCCGGGCAATGTGAAACTGGAGCCCATCATCCTGCATAATTCACAGGAGTACATCCAGAAGAAGTACAACACGCAGCCCAACCCCGTCAACTTCGTGTTCCATGGCGGTAGCGGCAGCGAGCCGGCCAAGATCAAAGAGGCCATCGAGTATGGTGTGGTGAAGATGAACATCGACACCGACACGCAGTGGGCTTTCTGGGAAGGCATCATGAACTACTACAAGAAGAATGAGGCCTACCTGCAAGGTCAGATCGGCAACCCCGAAGGCGACGACAAGCCCAACAAGAAGTACTACGACCCGCGCAAGTGCCTCCGCGAAGGTGAGGTTTCCATGGTGAAGCGCCTCCAGGTGGCCTTCGAGGATTTGAATGCGGTGAATAGAAACTAAAAAGCATTGGAGTTCTCTCCAGTAGTGTCTCATAAGTGCGCTCCAAAAGTTTTTTCAAACTTTTGGAGCGCACTTCGTTTGTGGATTACTTTTTTTTCGTATGTTTGCCGCAACTTTTTTACCCTATCGTCATGAATGGCAAGGACAAATGTAGTTACCTGAAAGCAATTCGCCGTGAAATTGCGGCAGCCAACGGCATCGATTTGGAGATCCCCGAATGCACCTTCGAGGGTGAGTGTTCCGGCACCTGTCCCCGCTGTGAAGGAGAGGTGCGGCAGCTGGAAAAGGCGATTGCGCAGCGGCGGAAGCTCTCCCAAAAGGTGGCCATTCTTGGCGTGGCGGCTGGGTTGTCGCTGGCGGGAATGTCGCCCGCTGTCGCCCAAACGGAAGTCTCGTGTGACAGCACCCAATTGGAGACGAGTTCCAAATCTGATAGGGTGCTGCTGGGAGATGCCGAACCTGTCAGAAAGGTGACGGGATATGTTCCCCTACAATACGATGCGCATCTTGGATATACATTTGGTCCTACATCTACTGTGTTCGATTTTGCAGAGAAGACTCCTCTGAGACGAATCGGTGACGCCGAAAAACCAGATTTGTCGAAATACGATGTGAAATCCCCCATGTTCCCAGGCGGAGAGGATGAGATGAAGCGGTTCGTCCGAGAGAATTTCATCGCTCTAGAAACGGCTTGTGAGCCGATGGCTGATGGAGATGCCGTTGTGGAATTCCGGGTGAGCACGAAAGGAAAGGTGAGTGGCGTCAGGGTGAAAGGCAAAGCCGACCCTGCGGTGAAAAATGCATTGAGGAAAGTCTTTCGTTCCATGCCCTTGTGGACCCCTGCCACTGTCAATGGCGAGGTGGCCTCCGGCTGTGTGCAAGTCCCCATCACATTCCTGCGTAAAGAAGAGTAACCGAGAGATTGTTGGATATTAATTGATGGTTAATAGTTAATAATTAATAATTAATAATTGATAACTATTAACTACTAACTATTAACTATTGGCTATTGACTATTGACCATTGACCATTGACTATTGACTATTGACTATTAACTATTAACTATTAACTATTAACTCCTAACTCTCCATTTTCAGTTTTCAGTTTTCAATTTAACGTAAACCGGCAGGTGGTCGGCATAGCCGCCGATATAGCGCGGACCCGAGTAGGTGCGGTACACGCGGTAGCCGCCGTACTTGTCGTCGGGTTCCACCATGAAGTCGGCCATGAAGATGTGTGCCTGCTGTCCGATGATGTGCGTGCCGCTGTTATCCAGCAGGGCAGGGGAGACGATAATCTGGTCGAGGCAGCCCCAGAAGTCCTCGTGCTTGTGCGAGCCGATATTTTGCATCTTCTGGAAACGGAACATCAGGTCGTACAGGGTGTGCTGGCTCCGGTTGTCCTTCTCCCAGTCGCCGGCGCGCAGTACCTCGGTGATGCTCTCGTCGGTGGGGTAGTCGTTGAAGTCGCCGGTAATCAGGATGTTGGCGGTGGGCTCGCAGGCCAGTATCGAGTCGGCCAGCGCACGCACCACCCGCGCATAGTGGTTCCGCTTGGGTATGGTGGGCGCGTAGCCTCCGTAGCGGGAGGTCCAGTGGTTGACCACAATATGGGTGGAGTCGCCGTTGGGCAGCCGGGCCACCACATACAGCAGGTCGCGGTTGCGGCAGGCTGTGTCGAAGGGGAACACCACCGGCACGGCACGTTCCCGCAGGATGGTGATGCGGTCGGCACGGTAGAGGAGCGCCACATCCACCCCGCGCGCATCGGGCGAGTCGTGGTGTACGTAGCGGTAGCCGTAACCCTTCAGCGGCGAGTCGTAGCACAGTTTTTTCAGCACCGCCGCGCACTCCACCTCCGCCAGCCCTATGATGTCGGGTGGCTCCCACCCGTTCAGGGCCAGCAGCACCTTCCCGATGTGGTTGATCTTGCGGGTGTATTTGCTGTAGGTCCAGTGGTACAGCCCCGTCGGCGTGAACGCATCGTCGTTCTTCAGCGAGTCGTCGCTGGGGTGGAACAGGTTCTCCACGTTATAAAAACCGATGACAATAGGACTGGATTCCTGCGCAGTCAGCGCAAAGCTACATATTGTTAATATAGTGTATATGAGAAGCCTTTTCATCTTGCATCCTCCTTTAGTTCAGATTGAGGTTGCAAAGATACAACTTTATTTTTAAATATTCACAATGATTTAAAAATATTTTAATAAAATTTTAATCCCAATCTTCTGAAACGGGGAATCGCGTTCTCCATGCATTGAGGCGGGTGTGGGAAAGTGTAGCGTGCAGCAGGCATGGGGTAGAGGCTGGGGCGGCAGCTTGTACTGATCCGTTGGGTGCAATTATTTGTGTATCACCTTGGTACTCACGTTTCTGTGGGTCAATTCCCACGCAGTTGCAGCCCAGCACATAGCATTGGTTCTCGATGGCGCGGGCTTTCAGCAGAGTGCTCCAGATGTCAGCGCGGGCGGCGGGCCAGTTGGCCACATACAGCAGGATGTCGTATTTGAACTGCCCGTCTTTCACCGAGTTGCGGCACCATACAGGAAATCGCAGGTCGTAGCAGATTTGCGGACAGATGCGCCAGCCCTGATACTCGAAGATGGGCAGCGTGTCGCCTTTTTGGAACAGCTCCGGTTCCGGACTGGTGGGGAAGAGGTGCCGCTTGTCGTAGGTCTGCACGGTTCCGTCGGGGGTGAAGAAATGGAGCCGGTTGTGCCATCGGCCGTTTTCTTCGAGGGCGATGGTTCCGGTGACGGCGGCTTGCCGTTGTGCGGAGAGGGCTTGCATCCAATCCAGAACCGGGGTGGGGTTGTCGGAGTGGAGTTCATCCACGATGAAGCCGGTGGCGAAGGTTTCTGGCAGTACAATCAGGTCGGTTGCGGGGGCATCCACCAGCAGCTTGTCGATAGCGGCAAGGTTTTCTGGGGTTTGATGCCAGTGTATTTCGTTTTGTACCAGCGTGATATGAAGATTTTCTTTCATGATGAGCGGGGTTATGGACGTAACCAGATGGTGGATTTGCCGTCGTTGCCAAAGCAGGCGGTCACTTCAACGATGCGCAGTGCATGCAGCCTGTGGCGTACGGCTTCCTGAAGGGCAGTTCCATTGTTGTAACCGTGGGTCACGATGATTTTCTCGGTAGTGGAGGGGGCATTGGCTATGACGTTGTGTAGTTTTTGGAGGGCATCCTCCACATACATGCCGTGAATGTCGATGCGGAGTGTATTGTTGGTTTTGGCCATCGCAAAAGTTTTTTTGTGCGGCAAAGTTACAACTTTTTATGAAAATGTATAGTTGCATTTGCATCTATATGAAAGTTGTTCCGCATTTTTTTTCATTAGTGTGATGTCGTAAAAAAGATAAAAGAGGGTGTGTTTTCTGTCAATTTATTTCTAACCTATTTATTTTCAAATGTTTTCTTGTTCTTTGAAAAAAATAATGAAAAGATGTTTTTGCATTGAAAAAAGTCGTATTTTTGCAACCTCATTTAAGCACGAGTCCCGGAGAGGTGGGTGAGTGGCTTAAACCACCAGTTTGCTAAACTGACGTAGGAGTAATCCTACCGCGAGTTCGAATCTCGCCCTCTCCGCAAGCAAAAAGACGACACATCAAGTGTCGTCTTTTTTTGTACGACGGACGCCGTTGAACGCTCGCGTTCAAAAGGTGGACGGCGAACAAAAAGGAGGGATTGCGAAGCAATACCTTTTTGCTTGCAGGGATGCCCGCGGCGGCGGAGAGATATGCAATCTCGCACCCGAGCGAAAGCGTCCTTGCGCAGCAAAGGCCTTTTTGCTTGCAGGGATGCCCGCGGCGGCGAAGAGATCTGCAATCTCGCCCTCTTCGCTTTTTTTTGTATTTTTGCATGCAAAATCAACAACAACATGAGAAGAATCACTGTCACTTTTGGCCTGATCTTACTGATGAATTGGGCTTCCAGCAATCCGATCGGCCCTGTGAAGGCCCAGCAGCTGGCAGAAACCTTTTGGCAGCAGAGCGGATGCGCTGTCCGAAGCGGAATTTCTGCCAATGCGCTTACGGACATCACCGCACAGACAGATTTTTCACACCTGTACATTTTCAGCAGTGCCGGCGGTTTTGTCATCCTTTCCGCAGATGATTGCGCCAGGCCCGTACTGGCCTACTCCACCAGCGGCAGCTTCAATCCGGAAAACATTCCTGCGCCGGTAAGAGATTGGCTTTTTACCTACGAAAATAGAATAGAAGATGCTGTCAACCAACATCTTGAAGCAACGGCGGAAATTTCTGCACAATGGGAACTCTTGCAGTCTGGACATTGGGGTGATGCGAAAGCCTCGCAAACGGTCAATCCTCTGATCACCGCCCAGTGGGGACAAAGTTCCCCTTACAATGCGGCCTGTCCCAGCAACACGCTGGTGGGCTGCGTGGCCGTGGCGATGGGCCAGGTGATGCACTACTGGCAATATCCGGAACACGGAACAGGTTCACACTCTTATACTTACAATGGTATTACGCACAATGTCGATTTTTCAGCCGCGACTTACAACTGGAACGCCATGCCGAATAGCTGCAGCAGCGCCAACAGCGATGTTGCCACCCTGCTCTACCACTGCGGTGTGGCCATCGAAACCAGTTATACCTCTTCCAATTCCACTGCCTATGTTCTCAATTCTTCATTGCACCCCTACAATGCGGAATCGGCGTTGAAAAACTTTTTCGGATACAGCAGTCAAGCACACGGCGAACTTCGTTCCAACTACGACAAAACCTCATGGATGTCCATGCTGAAAAGCAACTTGGACGCAGGGATCCCCATCATCTACAACGGGTTTAACTCCTCCTATTCAGGGGGGCATTGCTTTATTTGCGACGGATACGATGCCAACGATTTCTTCCATTTCAACTGGGGATTGAAAGGCTCCTACGACGGCTATTATGAGATTGACGACATGACCCCGTCGAACCAGAACTTTTCTTACAATCAAGGAGCCATTATTGACTTGGTTCCCAGCACCGAAGGGATTGAAGATCATCAGAACGCCACACTCCTCGTTTATCCGAACCCCACCTCGGGCATTATCAATATAGAATGTAACTACGCAAACCTTGCAGATTGCAGTTTTTGTATTTATGATAGTTTTGGTAAATTATTGATTATAAATAATTTAACAAAAGAAAACTGCACAATCGATTTGTCCGCCCAGCCCGCTGGCATCTACTTCCTCCATCTGATGAAGAACGGGGAAACCACTATTTTCCAGAAGATTGTCAAAGTGCACTAGTCGGGTGTGGCGGAGAGGACTGTAATTGCCTAAAGGTCACGATTCTAATAGGTGTCTAATAATACCCTTCCATGTACTTCAGCTGCTGACCGCTTAGTTTGACAAGATAGCTATATACTTGCTGGATGTTTTTCCCGGCCATATTGGTGCAATGTGCGTTGAAACCATGTGGAGTTTTCCGTTCTATCACCCATTCCGCACCGTCCGTTATCCATTCATGCTCTCTGCGTGGAAGCTCGTCAAGTCGCACGGCTTCCATATATTGAAGGAATTTTTCATACTGTGCAACGGTCAATTTACGATGGCCTTTCTTGATGGAATGTGAGATGAGTTGCCAAGTGTTGGGGTCGTATTTGGTGTGAAGAATTTTCCAATACAGAGTCACTTTTTCTTGATTTTTCACTATGCGGAACGAAACAGGCGGATGAAACGATGGAAAGAAACTGAAACGGTAGATGGCCTCGTCTTCGTGCAGGATTTTGTTGTAAATGACAGGCTCCTGCATGAAAGTTAGGCCTTTGGAGAAGGAATTCACAGCAAAAAATGAGAAAAAGCCTTCTCCGTAATAGTCGTGCGAGGCATCCAGATAGCGTCCTTTGGGCCAGTTGATGAAGTAGAAATAGGGGAAGTGAACATCAGGCACCGTATCATAAGGAAGCGCTGCCAAGGGATTGTGTGGCCGATGCAGTTGCTGCTCCAATTGTAATATGGGCAGATATATATCGGTGAGGGTCTCTTCGTCTTCGCTTATTTCCAGTACTTGATAGAAATACTTCAAAGCGCTGTCGGCCGGATGGATGACCACAGGGGTGAGGTCGCGAGTGTTCTCTTGTTCGTTTGCAAACGAAGGGGAATACATGTTTTGGGGCTCTTCCAGGGGCTCATTTCCCAAAAGATATTCCCAGTAATAACATTTCCCCAACCACAGAGCGGCGTTCGCGTCAAGCGGGTCGCGTAGGAGTTGGAAATAGTACCTTTCGATGTCCTCCCAGCTGCGGTTGTCGCGCTCAGTCTCCACAATGGGATATCCGTAATTTGGTCGGCTGTCTTCCGGAAGGACAAAATGGTAATTCACGCGGGCGTAGCAGCGAACGGGCTCTCCGTTTTTGGTCGCCGGCTGCCATTTAGGCATGTTTTTCACCACCCGCATCAGTTCATCCGCAAAGCCATAGTCGCTCTTCGGCCAAGAATCGTCGCGCATCATGCCGATGGAGCCGTCTTTTTCTACAATGAATTGAACTCTGCATCGATACTCCACCCAGTCGAGCAATGCAAGGTCTGGATAGCGTATGTTATTCTGTATAAATTCTCTACAGGCATCTTCACCGCCCGGATAGGCGGGAGCAACTATGCCCTGATGCCAGTCTGACCAGATTGCCATGTCCATATAGTTGGAATCAACGAGTGAGATCAGCAATTTTGCCAAACGGTCTTCCTTCTTCTTGTCAGGATCCCCTGTATAGTGTGAAATTTTTTTATTATGGTGGGCATATTCCAGGATATATGGAGTTCGGAATCCCGTCCAGCCGGTGTGGGGATAATGCGAGAAATTGATTTCGGTAAGAATTTCCTGTATTTGCTGCCACTGGTCCAGGGACAGCTGCTGGCTGCCCGAGTCTGTAATGCCCTTTTCCCATTTATTGCCGTAGTAATAGTCTTCGGTAATATCCACAAATCCCGAGTTGGTATAGGCTTCATGGGTTTCATGCTCAACATACCCTCTTATGGCTTCCCCTTTCTGCCAGGTCAGCAGAATGTTATCCTCTTTTTTCTGTACTTGGATAAAAAGTGGGTGGGCAAATTCTGGGGTGTAGTTGAGGCGTACCAGGGACTCATCTTTTTGTGGCGTAATGTCGCGAAGGGGCGTAATGCCGGCCAGCCGCATATAGAAGACGACCTCACCGGCCTCGTCGTTCACTTCGTCGCTCCTTGAAAAATAATTCTTGGAGAAATAGTCTTCGTAATTCCAGCGCTCTCGGTGCTGCTGTCCGTTTAGCGGCAGCACGGCAAGGAAGGCCAGCAGTGCGGCGATAAAGGGGAGGAGACGATTCATGTTTTGGGATGGTTGTGTATTAAGGGGACTTCTGGGGACTTCTATTTTACTCTTTTCTCGCCAACACCCCAGACCTTGCGAAGCCCGTTAGGCAAAGACTGAAAAGTTGACGCTGCAAAGTTACAGAAAATTTGTGACATAAAAAAAACGGGCGTCACCTGTTGTCGGTAACGCCCGTTTCGGATGATGTCGGACGCATTTAATGCGTCCATACAGTTCATTGCTTCTTGCTTTTCGTGTTTTTCTTCACCAATTTGGACGTCTCTTTTACGGTTTCTAAATATGCCTCTTCCACGGGCGAGAGGGTGTTGTTCTGGTATTTGCGGTACTCGGCTGTGGCTTTTTCCAAAGCTTGAGTATGGCTGACACAACCAGCGCCTTCAAGCAAAGGACGGTTGCCTGAGGTGAGCACAGAGTCCAACTGTCGGATATAGTCGCTCATATACATGGGCTTGTGTTCCAATGCATTGATTTCAGCCAAGTCGAAATAACCCGAAACGAGGTTGTTCAAAATCCTCAACTCGTTTTCGTTCAGATAGTTCTTGGCGATTCCAATATCTTTCAATGCAGGCAACTCACCCGAGAATGTAGTCAACCCCATAAATGGCTTTCCAGCATCGGCACGCTCGTAGATAACTTCGGCAGCAGTGTGACCATGGGCGGCATAATGCAACTTGTTTTGAACCATTTTGAAAAACAGAATGGATTCATCGCTTTTGGGATTGTAATCCACACTAGTGGCGTATAGGTCAAGCACTTGGCGATACAGCACTTTTTCTGAGGAACGGATGTCGCGGATGCGGTCAAGTAGTTCTTTCCAATAATTGCCTCCGCCGTAGCCCTTCAGCCGTTCATCATCCATTGTGAAACCCTTAATCATATACTCCTTCAACCGCTGCGTGGCCCAGATGCGGAAACGGGTGGCAATGGCAGATTTGATACGATATCCGAGCGATATAATCATATCAAGATTGTAGTATGTTACATCGTAGTTTTTACCGTCGTCGGCAGTTGTTCGGAATTTCCGAACAACTGATTCCTCCTCCAATTCACCTTCCGCTATGATATGTTTAATGTGCTCGCTAATATTCGATTTGCTGGATTGATACAGCAGAACCAATTGTTGCTGATTCAGCCAAACCGTTTCGTTGTCCAATTTTACATTGATTTTTGTCAAACCATCTTCGGTCTGATAGATGATAATGTCGCCGGTGTTTTGTGTGTTTGTGTTCATGAGAGATTCTTGAATTTTTCCAGCTTCTTGTCTTCTTTGTGATTTCACAAAATTATTGAGCTGCTTTTTACATGTTGGGGGCGGTTATTAATTTTGCAGCCGCAAAGGTACACATATTTTTCGACATAAAAAAACGGACGCCGACCGCGATGGGTCAACGCCCGGCTGGGGGATTGTAGAGACGTGCCATGGCGCGTCTCTACAGGGGTTCCGTACACATCTACCAATGTTTGAGGTCTGGATGTATGGCGTAGTATTGTGCTTTTGACATAGTGATTCATTTTTCAGCCAAAGTACAAAGATTATTTAGTATGTTTGCCCTCATAACAGAGATATATGAAATGAATCATTTTTTCTTGCTTAGTATGTTGTATAGCATTATCTGTTTATGCTCAAAAGCCAAGTAACAGTAGTCGATATACTGTCATTGTGCAAGAGGGATATTCCATTTCTTTGACACATTACACATACATGATCACTCCAGATTGTGATTTCGTCAAAACGCTGGATGCAAGTTGAGATTATGCCTTAGGGGCTTTTGGGGGAATAAATCCACTTCAGAGTTGGACATGGCTTCCTGATCATCAGGGTGCAGATGTGATGTAAATTGAAAATTATGGGAATTTTTGATTGAAAATCTTGGGAATTTAAAATCACGAAAAACTATTATAACGGATTAT
>JAEEGG010023968.1_pt1 | contig 11875 bp, 15 predicted proteins | sample 9134161 | NCBI WGS metagenome assembly JAEEGG01 (sample SAMN16246543, study PRJNA631951) | gut metagenome | biome: gut microbiome; feature: rumen; material: CR-attached | host: Bos | place: Iran: Karaj | collected 2018-10 | reverse complement strand
CCTTGTCGGTTCTTATGGCTTTTGGTATCATGCAGCCTGTTGTGCCGCACAACGGTGAACATTCTAACAAATCGTTAGAGCGGGCACAAGGACAAAATCAAACAAATTGTTAGATTCTTTTTATGTCGGTTTTTGGAGACAATTTGAAGGCCGCACGGTTGGCCAAAGGAATGACGCTCGTGCAAAGCGCGGACGCCCTTGGAATCACTAACCCTGCATTAAGCCAATGGGAGCAAGGGAAGCGAGAACCAAAGTTCGATATGCTTCTCGAACTCTGCCATCTGTTCGACACCACGCCCAATGTCCTGCTCGGCTTCGAAGCGCCGTCCGCGCCTGGCACGGCGGTGACGACGGGCGCGAACTCGCCGATCATCTCCGGCAACGGCAACAGCGTGACCATCGGCGCAACTGCGCGAAAGCGGAAGCGCGCGTGAGCGTCGCACTGCAGCACCATCGAACAAACACCAGGAGAGAGGAATAGGAAATGAGCATCCAATCGAGAATTGCCCTTTATGATAAGATTGAGGCGATTCGCAAGAGGCCACTTATTGTCTATGCGACCAGCCCTCGTTTTAATGCCGGCGGAAAGATGGGGAACGATGCCATACCGGAGATATGCGACCAGATCGCCGCCCTTCCTGCCGATTGCCACAAGGTCGATCTTTTGATCGTGAGTGGCGGAGGCGACCCCATGGTCGCTTGGCGCACCATCTCGATGCTGCGGGAGAAGGTTGACGAGATAAGCGTCCTTGTCCCGTATGCCGCCTACAGCGCGGCGACTCTTCTTGCGCTCGGCGCCGACGACATCATCATGCATCCGTTCGCGAACCTCGGCCCGATAGACCCGCAGATCGAGTCCCAGAGAAAAGGCAAGGACGGGAACATCGAGGCCATACATTTCGGCTCAGAGGACATGGAGGGATTCCTGGACTTCGCGCGCAACAAAGTCGGCATCTCAGATCAGGCAAACATGCTTGAGGTCTTCAAGCTGTTTTGCGCCGAGGCAGGCCCCATCCCGATCGGAATAGCGACGAGGAGCTCTCAGCTCTCGGTACAGCTTGGCATCAAGCTGCTGCAGACGCGAAAGCGCATGAACAGGGATGACAAAAAAGCAAAGGCGATTGTCGATCGGCTGAACAAGAAGTATTTCAACCACGGCTATGCCCTCAGCAGAAGGGAAGCTAAGGAAATCGGGCTTAAGGTAATCTATCCTCAGGCACCTCTGGAGCAAGCCATGTGGGATGTCTGGAAGGAAATCGAGACAGACATCAAGGCCAGGATTCCTTTCGACGCAACGACAATCGTCGCTGACGATCCTCGGATGAAGGACTTCTTTGCGCCACCACCGTCTCTCAGCCTGCCTTCAAACACGCCACCACAAGTGGCACAACAGATTTGGCAGGGCGTGCTGCAGCAGATCTTGTCGAACCCCCTTGCCAACTACCCTGAAATAGGGTACAATAAAGCCTGTGCTGTTTTGGAGAGCAAAAGATTACAAAGGATGTATGTGGAACGCGGCAAGATTGTCGCGTTCAAAGGGCCTAGTGGACCTTCAATTAGCGCGCAAAAGATCTCAAGCGGATGGTGTGATTCGATCGACGCCGCGACATGAAAACACAAAAGCGACCACAAAGGAGAAAGCCATGTACATGAATTTCACAAGTAGCGGAGACTACCGCTGTTACGGTGTTGCCATAATACCGGGTCAGTCAATGGATTCCTCGGCCGTTCCATGCGAATATCCGGTAATGCCTTCCAATGTCAGGAACGACCAGGTACCAGAAATCGACTGGAAGAGCATCTTGCCAGTTCTTGATCCGGCGAAATTGCAGCCAGCCTGACATTCTTCAAGTTCAAGCGTTTCCCATACGTAGTGCCGTCCGCAAGGGCGGCGTTTTGTTTTTTTCGCCCCCTTCTGCAACCCTTTTGCAGTGGGCGCTTTCGACCAAAAGTGCCACCGTGGCACTTTTCGCATGTCACTCTGCAAACCCTTTGCAGATGGCGTTTTCGTCCAAAAGTGCCACCGTGGCACTTTTGCCTCGCGTCTGCGCGCGCGCGCGCGCGAAGATACCGCGCACGCAGCGCACCGTATGGAAGATTTCCTGACGCCGTTTTCGTATACTGCCCACCGTCGCGGCGCGGTGGGTTTTACGGTTCCCCGCCGTGGGGGCGGCTCCGGGTCTGCGTACCTTCCCGCCGCCGCCCGTCGCGACCATAACGACCAAGGATGACGAATGAACGAATTGATGACAGTGCCGCCTGTGCAGATCGGGGCGTGGCTTGCGTGCCTCGCCTTCACCGTCATGCTCGCGAACGGCCTCGTGAAGCTCTGGGCCAGCGTGCGCGGCAAGCCCGCGCCGGGCGAGCTCTCCGAGCGCATCACGAAAACGGAAGCCGTCCTCGACGAACACTCCCGCCGTCTCAAGGCACTTGAAAAGAACGACAAAGACCTCCGCGAACTCATCCTCGCCGAAAACGAAAAGCTGTACAAGCGGATCAACGGCATCGCGGAGGCTCTTTATTCGCTGCTGGGCAAGGTTGACGCGCTGCTCGCGAAAGGAGTGACGGCATGAGGATTACGCTTGAGCTGAAGAAGACGATCCTGGGCGTGCTGCAGGAGGCGGGCCGCCGCCCGATGTCGCCCGAGGCGCTGGCGACTTACGCGAACGCCCAGATGGACGCGCCGGTGACAGCCGAGCAGGTGCGCGCCGCGCTCGCGGAGCTGGAGCAGCTCGGCATGGTGCGCCGCCAGGCGTCCGTGCTGGACCCCACCGCGCTCACGTGGCGCGCCACCGAGGCGGGAATGAGGGAACAGGTGTGAGGAAGCCGAACGTCCAGAGTCCGCTCGACCGTCTGGAAGACGCGAAGCAGCACAAGCTCTACGAGCTGCTGAAAGGCGCGTCGTACGAGGAGGTTCTGCCGAAGGTGCGCGCCGAGTTCGGCGTGCGCACCACGGTCTCGTCGCTCTCGCGGTTCATGAAGCGGCGCGCCGTGGTGGAGCATCTGCGAGAAAGCGTGTACGCCTCCGAGGCGTTCGCGGAGAGCGAGGACGTCAAGGCCCTCGACAAGCGCAAGCGCTCCGCCGTCGTTTCCGCGATGTGGGAGGCGCTGACGGCGAAGGACACCAAGAGCATCGTCGCCCTCGGCCGTCTCCTCGTCTCGATGGACGCGGGCCGCCGCGACGACGACGCGCTGCGTCTCGCCCGCGAGAAGTTCGAGGCATCCGAGCGCCGGGCCGCCCAGGCGAAGGCGACGATCAGCGACCGCAAGCTCACGCCCGAGGAGCGCGAAGCGAAGCTGAAGGAGATTTTCGGACTGTGATCACCTCACCCATAGAGCTCTTCAAGCCCTACCAGCGGGCGATCTACGACGACACCTCGCGGTTCATCGCCGTGATCGCCGGACGCCAGACGGGCAAGAGCTTCACCGGCGCGGGCCGCGCCGTGAAGATCGCCGCCACGCAGGACCGCGCGGACGTGCTGATCGCGTCGCCCTCGGAGCGCCAGAGCTTCGAGGCCGTGCTGAAGTGCCGCGACTGGGCGGAGGCGTTCAACGTGTCCATCGCAAACGTGCTGGAGGAGCGCGACGCACCGGGCGCGCTCATGAAGGCCGCGACAATCGTGTTCCCCAACAAGAGCCGCATCATCGCCGTGCCGGGCAAGCCGGACACGGTGCGCGGCTACTCGGCGCACGTGTGGATGGACGAGTTCGCGTTCTTCGAGGATCCCGACGCGACCTGGAAGGCCATCCTCCCCTCGATCTCCAATCCGCTCAAAGGCCTCAAGACGGCCTTCATCACCTCCACGCCGAACGGCAAGAGCGGCCGCGGCAAGAGGTTCTACAACATCGTGACCGACTCGGGCGCGATCGACCCGGAGGACAAATTCCGCTACCAAAGCGGAGTGTGGTCCGTGCACCGCATTCCGATCACGCTGGCCGCGCCCTACCTCGGCACGGACATCGAGGAGCTGCGCAAGGCCGTCGACGACGAGGAGGCGTGGGCGCAGGAGTTCCTGTGCCAGTTCATCGACGGCTCCTCCGTGCTGCTGCCCTACGACCTCATCGCGAAGTGCGAGAGCTACGAGGCGGAGACGGACGGCGAGGTGCTGTCGCGTCCCGGCGTGTTCTACGCGGGCATCGACTTCGGCCGCACGAGCGACCCGACCGTGATGTGGATCCTCGAAAAGGTGGGCGACGTGCTCTGGACGCGCGCCGTGAAGGTGCTGAAGAACGTCAACACGGTGGACCAGTTCGACGCGCTGAAGCCGCTCATCGAGAAGTGCGCGAAGGTGTGCGTGGACTACACCGGCCCCGGCGTGGGCTTCGGCGACATGTGCGCGAAGCAGGTGGGCGCCGAGCGGAACGGCCCCGCCGCGCCGACGGCGCGGTGCGAGCTGTGCGTCTTCTCGCCGCAGTTCAAGTGCGAGATATTCCCGAAGCTGAAGGTGGCGTTCGACGGGACGCGCCTCCGCGTGCCGGTGGACGTGGAGTGCCGCGAGGACCTTCACGAGATGCAGGACGCGGTGAAGGACGGCAAGCACAACTACTTCGCGAAGCGCACCGCGCAGGGCCACTCGGACCGCTGCACGGCCCTCGCGCTGGCCGTGCGCGCCGCTTCCTTCGGCGGCGAGTATGTGCCGCCGATCACCACGAAGGCGCGGGCTGGATACGAAAGCCGGAGGATCGACTAGATGGCCTACATTCTCACAGACAAGCCGAAGCGCACGGCGGGCAACGCCTGGCTCGAGCGGGTGAACCCGCTGCACGGCCTCACGATCGCGCAGGCGCGGAACATCTTCGACGTGGCGCGCGCGCACGGCTCGCCGCTCCTGCAGAAGATCTACGACGAGATCGAACTTGTGGATCCCGTGCTCGGCGTGTGCGTGGACCGCCGCCAGGCGGCGCTCGCGGAGCTTGGCTGGAAGATCTCGCCGCGCCCGAGCGCGGACCAGGTTCTCGCCGACGAGCAGAAGGACGCGCTCGACGCGTTCGTGCGCGGCATCGGCAACTTCTCCGAGACCGTGGAGCACCTCGACCTCGCGTTCTTCCGGGGCTTCTCCGTGGTGCAGCCGATCTGGGACGGCGACGAGGTTCACACGGTGAGCCTGCTGGAGACGTGGAACTTCCTCTTCGACGACGACCGGCGTCTGCTCTGGAACCCGGACTGCACGCTCGACCCGCGCGGCTGCTTCGAGATTCCGGCCAACGCGCGGATCGTCCAGGTGCGCCGCCGCCGCCCGATCGACTATCCGGCGCTCGCGATCCACATCCGCAAATACCTGGGCGAGCGCGACTGGGGCCGCTTCATCGAGCGCTATGGCATCCCGCCGGTGGACGTGGTGATGGCACCGAACGCCACGAACGAGCAGAAGGCCGACTACGTGGACGCGGCGGAGGCCGCGCGCGACGGGCGCTCGACCGTGTGGCCGAGCGGCACGCCGCAGCCGTCCCGCGCCGAGGGCAGCCGAGGACAGGACCCGTTCACGGCGTTTATCGAGCACCAGGAGAAGCTGATCGTGCTGCGCGCGACCGGCGGCACGCTGACGAGCCTCGCGCAGGCCGACACCGGCACGCTCGCCGGCGGCGCGCAGATGGACGTGTGGGACCAGATCGTGATGCGCGACTCGAGCGTGATCTCCGACGCGCTCAACCGCCAGCTCTTCTGGAAGTTCCTCGAGCGCAGGTTCCCCGGCCGCGCACCGGCTGTGGAGTTCTCCATCGGGCGCGAGCGCGAGTTGACGGCAAACGACGCGGCGGACCTCGCCGTGAAACTGCACGGCGCGGGCTACACGGTGGCACAGGCCGAACTGGAGGAGGCCACGGGCTTCACGCTCGAAAAGGCACCCGCGCCCGAACAGCCGGGCGAGGCGTTCAACGGTAGGGCGGTCGCCCCGCGACCGCCGCTCCTTAACAAGGTAACATCTTCAATCAACCACCCCCCGACAGACCCTCGGGCTCCGGACAACGCCATACTGGAGGCGTTTGCGAAGGACCAGGGCGCGGCGGCGGAAGCCGTTTCAAAGCTTCTGCAAAATCCCACGCCCGATAGGGCCGCCGCGCTGCTCAAAGACTTGCCGAACCTCCTCCCGGAGGATCCCGCCCTCGCGGCGGTGATCGCCGAGGAGATGGCGAAGGCCTACGGCGAGGCGTGGGAGAAGGCGCGCAAGGAAGCGCAGCCCACGGTCGAGAACAAGCCCGAAGACCAGCCTCGTGGAAAATCGTCGCCCGAATCCACGCCCGGCTCGTTCGTATCAGCAGACGGCACGAGCGGAAGTGGAAGTGGCGACGATCCGAAGGATGGCGGCGAAGGTTCGTCTGGCGCTCCGTCTGAAAAGACGGAGACTAAGGGAGAGCAGCAACCCGAGAGCCCAAAGGCGAAAGCGAAGCGCGAGAAGCGCGAACGGCAGGCCGCCAACAAGGCTACTGGCGTGGCAAACATGGCCACGGTTACGGGCGGCACGGACTGCCCCGACTTCATGCGTTCTGTAAAGCTTGGGCGCATAGCCTTCTACCAGGGAGACGAGAACGAAGGCTATCTGCACATCAAGAACAATCCAGACGCCGATCATCAGGCGATGCTTCAGGGCGATGCAATCCCGAATACACTCGCCTACGGCAAGTACTACCGCGACGTTTACAAGGGCACGGCTGGATGGAGCGTCGTGCAGGGCGACAAGTGCGTGTTCCTTGGTTCCGACGGCGATGGCGTCAAGATCATCACCGCATACGTCAGCAAAACAAAAGCGGCGGTCTTTTCAAGACTCACCGCTATTGAGAACAAGGAGATGTAGCGCCATGACTTTGCTATCTCACGAACCGGGGTTTTCGGTTTCACGGATTACCCGAAGGACCTCAACGCTACTTCCCGGCGGTGCTACTACTTGCTGGTATCCTCAGTTTCGTACTTTCCCAGCTGGTGCTCCTGTCGCCGCACATTCTACCACAACCTTTTGACGGAGGCAATACCAAAATGAATGAACTTCCAGACAAGATCGAAGCGGGCGAGACCGTGCAGGGCGTGCAGCTCTGCCCGTTCGGCGAATACCAGGGCGCGAACCGCGTCCAGGTGTGCGACCGCGCCGCGTTCGAGCAGGTGGTCGCCGACTGGCGCGCCGGCGGCTCGAAGGAGATTCTGATGGACTTCGAGCACAAGAGCGAGGTGGACAAGATCGACAGCGACACGCGCGCCGCCGCGTGGGTGACGAACCTCGCCATCGACGACGAGCGCGGCCTCGTGGGCGACCTGAAGTTCACCGACCAGGGCGCGGAGGCCGTCTCGAACCGCCGGCTGCGCTTCCTCTCGCCCGTCTGGCCGCTCGACGGCGAGGGCCGCCCGACGCACCTCAAGAGCGTCGCGCTCACCAACACGCCACGGATTCCCGTCGCGCCTGTCCTCAACAAGGCGCAGCCGGGCGACACGAACGTTGAGGACACCAAGGAAAACGAAACCATGGACAAGATCAAGGAAGCCCTGGGCCTCGCGCCGGAAGCGTCGGAGGAGGAAGTCCTCAACGCGGTCAAGGCGCTGGTGCAGGCGAACAAGGACGCGGAAGCCGCCGCCCTCGAGAAGGAGGCCGACGAGTTCGCGGAGAAGAACAAGGCCAAGCTGGACCCGAAGGTCTGCAAGGCCCAGTACATCGCCAACAAGGAGGCCTGCAAGGCCCTCGTCGCCGCCATCCCGGAGGCGAAGAAGGAGGAGCCGCAGGTGATCCTCAACAAGGCGAAGGAGCCGAACGGGAAGCTCGCCAAGGCCGACGCCGTGACCGAGCTGAACAAGTGCAAGACTCCCGCAGAGAAGATCGCGTTCGCCCAGGCGCACGCGGCCGAGCTTTCCGCCGCGGAATGACCCGCGGAGGCAATAACAAGAACAACAAGCACAAAGAAAAGGAAGAAACATCATGGACGGAAGTTCAATGGTTGTAAACCCCGGTCTTGTGATCGCCTCCAACAAGGCGATCATCCAGGCGCAGCGCGCGATCCAGCTCGCGTCGCTCTTCACCACCGACTTCTCCCCCGAGCTCAAGGGCGAGGCTGAGTCGGTCTCCGTTGACGTGTACAGCGGCAACGCCTCCACGTTCAACGCCAGCGACAACGACTACGAGAACACCGACGGGAAGATCATCCCCGTCAAGGTGGCGCTCGACGCGGTGATCAAGGCGACTTTCAAGATCTCGCAGAAGGACCTGAACCAGATCGACAAGTCCTCGAAGTACCGCAACTGCGGCATCGCCGCCGGCCGCATGATCGCCGACGCGCTGGAGAAGAAGATCTCCGACCTGCTCACCTACACGGACCGCGAGGACGCCGTCTCCAGCTTCACCGTGGCCGCGATGGGCGAGAAGATCCTGGATAAGATCTCCGCGAAGTACAATCCCTCGACCTGCAACGTGATCCTCACGCCGAAGTACTACGGCGCGATCCTCGACGAGGCGAAGGACAAGGGCGTGCTGAACGGCTCGAACTTCGCGGACGTGGCGCAGGCGCTCGGCCGCCTCTACGGCGTGAAGTCGATCTTCATGCTCACGAAGGTGAGCGACCTCTCGGCCTCGAACACGCACAAGTGCGCGGGCTACGTCGTCCCCGAGGACGCGATCGTGATCGCCGCGCGCGGCATCGAGGAGGCGGTGGAGGGCACGTACCAGTCCTTCACGACTGAGAGCGACCCCGAAAGCGGCCTGCCGGTGACGTCGTTCATCCACGGCTCGCCCGCGAAGAACACGGCGTTCCTCAACTCGGCGTCGCAGATCGGCGTGAAGCTCACGAAGGAGAGCCACACGATCAGCGGCGAGTCCGTGTCGAACGGCGCGCCGGGCTACCTCCAGCTCGTCACGGCGTAAGGAGACTCCATGAAGATGCGAATGGCAATCTTCGCCGCGCTCGCGTCCGCGCTGCTTTGCGCGGGCGCGGCGCTGGACGTGATCGCGCTCGGCCCCGGCGAGGCCGTGGAGGTCTCGCGCGCGGGGAAGGTCGCCGCAGTGGAGTGCTTCTCCACCGTCGCGGACGGCACGTACAACCCGAAGCGCGAGACGGTGCTCATGGGCGAGCGCCTGGACGTGACGGAACACGCCGCCACGAACTTCGCCTACTACGTGGTGACGACCAACTCGCTCGGCGCGTATGCGACGAACGTGCTCAGCCGCCCGCATCCGATCCCGTACCCGCCGACCATGACGGGCTACTGGACGAACGCGACCGTGACGGCGTGGGCGACGACGAACGCCGTGCCGATCGTCGCGGGTACGTTCACGAACGACGTGGAGGCCGCCACGTGGATCGCGCCGGGCGACCGGCTGTTCTGCCCGCCGGGCGACACGTTCCGCGGGCGGCTCAACATCTACGTGGAGAGGTAGGGCCATGTCCTGGACCAAGCCCACGCGCGACGACCTGACCGCGACGCTCTCGCAGCGCGAGACGGACGCCTTCTCCCGCTCGTCCGGGTTCTCGGACGACGTGGTGGACGGCATCCTCTCGCGCACGTCCGACCTCGTGCGCGGGTTCGTCCGGGCTGGCGGCGCGAAGGTGCCGGCGCAGCCCGGCACCATCCCGCCCTCGCTCCTCGCCCCGGCGATGGACTACGCGGCGTTCGACCTCCTGAAGCGGTTCAACCTCCCCGTGAGCGAGGACCGCCGCAAGGCGCGCACGGACGCGCTCGCCATCTTTGAGAAGGTGGCGGAGCGCAAGATCGCCGTCGAACCGGATGACGACGAGGAGGTCGCCGCCGCAACGGTGGCCACCACCCCCGCCGCCGCACCGCCCTACCCCGCAAGGATTCTTGGCTGATGGACCTCGTCGACATCCAGCGCTTCGCCGTCGAGCGGATCAACGCCGACCCCGTCCTCAACGCCGCAGGCTGCAAGGCCGTGGTCGAGGACAAGGGCGACGCCTTCGCCGAGGTCGACGCCGCCGTGGCGGGCGGCCTCTGCGCGATCGTGCTGCTCCCGAAGTGGTCCCCGCAGTCGAGCGCCGCCAAGAACGCCGTCGGCATAGCCGACCTCGTCGTGAACCTCACCGAGATTCCCGACCTCAACCGCGAGAACCACCCGGGCGCGCTCCACGGCCTCTCCGCCGCACAGCGCATCGCGTGGCTCCTCAACCTGGAGAAGGTGGCCGACGACGCCTGCAGCGTCCTCTCGCTCGCCAATCCGGGCATCCAGCCCGCCGTCCAGGAGGACGGACGCGGCGTCGTCTACTCGATCTCGTTCCGCCAGCAGTACCAGCTGACGGACGCAACAAAGGAATAACAAATGGCTATCAACAGAACCAACATCCTGCGCGGCCCCGGCACCGTGATCTGGAATCCCGGCGACGACGACGAGCAGACGATCTTCGACGCATCCGGTATCACGGCGGACATCGAGACCTCCTCGGGCGACGTGCCGTCTTCCGTGAGCGGCGTGATCGACCGCTTCAAGACCGACCAGGTCGGCACCGTCAAGTTCACGCCCTGCGGACAGCTCTCCGCAGACCTGCTCGAACTCCTCTACCCCTACGGCACGCCCACCATCGGCGCGCGCGTGTTCCCGGACGCCGACGTCCCGCTCGCGATCCACTCCGTGGCCGGCACGAAGGTGACGTTCGTCAACGCCGCGCTCACGCAGATGCCGCCGCTCACGCTCTCGCCGGTGAAGACCGCCTTCGGCGAGGCCGTTTTCACGGCCCTGCTCGGCCTCGGAAAGAAGCCCAGCGACTCCAACTCCTTCTTCAAGACCGAATCCGCCACCTACGCCGCAGGCGGTCCCGATCCCTCCGGCATCGTCGGCGTGCAGTACGCCGCAACCTACGGCGCGCTCTCCATCCTCGACACGCTCGACGGCTGGACCGTCACGCCCGAGCTCCAGCTGGAGCCGGTCACGACCGACCTCCTCGGCACGGTGGACTACACGGTGCAGGGCGTCGGCTGCACGGCCACGTGCACGCCCCTCGGCCTCACCGAGGCGCAGATACTCGCGGCGCTCCCGCTCACGAAGGACCGGGGCACGTCACTGACCGGCGCGAGCGACCTCGTGATCACGGGCGCGAACGGCCTCACCGTCACGCTCAAGAACGCAACGATGCTGCGCGGCCCGCTCCAGTGGGGCAACACCACGCTCCGCGCCGGCGAGGTGGCCTTCACCGCCCACCGCGCGTTCTCGCAGGGCACGCCCGGCGCCGTCTTCTCCGTGGCGATGACTCCCGCATCCTCATCGTAAGCCAGCACCATGGACCCGGCGGAAATCATACGGATAAAGGACCTCCTGCCCACGGACCTCGGAAGCGACGAGGTCCGCGAGCAGCTTGCCGCCGACATCCTCCGCCGGTCCATCTTCTCCGCGCGCATGGAGGACCTCCGCCACCTCGCCGTCATCCGCGACGTGTGCGCGGATGTCGTCTCGGGCGCGATCAACCAGGCCACCGCGCGCGAACGCCTGCTTGCGAGCCTTGCCCGCATGGGGCACTCGCCGCTCGACGATGGCGGTATCTCGAACCCCGCCTCCATCAAGAGGCTCGACCTCATTGTCGACACGCAGCGCCAGATGGCCGCGAGCGTCGCCAACATCGCCGCCGAGACGCCCGCCACGCTGGAGGAGTGGCCGGCGGTGGAGCTGACGCGCTTCGTGGGCAAGAGCGTTCCGCGCGCCGACTGGGCCGAACGCTGGAACGCCGCCGGCGAGTCCGTCGGCTGGGAGGGCGCGGCCAAGGGCGTCGGCGGGTTCCCGGACTGGCGGATGGTCGCCCTCAAGACCTCGCCCATCTGGCAGGCCCTCGGCGACGGCGCGGGCGGCTACCGGGACACGCTCGGCAACCCCTATCCGCCGTTCGCCTACGGCAGCGGCCTCGCCTGGGCGGCCGTCTCCCGCGACGAGGCGATCGAACTCGGGCTCATCCAGCCGGACGA
>JAEEGG010023956.1_pt1 | contig 11878 bp, 7 predicted proteins | sample 9134161 | NCBI WGS metagenome assembly JAEEGG01 (sample SAMN16246543, study PRJNA631951) | gut metagenome | biome: gut microbiome; feature: rumen; material: CR-attached | host: Bos | place: Iran: Karaj | collected 2018-10 | reverse complement strand
AAAGCTAAAGAGAATGAAAACCAGACTGAGCAGGAGCAACTGCAAAGTGAAGCTACCTCGCAAGTCGAGCAGGTTCAGCCCCGTGTGCAACGGACGGCATTCGTGCCTACCGAAAACACTCCCGACTTCGTTGACGCCGCCGAAAACAGTGTCGACGCTGTGGTGCATATCATGACCAAAGTGGTGAAACAAAGCAACACCTACGAGGACTTCTTCGGAGCCTTGCTGGGCCAACTCTATGGCTACCCAGGGCAGACGCGCAACAATACGATGGTGGCCTACGGCTCAGGCGTGGTGCTGACGCCCGACGGCTACATTGTCACCAACAACCACGTTGTGGAAGGCGCCGACGAGGTGGAGGTTACCTTTAATAATAAGGTGAAGAAAACCGCCACCATCATCGGTACCGATCCGACCACCGACTTGGCCCTGATCAAAGTGGAAGCCTCCGACCTGCCTTTCCTTACCTTCGGCGACTCCGACAATGTGCGTATCGGCGAGTGGGTACTTGCTGTGGGCAATCCCTTCAACTTGACCTCAACCGTCACAGCGGGTATCGTCAGTGCTAAGGCACGTAACCTCAGCATCTTGGGTGAAGGCACGTCTGTGGAATCGTTCATTCAAACCGATGCTGCCGTCAATCCTGGCAACAGTGGCGGTGCCTTGGTGAACACCAAAGGTGAGCTGATCGGCATCAACGCGGCCATTGCCTCGCATACTGGATCCTACGAAGGCTATTCCTTCGCCATCCCTTCCAACATCGTCCGCAAGGTGGTCGACGACTTGCTGCTCTATGGCACAGCCCAACGTGGCTATCTCGGTGTGCAGATCGCTGAACTTACCCAAGAGCTGGCCGAGAAGGAAGGCTTGGAAAACATTGAAGGCGTATATGTTGGCGAGGTTACCGAAGGCGGCGCTGCCAAATTGGCAGGCTTGAAAGACGGTGATGTGATCACAGCCATCAACGGCAAGAAGGTGAATTCCACGACACAACTCAAGGAGAACATCGGTCAATACCGTCCTGGCGACAAGGTGGATGTGGAGGTGAACCGTCAAGGCCATCACCATCACTATGAACTGACCTTGCTCAACGAGGCCGGTAACGTGAATCTCGTCAAGAACGGCGAAGCATTCTATAACTCCGAGTTCGGACTGATGCTGCAGCCCGTCAACCAAAACGAAATGAGCCGTCTGAACATCAAAAACGGTTTGAAGATCGTTGAAATCCGCCAAGGCCGTTTCATGAACTCAGGTGTGCCGGTCGACTTCGTCATCACCAAGGTGAACGGTTATGCTGTGAACAACAAGAGCGAACTTGAAAACGCCCTGAAGAACACCCGTTCGCGCCGCACGACCATCGAAGGCGTGTTCCCGAACGGCATGACGGGCTCGTTCTACTACTAAAAAGTGGTGAAAAATCACTTTTTCCCCTGAAAGACAGAAATTTCGGTACGATTATTGCAGTATTTTACTTTTGGATTGGGAGTGAAACGGCCCAAAAAACGTTTCCTCCCAAGCCGGAAGATTATGCGAAAAAAACTAAAACGTGGAGTTTGGTATGAAGAGAGAGAACGTGAAAAAAAGCACTATAAACAATAAATAAGATTACGAAGAAATGAGACAACTGAAAATTTCAAAGCAAATTACCAACCGCAATGCCGGTACTTTGGACAAGTATCTGGCCGACATTGCGAAGGAGAGTCTGCTGACCACTGATGAGGAGGTCGAATTGGCTCAACGCATCAAGGCGGGCGACCAGGCCGCGTTGGACAAACTGGTCAGGGCCAACCTGCGCTTCGTCGTTTCGGTGGCCAAGCAGTATCAAAACCAAGGTCTGAGCTTGCAAGACCTGATCGACGAGGGTAACTTGGGTTTGGTGAAAGCCGCCCAGCGTTTCGACGAGACGCGAGGCTTCAAGTTCATCTCCTACGCCGTGTGGTGGATCCGTCAGAGCATCCTGCAGGCCGTGGCAGAACAAGCCCGTATCATCCGCCTGCCCATGAATCAAGTGGGGGCATTGGCCAAGGTAAAGAAGGCCGTGGCGCTTTTGGAACAGAAGCTGGAACGCCGTCCCACCCTCAAAGAGATTGCCGATGAAGTCGGCATGGCAGAGGACAAGGTGGAGCAACTGCTGAACCTCAACTCGCGCACCGTGTCAACCGACGCACCTCTTGACGACGAGGACGATGCCAACTTCTTGGATGTCTTCGTCTCCGACGACGAGCCACAGACCGATGCCTCGGTGGAGCAGGAGTCGACGAGCCGTGCCATCCGCAACTCGCTCGACATGCTCAACGAGAAGGAACGCACCATCATCTGCATGTACTTCGGCTTGGGCACCTCGCGTGAATACTCCCTGGAAGAGATTGCTATGAAGCTCAACATCTCGCGTGAGCGCACGCGCCAGATCCGCGATCGCGCCTTGAAACGGCTGAAGAGCGCACCCAACTCGCCGCTCTACCAGATGTACATGAACCAATGAAAAAAGTGGGATTCCGGATTGGAATCCCACTTTTTATTATCTTTGCAGCCACGAACATTTAACAAACAACTTTATGAAATACGAACTCATCCAATTGCCTTATGAGGCAAACGCTTTGGAGCCCGTCATCAGCAAGGAGACCTTGGGCTTCCACCATGGCAAACACTTGAATGCCTACGTCAACAACCTCAATGCCGCCATCGAAGGCACGAAATACGAAGACATGCCTCTCGAGGACATCGTGAAGACCGCTGACGGTGGCGTATTCAACAACGCAGGCCAGATTTTGAACCACAACCTGTATTTCACGCAGTTCCGTGCCCCGAAGGCCGACAACAAGCCTACGGGTGTGATTGCTGAATGGATCGACAAACAATTCGGCTCCTTCGAGGCCTTCAAGGAGGAATTCACCAAGAAAGGTGCAACCTTGTTTGGCTCAGGCTGGGTGTGGCTCTCCGTCGACAAAGACGGCAAACTGCAAATCACGCAGGAAACCAATGCTGGCAACCCCGTACAACGCGGCTACAGGCCTTTGCTGACCTTCGATGTTTGGGAACATGCCTATTACATCGACTATCAGAACCGCCGTCCCGACCATCTGAACGCCTTGTGGCAAATCATCAACTGGGACGTGGTGAACGAAAGACTCTAAACCAAACGTATCTAAAAGAAAATCGCGGCGGGGAAGGACCTCGTCGCGATTTCTGTTTTATTGGGCTTTCATGATCCGATGAATGCTTCGGCTATCACCGTAGTCGACATGCATGATATAGCTTCCAGAGCTTAATCCGCTTAGGTCGAAGACAAAATGATTGTCGGAAACAGCTTTTTCCATCAGCAGATGGCCATAGACGTCATAAACGCGTACGTTCTTAATGGCTTTTTCTGTTGTGATACTCAATGACGAAGTGAACGGATTGGGGAAGATCTGGCAGACAGCGGTATCTTCGTCAACACTGTCAAAGTAGCGGAAATGCGCCACATAGTCCTCGGAGGCCGTCACCTCGAACGTATAGGTAACATCGGTGGAAACCACGACGTCGTTCTTGGTCCAATTAATAAACTCATAGTTCTCGTTGGCCGTGGCCGTCAGGGTGCAGGAAGCGCCGTAATTGTAGTTGCCTGCGCCTGTTACCGTGCCGCCTTCAATTGGGTCGGCTGCCGCATTGATCACATAGTTGTTAATGGAGAAGTGGGCCACGTATGTCGCCGACTCGGTCACAGTGAAGCTATACGTCGGGTTGGTCGACACCTCAGTGCCGTTTTTCGTCCAATTGACGAAGCTGTAACCCGTATTGGCCGTAGCCGTCAAGGTACAAGCATCACCGAAATCGTAGCCTCCGCTACCCGTGACGACACCGCCTTCCGCTGGATCGGCGCTAGCGGTGATGATGTAACTCTGCGACGAGAAGTTAGCCACAAGGTTACGATTGCTCTCAACGGTGAAAGTGTAGTCGGCCTGTGACGACACCTGATTGCCGTTCTCCGTCCAATTAATAAAGGTATAGCCCGTAGCAGCCGAGGCGTGAACGCTACAGCTTTGTCCGTAGTTATAAGTACCGCTGCCTAAAACGGTGCCTCCATTACTCGGGTTAGCGGTAACACTGACAGTGTAGGTGTTTACAGAAAAATGGGCGACATAATCAGCCGTTTCGTTCACGGTGAAGCTATAACTCGGGTTAGTCGACACTTGGGTGCCGTCCTTGGTCCAGTTGACAAAGGTGTATCCCGTGTTAGCTGTAGCAGTCAAAGTGCAGATCTCGCCGTAGTGATAGCTTCCATCACCTGTAACGACACCACCTTCAGTGGGATCTGCATGTGCAGTGATAGAATACGTTTGGGGTGAGAAACGAGCCTCAAGGTTGCGGTCGCCCGTCACGGTAAAGGTGTAGTTGGCTTGCGAGGTCACATAATTGCCGTTTTCTCTCCAATATTCAAAGGTGTAACCTGTTGCGGCAGTGGCTGAGACCGTACAACTTTGTCCGTAGTTATAAGCGCCGCCGCCTGTTACAGTGCCTCCGTTGGTCGGACTGGCCGTCACCTCAACGGTGTAACTGTTAGCCGAGAAATGTGCAACATAATTTGCCGACTCGGTCACAGTGAAGCTATAGGTTGGGTTGGTCGACACCTGGGTGCCGTCTTTTGTCCAGTTCACAAAAGTATATCCATTATTAGGAGTAGCGGTCAAAGTGCAGGTGCTACCGTATTGATAGGAACCGACTCCACTGATGGTCCCTCCAGCAGTCGGGTCCGCAGTGGCGGTAATCTCAAAACTTTGGCTGGAAAAACGAGCCTCGAGGTTGCGGTCGCCTGTCACGGTAAAGGTGTAGTTGGCTTGCGAGGTCACATAATTGCCGTTTTCTCTCCAATATTCAAAAGTGAAACCTGTTGCGGCAGTAGCTGAGACCGTACAGCTTTGTCCATAGTCATAGGTGCCGCCGCCTGTAACGGTACCTCCGTTAGTCGGACTGGCCGTCAGGTCAATGGTGTAACTGTTGGCCGAGAAATGTGCAATATAAGTAGCAGATTCGGTCACGGTGAAGCTATAAGTGGGGTTGGTCGACACCTGGGTGCCGTCCTTCGTCCAGTTCACAAAAGTATAACCATTGTTGGCGGTTGCGGTCAAGGTGCAGGTCTCACCTTGGTTATAGCTGCCGCCTCCAGTGACGTTACCGGCACCCGTAGGATCGGCGGTAGCTGTGATGGTAAAGGCAGTGGGCATGATGGAAACCTGTTGGATGTTTCCGCCCACCATGGGATAGTTGGTGGAAACGACGCGGATGCGATAGCCATTACCTGTGGTCACATTGGGGATTTGTGCAGTGATGCTTCCGCTGGTGTTAGTGGTGACGCGTCCTAATTCAGTAGGAGACGTGAAGTTGCCATTGGCATCGGAGAGTTGTGCGATGACTTGGTTGGCTGCTTTGTTGAGATTGTCGGGCGACATAGTACCCGTCAGAGTGAACGGAATGGTGATGGGAGCGCCAGGTGAAAAGCTGCTGGAAGCCAATTGGCCCATGTTGAGGCTTGGATTGTAGATAAGCAACACATCGTCGACAAACATATCGTCGTTGGTACTGCCTTCTCCAGGAACCACATTGGTAGTGGCTGAAAAGAGGATGTATCGCACGTCGGTGCAAGGACCATTGTTTTGGAAAGGAATGCTTAACCTGCGCCAATTGTAGGCTCCGCCATTAGCCGAAGTGCGGGTAAACGTCTGTCCTGCCGTGGCCACATGCATGTTGGAAGGACTCTCTGTGCCATTAGCTCTAATCTCATAGTCGGCATTGCCATGGACGACAGCCTTCACTTGTGCATTTTGGGTTGAACTTTGGCTGCGAAAACACACCCAAATGGAAAGAGAGTCGGGGAGCTGGTTAATGGGGGTATTGAATCCACTCTCATCACGTCGCGTGCCATTGTAGTTTTCCTCGCCTGTAGTGGAAGTGCTGCCTGCATTCATGCGACCATTGGTCAGGTTGCCGTTTGCAGTGTAGGTCCAAAACAGAAAGCCTACCTCTTTTGGGACGAGTCGAACGCTTTTTGACCCTGTTGAACCTGGACGGGTTTGAGTAGAAGACTCAATGAGGTCATCAGGAAGGAAACCCGAATAATCACCATCTGCCGTTCCACTCGAGTGCCAATGCGTGGGCTCACTGACGCGATTGGTCCATTGCTCGAAGCCACGATTGTCGAATTGAGGACCGTATTGGGCAAATAGATTAATTCTTAAAAAACTGATAATAAATAAAATAGATAAGAACTTTAGGTTGTTTTTCATAAGGCTTAAAGGTTAAAAAAAAGAAAATGCAAAAATAGAGGATTATTCAAAAGATGAAAACGAAAATCAACCAATCTCTATTTTTTCTACCTTTGCGGCCTCAATTGTTCAATCATGAAAAAAGCATTTTTCTTATTAGCACTGATGCTTTTGGCGGTTTCCGTAAAGGCACAGTGGACACTTCAAACCTACGGCGAATACGACTATACACGTACTTCGGGCAGTAGTGCCGCCTTGGCCTTGAAAGGCGATTATCGCTTGGCCGACAACTTCAACATCGGGTTAGGTTTTCAAGCCACCACCTTGAGCCGTTATTCCATCAACCTGCAATACCAGGTGAATCTACTCAAAACCAAGAGTGGTACGCTTTATCTGGAAAACCGTTATTTGTACCGTTTGTTCCCCAATTACAACTTGCAGGAATTCAATGGTGTGTTCGACTTGGGTTGGCGCAATCGGCATTTCAACTTCCAGTTGGGCTTGACCAACCGCTACATTGCTCCCATACCATTGCGCAAAAACGGTGGCATGGATGTGACCTTCGAGCCGATGAACGTCACTTTCTGCGTTGAAGGCAACCTCTTCGACCAGGAGCATCCTTGGAATGTGGGTGCCCGTGTGTCGAACTACAGGGACTTCGTCATTGAGCGTTTCACGCTGTTTTTCTATAGCGTGAATGGCTATTACGACTTCGGCAATGGCTTGCGTCTGACTTCTGAATGTGGGCTGCATCCTTGCGGAGTGCTCAACTTGTCGGCACAATACAACGGCTGGTTTGGCAATGTCGGTCTCGTCTGGAAACCATAAAATCGCAAGCGATTTTATCTCTAATTCATCAAATTGACTTCAACAAATCTCCAAATTCTCTAATTCTTGACAAAAATGAAGAAGATCCATCTTTTAATAATATGTGCCGCATCTTTAGTAATCTTTGCAACAAACTGCAACCGTCTTGACGTCGCAGGCATGGTCATCAACCGCAGCGACACTGAAGAACGCGTGGCCGATTGGCTCGACTACAACGCCCAAAACGGCGAACCCGTCATCGAGAACGCCCCTGACGAGTATCATGTCTATTCCTGCTCCGACTCGCACTATTCCGAGCGCGACAGCATCGTGCCGCAAGGCGAGAACGATCGCCTCTACAAATATATCACGGCCGAGCGCAACGACCCGAAGGCCATCTTTGCCATCCACGCCGGTGACATGGTCAACGAGAGCGGAGAGGCCGGTTTCAGAATGACCAACGATGCGCTTCAGTTTGATCCAAAGACTCAAGCAAAAGACGACCCATGTTTCTTGGTCATGGGCAACCACGATGTGTACTTCGACTGCACTCCTTTCTTCAAGCAGTATTTCCACACCTCGACTTACACAGTGACCGTGAAAACCGTTGGCGGTTACCAAGATTTGTTCATCTTCCTGGATTCGGGCAACGGCACCCATGGCAAGCGTCAGCTAGAATGGCTGGAGGAGAAGCTTTCGCATCGCGACGACTACCGTCACTGCTTCGTTGTCAGCCACAACTGGTTGTTCCGCACATCATACAACTACACCACCACGCCTGCCGCCAACCTGCCTCAGGATGAGCAATATGCCTTCATGGACTTGATGAGTAACAACAATGTGGAGATGGTCATTATGGGTCATTTCCACATGCGCGAGCAACGTCAGTTTGGCGGTGTGCAGTACCTCATGACCGACAACCTCAACGATGGCAAGGTGACGCCGAGTTATCTGGTCGTCAATGTGGGGGAGAGGGTGACATACGCGTATGAAGAGTTGTCAATGGAATAGGCAAATAGTGGCGAGATAACAAAGTATTACCTATTTTTGCAGGGTAAACATCAATTTGACTATCATGAAAACGCCTATTCAAAGAACCATGATGACCTTGTTCTTCTGCTTTGCCTTTGTCAGTGGCTTCGCGCAGGTGAAAGTGTACAAAAACAACTCCTCCTATAGCGGCGATGTGATCTGCAATTTGAAGGGAGACAAAGTGTACCGAGGCAATTCATCCTACTCGGGCGATGTGCTCTGCCACGTTGACGACAACAAGGTTTACCGAGGCAATTCATCCTACAGTGGCGACATCCTTTATACCATCAGAAACGGCAAAGTTTACTCAGGATCATCGTCCTATTCAGGAGATGTGGTTTTCACCATTCGGGAAGGTAAAATCTACAAAGAGAACTCGAGCTATTCGGGTGACATTATCGCCAACAAGAAAGGCAACAAAGTCTACAAGAACAATTCCAACTATTCAGGCGACGTCGATTTCAATCTTTCTGGCGACGTTACCATCGAGCAGTTTGTGGCCATTTGGTATGCGGTGAAGTATTGTTGGTAAATACGCTAAACAATTGGTTTAGAACCTATAAACCAAGATTCCTTTGAGCATCCAGTCGTGGAAAACGCCTCTGAAACTGATGTCGTCCACATAATCGGGTATATCCATTTGGCTGGCATCAAAGGCGTCACGACTACGGAAATAGAATCGGTTGTATGTGAATTGGGCTGAGAAAAAGAAGCGCCACATGGTAAGGCTTATGGCGGCACTGCCGATATAGTTGGGCATAGGATAGCACCATATTTTCGATACCTTTTCGCCTGTTTTATTCAAGCCGCCCGACTCATCATCAATGTCGTATTCGTAAGAAGTGGTTTTCAAGTAGTTGACCAAAGTTATCACCGGCATAGCCGTCAGATTGATGGTGAGATTGCGCAGGCCTTCGTCGCGAGGACCTGTAGGATCCTTGTGCCAAGGCACGAAGTTGACAGAATAGCCGCCACCAATTGAAGCCTGCATGGTGGAGAAGCAATCCAGCATATTGTAGGAGTCCCATGACGCTTCGGGGGAGTTGTAAAGGCTGCCTTGCATATAGCGTGCTGTCAGCATCCATGAGCCTGCCGTATGGCGTTGTATGAGACCAATCTTATAGGCGGCAGGGTAGGCGAAACGCATGTTGTTGAAAACGTAGTAACCGTCAGCAGTAAAATTCTTCAAAATGGCAGCCTCTTCGGTGATGATTTCGTCGTGAAAGTAACTCTCGTCATCCTCTTGCCCAATGGTCATGGAAGAAATGAAAGGATTGGAGATTTTGCTATAATTGAACTTCGCACCCCACGACTTGCCCATGATGCCTAAGCCAAAGGCACTCTTTTTCCAAGCGCTTCGAGGCCCCACTTCCAAGCTGTAACCCAAGGCGACATTGCCATAACCCACTTCAAGGCCTATCTTCTTGCAGAGGTTTTCAGAGAGACTGTATTGCGACAAACCTTTTAGCCAGTCATCGTCGTTGAAATCCAACATGAAGTTGACATCCACATCGAAGCCTGCTTTTTGCCCTGTGGTAAACAAACCCAATGAGAAACTAGGGGCCGGTTGGTAGATACGTGTCGTATCAACCAAGGCAGGCTTGGTCATGAAATGGTTGACTTTTCCCCAAAAGGTGTTTTCTTGGGCGCACAAAGAAGCAATGCCAAAGAATAGGATTATCGTAGTCAGGAGTCTTTTCATTGGTTAAAAATTTGGAGCAAAAGTAGGAAATAAATCAAAATCGCCCATTGGAAAAAGATCCAACGGGCGATTTAAGTGTTTAAGTCCGGCGATTATTTCGTCTGTTTCGGATAGGTCAATCCCATGTTATACAGGATGAACGAGTAAATATCAGCCTGCTCCTCAAGGACTTTGGAAATCGGCTTGCCACCACCGTGACCGGCCTTGGTGTCGATACGGATGATCTTGGGTTGATCGCCGGTCTGGGCAGCTTGCAAGGTGGCCGCATACTTGAACGAGTGTGCGGGCACCACGCGGTCGTCGTGGTCGGCCGTGGTGACCATGATGGCAGGATAGTGCACATCTTCACCGCTCTTGATGGTGTGCAACGGCGAGTAGGCATACAAAGCCTTGAACATGGCCTCGTCATCCTCGCTGGTGCCATAGTCGCTGGCCCAGTTCCAACCGATGGTGAAGAGGTGGTAGCGCAGCATGTCCATCACACCGACTTGCGGCACGGCCACGGCGAAGAGGTCGGGACGCTGGTTGACGACAGCACCGACAAGCAGACCGCCGTTGGAGCCACCATTCAGAGCCAAGTACTTCGGCGAGGTGTAGCCATTATTGATAAGGTATTCGGCGCAGGCGATGCAGTCATCGAAGACGTTCTGCTTCTGCAACTTGGTGCCGGCGATGTGCCATTCCTCGCCGTACTCGTTGCCACCACGCAGGTTCATCTGAGCATAGATGCCACCATTCTCGATAAAGGGCAGGCGCGATGTGCTGAAGCCAGGGTTGAGGGTGATGTTGAAGCCACCGTAGCCATACAGGAAGGTCGGGTTGGTGCCGTCTTTCTGCAAGCCTTTCTTGTAGGTCAGGAACATCGGGACCTTGGTGCCGTCCTTCGAGGTGACAAAGACCTGTTCGGTGACGTAGTCGTCCGACTTGAAGTCGATGGCAGGAGCACGGAACACGGTGGAAGTGTTGTCGTCAATGTTGTATTGGTAAATGGTGGTCGGGAAGGCGAAAGAGGTGAAGGCGTAGAATACCTCAGGCTCCTCGTATTTGCTGCTGAAACCGACGGCACCGTAGGTCGGCAGGGCAATCTCGTGGAGTTGTTGGCCGTCCATGGTGTAGACGTAGGCGTGGTTGGCGGCATCCTTGTCGTAGGTGACGATCATCTTGCCCTTGGCAAGGCTGATGCCAGCGATGACGTTTTCGCTTTCGGGAATCACGTCCACCCAGTTCTCCATCTGTGGGGTCTTGGCTGGCACGCGGCAGATGCGGCCCTTAGGCGCGTTGTAGTTGGTGAAAATATACAACGTGTCGTTGATGACATCAATGGGACCGTACTGGTAGTCCATGTCGTCAGCGATTTGCACGAACTTGCCCATCGCGTCTTGCATGTCGCGGATCCATAGCGTGCTACCCGCACCTTGACCGCTCTCGAAGAGGAACATGAAATGCTCGTCCTCGGTGAGGTCCACCTGGTGGAAATAGCGCGGCTGGGCAGGGTTGGAGTAGAAGAGTTCGTCCTGCTCCTGCGGCGTGCCGAGTCTGTGGTAGTAGATTTTATGGTTCTCGTTCACGTTGCTGAACTCCTTGCCAGCTTCGGGGCGGTCATAGGCGGCATAGAAGAAGCCGTCCTTGTACCAGGATGCGCCGGTGAACTTGGCCCATTCGATATGGTCGGGGAGGAGTTCGAGGGTGGCCATGTCCTTCACGTAAATCTCAACCCAGTCAGAGCCGCTACGTTGGATGGTGTAGGCCATGTATTTACCGTCGTTGGAGAAACTGATGCCGCCCAACGAGACGGTGCCGTCGTCGGAGAGTTTGTTGGGGTCTAATAAGACGGTAGGCTCGCCATCGAGTGTCTCCTGCATGTAGATGACGCTTTGGTTCTGTAGACCGTCGTTCTTCGAGTAGATGTAGCGACCGTGTTTCTTGGAAGGCATACCGTAGCGTTCGTAGTCCACGAGTTGCGTGAGGCGGTCCTTGAGGGCGCTGCGGAAGGGGATGTGGCTGAGGTAGTCTTGTGTGACTTCGTTCTGTTCCTTGACCCATTTCGCGGTCTCGGCGGAGGTGTCGTTTTCGAGCCAACGGTACGGGTCGGCGA
>JAEEGG010023954.1_pt1 | contig 11879 bp, 9 predicted proteins | sample 9134161 | NCBI WGS metagenome assembly JAEEGG01 (sample SAMN16246543, study PRJNA631951) | gut metagenome | biome: gut microbiome; feature: rumen; material: CR-attached | host: Bos | place: Iran: Karaj | collected 2018-10 | reverse complement strand
GGGCTCGTATTCGTAGATCACCTGAAGATCGTCGAAATCGGCGCCGGCTCTGTCCGTGTCGAACGTGTTGCCGACGGCCGTTGTCTGCGGGCCGGATTAAAAAGCTGCGAACTCTATTCCGCCGCCTTGAAGTTGTAGACAGGGCGGATGCGCGCGGTGATCTCCGCAGTCGGACCGATCTGCGACACGATCTCGTCCAGCGTCTTGTAGGCCATGGGCGACTCGTCCAGCGTATCCCGGACCACGCAGGTGGAGTAGATCCCTTCCATCTCGGAGCGGTACTCCTCCATGGACAGCGCTGCGAACGCGGCCTTCCGGCTCATCAGTCGCCCGGCGCCGTGCGGTGCGCTCCAGTTCCAGTCCGCATTGCCCTTTCCGACGCAGATCAGGCTGCCGTCGCGCATGTTGATCGGGATCAGCAGCTTCTCCCCCGCCCGGGCGGAGACCGCCCCCTTGCGGAGGATCATGAGCTCCGTGTCGATGTAGATGTGGATCGTGGTGAACTCCTCCGCGGCGGTCAGGCCCATCCCGCGCAGGATCACATCCGTCATCGCCTTGCGGTTCAGCACGGCGAAGCGTTGGGTGATGCGCATGTCGTGGATATAGTCGTCGAACAGCTCGCCCTCGACATACGCGAGCTCCTTCGGGATGCGGATCGGGTGTTCCCGGCGCAGCTGCGCGATCGCGCGCTGGATCTCCTTCTGCCGTCCGGCGGCGCGGTACTCGGCGATCAGCGCCTCGACCTGGTGGCGCGCCCCGCCCCACATGGCGAAGCGTCCCTCTTTCTGATAGTACTCGCAGACCTCCTTCCCGAGATGCCGGCTGCCCGAGTGGACGACCAGATAGAGCGCGCCGTCCGTGCCGCGGTCCACCTCGATGAAGTGGTTGCCGCCGCCCAGCGTGCCGATGCTGCGCCGGGCGCGGGACAAGCCGACGCCGCCGGCGCAGCGGAGCTGCTCCAGGTCGATCTGCCCGTTCAGCGGATGGAGCGCGTCGCGGATCTCCCGGCCGCAGGGGATCTCCCGGCGGATCAGCGCATCCAGCGCGTCAAAGTCGATCTCCCGCTCCGCCAGGCGGACGGTCTCCATGCCGCAGCCGATATCGACGCCGACCATGCCGGGGACCACCTTGTCGGTGACGGTCATGGTCGTACCGATCGTGCACCCCATCCCGGCGTGGACGTCCGGCATGATGCGGATCCGGCTTCCCGCAAAGGCCTCCTGATCGCAGACAGCCCCGATCTGGCCCGCCGCCACGGCGTCCAGCTGTTCGGTAAAGCAAAGCGCGGTATTGTATTTTCCTTCTATTTTGACCATTGGTATCCCTTTCTTTCAAAAAACGGGGGCTCCGGATCCTCCGGGCCGCCTGCGCGGCGCGTCACGCCGCGATGGGCGCGTAGCGCGCCGTGTTCAGGACGCTCAGCATGAACGCCCGCGGGCTGAGCTCGCCCTCCATGACCATGGAGAAGACGCGGGGGCTGCAGCCGGACACCAGCGCGACGCCGCGGTCGTTGACCGTGACCGGCTGCTGGCGGTTCCGGCTCTCCACATTCCAGAAAACGATCTGCGGCAGCCGATAGCCGTGCTGCGCGAAAAGGCGACCGGCGTACTCGAAATTCGTGAGGGAGGCGCCGCGCGTGCAGACGTCGAACTCCATGTCGGAGATGATGTAGAGCTTCGACGGCATCTCGGACTGCGGTACCCGGTTCGCGACGGCGGTCTTCAGGAGCAGCTCGAACACCGCCGCGAGGTCGGTGTTGGCGCACTCGTTGAAGCCGGCGCAGTACCGGACCTTCTCCGCGAGGTCCTTTCCCTTGATCTCCACGAGCTGCGGCGTCATGGAGAAGGTGATGAAATGATTGCGGAAAGCCCCCCGGTTCCGCTCCGCGAAATAGATCGCCAGAGACTGCGCGACGGCGGCCGGCATCGGTTTCCCTTCCCGGTACATGGAGCCGGACCCGTCCGCCACGACGAGCGCGTTTTCGTCGCCGGTGAAGTCGTCCAGCGCACGCCAGGTGACGTCGAGGGAGCGGCGCTCCTCCTCCGTGCACCGGCAGGCCCGCTCGACCAGCTCATAGGGCAGCAGCGCGCCGGTGTGCAGCGCCGCCTCGCCCCGGCCGACCTTTTCCAGGAACGCGCCGTAGCGCGCGCCGTCGTTGCGGAGGAACGCGCGGCGGTACTTGAGCATGGCTCTGGAGGGCTGCTTCGCGTAGTCGAAGGTGTAGTCCCGCTCACGCAGGCTGTTCTCCAGGATGCGGATGCGCGCGCGGAGGGCGGCCAGCGTCTTCCGGTAGCGGCTCTCCTGCATGCCGAACGCGGCCGCGAGGCGCTTCGCCAGACGCACGGCCTCCGGATTCGACGCGTTCACGGAGGGCAGCCACTTGCCGAGCAGGGAGACATCGCCGCCGTTTTCCAGCGCATCGAGATCGGCGTACAGCTGCTTTTTCAGCAGTGCTGCCGTCTCCCCGGCGCAGGGCGTGTCCAGCAGGACCAGCAGATCGTCCCAGCGGCCGTACTCAGCAACGTAGCCGAGGTTGCGGCGCAGGCTGCCCGGCTCGTTTGCGGCGAGCCAGCGCAGGACGCTGCGGAAGACGCGGCGCTCGCCGAGGCCGCCGCGCACGTCGCGCGCAAAGAACAGGATCTTCATCGCGAGATCCGGGTCCTCCGCATAGGCGCGCAGGAAGCGGCCCTTGATCTCGTCGTCGCTCGCGCGGCGCAGCGCGCCGATCGCGGCGAACAGGTCAAGGCAGTCCTCTCCCGTGCTGCGGTTTGTGAACGCACCGTTTTCGGTATAGGTTTTGTTTGCTTCGCGCTTCAGGTATTCCAGCATGGGAAAGCCTCCTTTCAATGCAAGGCGCGTCCTCCGGCGCAGGAGCGCATTCTGACCCGAACCGGGTGCGCCTTTTTTTCATCAGTTTTTCCAAGGCTCAGTGGGTCCGTGCGCTCCGGCGCGCCTCCGCCCACGCTTTTTTCTTCCCCTTCCGGGGAAAAACCGCTTCACGCCGATTCCGGTGATGCGTTCAGCCTTCAGATCTCGAATCGCTGTATGAGCCTTTCACGTTTTCCAAGACACATTTTTCAGATACATGCAGGAGTCGGACCTGCGTCGTCCCGGCAGCTGCCGGGTGCTCAGCCGATGAGCCAATGTACGCTCCGGTTTGCTGTCTGTGTCTTTCAACGCACGGTTTTCAGTCAGCTGCATCGCTGCCGTTCGTGCTTTTGTGAGCTGAGAATACCATGCCGCCGCGTGAACTTCATGGAAAAAAAGTTGCGAACTTTCCGATTTCGTCAGAAAGTCCGCATTTTTCCGGTTTTGCCCCGCCCTCACAGGGCCGTCTGCCTTGCGATCCGCGCCCGGAGCTGCGCGACGAGGCCGGCCGGCTCCGTCACCTTCAGGACCGGGCCGAAGGAGAGGATGCGGATCAGGATCTCCGTCTCATCGACCTGTCTGTACCAGATCGTGATCTTGTAGTGCTTCCCGTCGAGCTGTTCTGTCTCCTTTTCCAGGTCGGAGAAGTGCAGCAGCGCGCGCTCCAGCGCGTTCCGCTCGTCCGTGAGGAGCATGGTCAGGGAGGTCTCGCGGTAGTTCACAGGGCGGTACTCCTCGGCGGAATACGCGTCCAGCAGGACGGCGGAGGCGATCCGGGCGACGTTGACCGTCAGCGTTTGCCGGCCGCTGGAGGCAAGCAGGCGGAACTTGTCGTCCTTTGCGGAATACTCCAGCGTATACGGGATGCACACGTCGCTGCGGCGCCGGCCCCGGGCGCTTTGAAAGCGGACGCGGACCCGACGCCTCTCCTCCATCGCGCACAGGAGCATGCGGAAGACACGGATGTACCGCGGATCGCCGTAGGGATCGCCGTCCGCGCAGCGGTCGTAGAACACGAAGACTTCGGGATCGAAGAGCGGCTCAACGTCCTCAAGGCCCTCCGTCGGGGGATCGAAGAGCGCGATGCGCGGGTCGAGCAGCAGCGACTTCAGCCAGCGCTTCTCCAGCGCGCTCAGCGGCATCCCGGGCGCGCGCTTCAGCGGCGTCGTCAGATCCGGTCTCAGCAGCGGCCAGCGCCCGTCCGTCAGGGACGCCGGAATGGTCAGCAGGCTCTCGCCGAACGCCGTCCGCCGGACAATCTCGGAGAGGGTCTTCCCGTTCAGATCTCCGGCGAGCGAACGGGTCAGGATCGCCGCGACGGTCCGGAAATAGGTTCCGTAGATCTCACTGTGCAGCATCCGCTTCCCCTCCGTACATCTCCCGCATCGCTGCAAGGTCCTCATAAAAGCGCCGGGTGACGGCCTCGTCGGAGCATTTCAGCTCGACGATCCGCCCGATGAACGTCCGGAGCCAGGGCAGCAGCTCGGCGGCGTCGAACACATCCGCGGCGAAGACGTATCTGCCGTCGCCCGCAGCTTCTACGCGCCCGCAGCGCCGCTCCCGCCGCAGGCGGTCGGCGACATATTCCTCGCCCCTCCCGACCCGGACGGTCATCTCGATGTGATCCAGGGAGCGGCCGACGCCGAAGGAGACGCCCCAGAGGTTCTGCCGGAGGCTGTCGGGGAAGCTGCCGTATTTGTCCGTCCGCCGCTCCACGCTGCCGGGTCTGACGGCGCGGATGTTGTCGATCCGGAAGAACACCGGCCGGCGCATCCGATAGTGGTAGGCCAGCAGATACTGTCTGCCGTTCTGCGTGCTGACGTAGATCCGGAGCGGGAGGACGGTGTTCACGCGCTCCTCCTGCCGGCGCGCGGCGAAGGACGTGATCTCCGCCGCCCGGTGCTCGCGGATCACCTCCAGCAGCTCGTACAGCACCTCGCTGTCGAGCGCGTGGAGGAGATAGTGATGCTTATAGCTGAAGAGATCCGGGCCGTCATCCGCCCGGTCCAGCAGATAGGACCCGACGACGCCGAGCGGATCGGCCTCGGAATAAAATCCGACCGCACTTCTCCACGCGGCAAGGTCCACGCCGGAGCGCGCCAGCCGGAAGGCGCTCTCGCGCCCGCGCTTCGCGCCCGCGAGGAGCCCGAGCCGCTCGTATTCCTTCAGCTTTTTCCGAACGGTGGACTCGTCCGGCAGCTCGCAGTCTCCGACCTGCGCATAGTACTCGTCGGAGAGGCGCTCCACGATCTCCCGGACGGTCAGGGTCCCTCCGTCCGCCAGCAGGTCCAGGAGGAAGAAATGGAGCGTGATGTCGTTGTCCGTGAAGCTCTTTGCCTTGAACGCCTTGTAGAGCGGGTTGTGCGGCACACCGCGGCTGTCCACGGTGAGGAACACGGTCTTCCCGCCGCCGTCCTGCCGGAAGGACATATGCTCGCCCAGCCAGCTCTCCAGCCGCCGGCGCTCGTTGTCATAGCTGCGGGCGCTCCTGCGGTCGTACTGCTCCCGGCTTTTGAAGCCGAAGACATAGAACTCCCGCATATAGCCGCGGATCTTTTCAAAGCTTTTGATCAGTTCGCTGTAGGCCATGGCGGTGCTCCTTCGGCGCAAAATGAGAGGGTCCGGGCGCTTTTTTCCCACAGCCCCCGCTGCCGCCCGGGGGCCGCGCCCGTGAAAGGCGCTCTCCGTTCAGAATACCACGGGCGCGGCCGTCGGGCAAGCGTCTCCCTGCGGTCTCTTTGAGGTCCGCGCAGCCGGCGGGCAGGACGGAAGACAGGATCGCAGGCCTGCAGATCTCGGCAAACAGTTCCATTGACAGTTCCATCCGTATCCCTCCGTTCCGCGTTGTTCTCCTCGGCTGTAGTCCGTCACATCAACCGCTTGTAGATATCCAGCATGCTCTCGATCTGATACTGCAGCAGCCATGCCGCGTTGTTGTATGCCGGCGTCGCCTTGACCGTTTTCAGCAGCGCCGGATAGTATTCCTCCGTCTCCTTGATCATGCGGTAAATCCTCTCCCGGCTCAGCCCCCACGACATCGTCGTGAGATTGTTGCACCTGTCGATGCACTTGATGAGCGCCGCCTTTGGGTTTTTCGCGATCTCGCCGTAATAGGCCTTCATCATGCCGTCCCGGTTTTCCGGAGAGGTCTTTTCGTGGGTCAGGAGCCGGACCAGCTCCTTTGTCTCATCGTTGACGGGCAGATCCTCCGGCTTCTTCCCGCAGTCCTCGATCACGTCATGCAGCATGCAGGCCGCGATCACCTCGTCCTCCGTGATGTTCATCGCGAGGGCGTGGCAGGCGAGGTTCAGCGGATGATAGATATAGGGCGTCGCCGAGCGCTTCCGCCTCTGCCCCTCATGCGCCTCCACCGCATAATCCACCGCCTTCAGCGTGTTGTTCAGCCGGAAGCTCTTCGCCGTGGCCTTCACATAGGTCTTCATGTGCTCCCAGTTGTAGATCGTCTCTTTCGTCCGGAACGGGTTGCGCTTTTCCTCTGCGATCGACGAGATCGAGACGTCCAGCAGATCGGCAAGCCGGATAAGCTTTTCCGTATCCGGCTTATACTCGTCCCGCTCCCAGGATGAGACCGCCTGGAAGGTCACGCCGACCGCCTCCGCGACCTGCTCCTGCGTGAGCTTCCGCTCCTCCCGAAGGATCCTGATGTTCGTTCCGATGCTCATGTTTTACCTCCCGGCTCCGTTTTTCGCACAGATCGTTCCCGGTCTGTCTCCCCTGACACCGCATCTTTCCTGCAGGAATCAGAATACAGGACGCCGCAGAATAATTGTAGCGAGTTCCGGTTGAACTTTCAAGAGCGACTTCAAGTTTAACTTGAATCGCCCGCGCCAGGAAGCGATGATTCCGGCACGGGCGGACCAACGCTTCCGCTTTCAAGCGAAGAGCGAGGGGTCCTGCACCCGTCGGCGTGCAGAGCCCTTCGCTCTTGTGCATCCAGTGTATCATACGCGGCATCCCGCCGCAACAGAAAAAACCGGCGTCTGCGGACAGCCGCGCCGGTGCGCTCTTGACAACTGGGGGCAAATCTGCTACGTTTTTGTCGTGGTTGGACCTCTCCCCGGGGATCAGGCCCCGTTCCGGGGACGGCCCCCGGGAGACGGCAGCCACTTTCTTTATGTTTTCGGGACGGCGGTACCGAAGCGGCTCCGTTCGGAGGCGGCCATGAAGAGAAACCGGATCGTTCTGATCGGGGTCATGCTGCCCGCCGGCCGTGCCCGGATGGGGTATGATCCGGACAGAGCGTATTACGGAGTTGTCCGATATTTTGAGCAAGGAGGAAAAAAACGTGGCTAAGGTAATGGTGGCAAGCACATTCAGGATGGGCGGCGCGGAGCGCACGCTGGAGGAGGCCGGGCTGGAGCTCGTCCGGTGCGCCTCGCAGGAGGAGATGCTGGCGCAGGCCGGGTCCTGCGACGCCATCCTGACCGGCGGTCTCGCGATCGGCCGGGACGTGATCGACGCCGCGCCGCGGCTCCGGGTCATCTCCGCGGGGAGCGCCGGGGTCGAGTACATCGACGTCGCGTACGCCACGTCGAAGGGGGTCTGGGTCTGCAACTCCGCGGACGCGAACGCCTCGATCGTCGCGGAGCACGCGATGTATCTGCTCCTCGCCCTGGCGAAGAACGGGCGGAAGATGGACCTCCTCGTCCGGGAGGGGAACTTCGTCCACCGCCCGGGGATCGCGGTGAAGGAGATCGGCTCGCGCACGCTCGGGCTGATCGGCTGCGGCAAGATCGCCTCCCGCGTCGGCAAAATGGCGCACAACGGCTTCGGCATGAACGTGCTCACGTTCGACCCGTATATCGCGCCGGAGCGCGTTCCGGAGGGCGTCCGCCTCGTCGCGGACCGGGACGAGCTGCTGGCGCAGTCGGACTTCGTGAGCGTCCACCTGCAGCTGAACGACGCCACGCGGCGCAGCATCGGCATGCCCGAGTTCCGGCGCATGAAGAAGGAGGCCTTTCTGATCAACGTGTCCCGGGGCGGCGTGCTCCGGGAGGAGGAGCTGATCGAGGCGCTGCGCGGGGGCGTGATCGCCGGCGCCGGGCTCGACGTCTTCGAGACCGAGCCGCCGCAGCCGGACAACGGCCTGCTGCAGCTTGACAACGTCATCCTCTCCCCGCACTGCGCGCCGAACGATCCGGCGATCGGCGCCCGGATGGGGGCGTACGCCGCCGAAAACATCCTCGCCGTCCTGAACGGGCAGGCGCCCCCCTACCCCGTCAACAAGGTCTGACCGCGTCCCCCGCCTCCCGCGCCGCCCGGTCAGCAAGAGCTTACCTGCCCAGGTATTTCTGCGTCATTGACATGTCCCGGAAACCGTTTATAATATCCGGTAAGCAAGCCGCTGACAGAGAAACAGAACGACATGGAGGAGGATCCTATGAAGATCGCAATTCTGAACGGAAGTCCGAGAAAAGAAAACACCGACGCGATGGTCCAGGCCTTTGCCGAGGGCGCGCGCGAGGCGGGCCACGAGGTGGAGATCCTGCACGTCGGCCGGATGAAGATCGCCGGCTGCCTTGGCTGCGAGTACTGCCACACCAAGGGCGCGGGGACCTGCATCCAGAAGGACGACATGGAAAAGCTGCTCCCCGCCTATCGGGAGAGCGACATGCTGGTGTTCGCCACGCCGGTCTACTATTTCGACATGACCGCGCAGCTCGCCGCCGCCATCCAGCGCGTCTACTGCATCGGCAAGCCCGCCAAGGCAAAGAAGGCCGCCCTGCTCGTCAGCTCCGGCTCGCCGAACACCGGCGAGGGCGCCGTGATCTCCTACAAAAACATGCTCGGCTATATGGGGATCGAGGACGCCGGCGTCTGCTGCCTGGCCGGCGCGGACAACAAGTCCGGAGAAAAGATGGCGGAGATCCGCGCCTGGGCGAGGAGCATCTGACGCGTCCCTCCCCTTTCCGGCTGCACGGCGCAGCAAAAGAACAGAGACCCGTCACGGTCCGATCCGTGACGGGTCTCTGTTTCTGATACGGGGCGCCTCAGGTCCAGGACTGCTGCGCCCGGTCGACGCGGAGCGTCCCGTCCACCTCGACCACCACCTGGTACTTGTCCTCGTAGACGATCTTCCCCGGCCGGTCCGTCAGGACCATGAAATACGGCACTTCGTACCGGTCCAGGAGCCACAGCGCCGGCTTGATCCGCCGGAGCATCTCCGCCGCATTCTCCGTCTTGAAGAAGCAGACCACCTTCTCCCGGTTCATGCACTGCGGCGGATACAGCAGCTCCTCTGCGATCCAGGCGTCGATCTCCCGGAAGAGGTCCGCGTCCTCGTCCGCCATCGTGTGGTTCTGGACCATCGACCAGCACAGGCTGAAGACGCCCTTCGCGTAATTCGTCTCCGCCGCGAGCTCCAGCCCCTGGATGCGCAGATACTTATAGTCCAGGTATTTGGAAATATCCTTCATCGCCGCCCCGCGCTACCGGCTTGTGACGAGCATCGCGCGCTCGGCGGGATCGTACTCCACATCGAAGCCCAGCGCCTCGCCCAGCTCGCGCAGGCCGAAGAAGTTGTTGCCCGCCAGATTGTAGGCCGTGAGCGCAACGGGCTCCCCGTCGATCGTCAGGGACTGGCTGCTGACGACGCAGGAGCCGGACTTGTCCTCCTCCGGGATCTCCAGCTCGCCGCCCACCGGCACGTACGCCTCGCCGGTGACGACCGCGATCGTCTTGGAGGCCGGATCGTAGCCGACGCTGAACTGGGAGCCGGTCCCGTTCAGCAGCATGGCGATGTCGCGGAGCTTGAAGTAGTTTTTGTCGTCGATGTTGTAGATCTCCGTGGTCTCGGTCTCCCCGTTGACCTTCAGGGTCTGGTTGGTCCGCGCCACCTTCGGCCCGGCCTCGCCCAGCCGGACGTAGTATGTCTCGCCCGAATCGGCGCCGATCAGGCACAGCAGGCCGATCACATATTCGGAGTTCGAGTAGGGCTCGTTCAGCTTCCAGTCCCCGATGGTCCCGGAGGCGATCTCCATGCCCCCGGCGCACTCCGTATAGTGCCCGTCGACCAGCAGGTAGGGCCAGGCGCTGGAGCGGTCCCCGGTGACGCTGTCCCGGACTGTGACGGCGCTGCCGGGCCGCACGGTGATGACCGCAAGGTCCTCATAGGTCCGGAGCTGCTCATCCCAGTCGATGAACGTCAGGGTCTCCCGGTCCAGCCTGGCCGCCTCGAACGTGATCGTCAGCTCCGTCGTCTCGTAGCAGCCGGTGAGGCCGGAGACGGTGAGCTCGCCGTACTGATCCGCGAACGCGGGCGCCGCCAGCGCCGCGCAGAGGACCAGCGCGAGGAGGATGGACAATGCTTTTTTCACGGTTCCTCTCTCCTTTGTTCCGAAGTATGTTGTCGTTCGGCGGCCATATGCCGCTTTAAGATTATTATATCATGTCTCCGACATGATATAATCGGCCATGTGCCGCCGGCGGCACGGCCTTTTTTTGATCATGCGCGCCGCCCCGGAGGGGCGGCATGCGCGATATAATAGCCGCCGTGCGGCTATTATATCACACCGCGGCGGCCGATTCAATCCCTCCCGCGCGCCGCCGGGCCTTGTCTGCGCGCGCGCCGTGTGCTATACTGTACCCGTCCCGGCGCGCACGCAGCTCCGGCGACGGACGGAAACCGACGAAAGGCTGTCTCAAAGGAGGAACACATCATGTCCATATTACGTTATCCGCATCTGTTCGAGCCGCTGATCCTGGGCGACCGGCTGTTCCGGAACCGGCTCTTCGCCTCGCCCACGGGCTATCAGAACATGACCGGCGACAACATCCTCCCGCCCGGCGCGGAGGCCTACTACGAGCGCAAGGCGATGGGCGGCGCGGCCTCTGTGGCCACCTGCGAGCTGATCGTGGACGGTGCGCGCGGCAAGGGCGGCGCGAACCAGGTCAGCATCGACGACCCGCGCGCTTACAACCCCCTCTGCCACATCGCCCACGCCGTCACCCGCTACGGCGCGGTGGCGACGGCGGAGCTGCAGCACACGGGCATGTACGCCAACCGCGACCTCTCCTTCTTCGGCGCGGCAGCCCGGGGCGACGCCTGGGGGCCCGTGGAGTGCGAGTTGGAGGGCCGCATCGTCAAGCCCATGAGCGAGGAGATGATCGAGGAGACGATCGGGAAATACGCCGACGCCGCCGCCCTCGCCAAGCGGGCGGGCTTCGGCATGATCCTGATCCACGCCGGCCACGGCTGGCTGCTGCAGCAGTTCCTCTCCCCGCGGCTCAATACGCGCACTGACCGCTGGGGCGGCCCCGCCATCGAAAACCGCGCACGCTTTGCCGTGTCGGTGTGCGACGCAGTGCGGCGGGCGGTTGGCCCCGGCTTCCCGATCGAGGTGCGAATCAGCGGCAGCGAGTGCTATGAGGGCGGCTACGACGTCGAAGAGGGCATCGCCTTTGCCCGCCAGCTGGAAGGGCACTGCGACCTCATCCACGTCTCCGCCGGCAGCCACGAGGTGCGCGAGGTCTTTACACGCACCCACCCGGACATGTACCACGGCGAGTCCCCCAACCTCTGCTTCGCGGCGGAGATCAAAAAGGCGGTCTCCGTCCCGGTGGCCACGGTCGGCGCCCACGGGAACGAGCCGGCGTTCCTGGAGGAGATCATCGCCTCCGGGAAGGCGGACGTCATCGAGATGGCGCGGAGCCTGCTCGCCGACCCGGATCTGCCGCTCAAGCTGCGGACGGGCAGAGAGGACGAGATCCGGCCCTGCCTGAGATGCCTGTACTGCTTCTCCTCGGAGCTGACCTGCGGCGAGCCCTACTGCGCCGTCAACCCGGAATCCGGCCGGGAGATCGACATGAAATACGCGCCGCCCGCGGCGGTGGCGCGGAAAAAGGTCCTGGTGGCCGGCGGCGGCGTCGGCGGCATGGAGGCCGCTCTGGAGTGCGCCCGCCGGGGACATCAGGTGATCCTCTGCGAAAAAGGGAGCGTCCTCGGCGGCGGCATCCGCTGCGAGGAACAGGTCCCCTTCAAGAAGTACGTC
>JAEEGG010023951.1_pt1 | contig 11880 bp, 8 predicted proteins | sample 9134161 | NCBI WGS metagenome assembly JAEEGG01 (sample SAMN16246543, study PRJNA631951) | gut metagenome | biome: gut microbiome; feature: rumen; material: CR-attached | host: Bos | place: Iran: Karaj | collected 2018-10 | reverse complement strand
CTCCGGAGGTGCCGCCCCAACCCACCACGAGAAGCTCGGCATCGGGGTCGCCGGTCACCTCCTGGTCGGGGATGTAGTTGGCCACGCGGTTCACCTTCTCCTGACGGTCATGCACCATCAGGGCGTGGTTCTCGGGATCCGTGCTCAACGGACCGTCGGGACATTTCTCCAGACCGCCTACGCGGTGACGGAGACCTTCCATTCCGGGAAGTGCCCACCAGCGGGCGAACTTCTCAGGATCTCTGCGGAACGGACGATAGTCGGGATCGTTCGGAGTGGCCAAACGCGGCGTGATGCTCGGCAGGTCGGCCACCTTGGGGATGCGGAACAGCTGGGAACCGTTGCCCAGATAACCGTCGGTGAGCAGGATGACGGGAGTCATGTGCTCCAAGGCGATCTTGGCGGCGTTGTATGCCCAGTAGAAGCAGTTGGCGCTGGAGGAGGCGGCCACCACTACGAGGGGTGCCTCACCATTACGGCCGTAAAGCGCTTGATTGAGGTCGGATTGCTCCGTCTTGGTGGGAAGTCCGGTAGAAGGACCACCGCGCTGCACATCAACCACCACGAGAGGAAGTTCCACCATCACGGCCAGACCGAGTGCCTCACTCTTCAAGGAGAGGCCGGGACCGGAAGTGGAGGTGCAGGCCAGTGCGCCGGCGTAAGATGCGCCGATAGCGGAACAAACGCCCGCAATCTCATCTTCAGCTTGGAACACGCGTGCGCCCAAGGATTTGTGTTTGGCTAATTCCACCATCACATCCGTAGCAGGGGTGATAGGGTAGGAGCCCAGGAACAACTGGCGGCCCGAACGCTCGGAAGCGGCCAACAGACCCCATGCGGTGGCCACATTGCCCGTGATGTTACGGTAACGGCCCTTCGGCATCTTGTCGGCATGGGCAATCTCGAAAATGTGGGAGTGCATCACTTCCAACTTGTCGGCATATTCATAACCTTCTTGCAGGACAGCTTTGTTCAGCTTCACCACATCGGGTTTCTTGGCGAACTTGCGCTCCAGATAAGCGAATGTCTGATCCAGTTTTTTATGCGTGGCATAGAAAATGATACCCAGTGCGAACATGTTGCGGCATCTGTCAGCCGTCTTCTTGTCGGCACCTTGCTCATTGCCAATACGCTGTGTGAAAGAGGTGACAGGGGCTTTGATGATGGTGTAGGCACGCTCCATCTCATCCGTGAACGGATTGTCATTCTCAGTGTAACCGGCCTTTGCCAAAGCCTCATCTGTGAAGGTGTCAATATCCACAATGATGGTGGCACCTTTCTTGGCCCATTTCATATTCGATTTCAAAGAGGCAGGGTTCATGGCGACGAGAATGTCACACTTGTCACCTGAGCTGTAAATGTGGTTTCCCACATGCACCTGGTATCCGGAAACACCCGCTATGGTGTTGTGCGGGGCGCGGATTTCGGCGGGATAGTCAGGGAATGTGGCAATGTCGTTGCCTGTGAGCGCGGAAGCGTCGGAAAAGAGGGTTCCCGACAACTGCATTCCGTCTCCGCTGTCTCCAGCAAAACGGACGACGATGTCGTCAATTTTCTTGATTTGATCTTCTGTTGACATGTTAAGATTGGTTTATATTTTTATTATTTATTGTTGTATCAGCAAGTTACGATTATTGCGAACCGTTTTCAGAATGACTCCGAAAACGGCGGCAAAGGTAATTATTTTAAGTAAGAAAATCAATCGGAAATACTAATAATATTTACTTATTCTTCTTGTCTTGCCAGACAGTGGAAAATATGGTGGGATTGATGTTCAGCATAATCCATCCCCAGTGAAGTTGCCGTTTGTCGGTTAGCTTCTGGAGTGTCTCCATCGTTTTGGTGCCGCTCATGAAGGACTTCCCATGGCGTTGCCCCACACGCCAGCCAGCTGCGGTGAGAGTTTCAACTCCAGCCACGAACGCTTGTAACTGAAGTTCAGACGGTATTGGCCTAATACAAACTGGCTTCTCCGGGTGTTGTCCAGACTGTCGGGTTGGAATCCTCCGGCGCGGATTTCACCACGGGTGAGCAATTTGGTGCTGATGGAGAACTCATTGTCGGGTTCTTGTGCTTGTAAACGGACAGTGGCCAGCATAATGGCCGCCATCATGACAAGACATTTTAAATATAGGCGCGTGACACATGCATAATGGTCGAATATATTGTTTTTTTGATGTTTGTCCTCCGTAAAAGGAGGTTAGCGAGCGAAAAATAATAAAAAATGAGTAAGATACTCCTCGCCAATCACAATATTTTGTACTTTTGCGACTGCATAGAAACAAGCATTCTCGCACGGATGGGACAGAAAAATGAGATTGTCTGGCAGGATTGTTTCGGAATGACGAAGCAATACACGATGCTGATGGTGAAGTCGCAGCACGAGCCGATGCGGTTCGCCTCGCTGTTGTCTAAATTGTACCAGCGCCCGTTCTCGTTCATCGCCGACTATGCCCCCGATCTCACACATCCTGACATACAGTTCCCCACCTATTTCTCCGTCATTGACCCTTCCAAAAATGTCAATATGCTGGTGATGGCCAACCGCACCACTGTGCCGGCGGTAGTGGATCAGGTGTTCAATCCATTGCAAAGCATGTCTTTGTTTGACGATTATTTTTACTTCTTTAATCAGAAGACGAATAAGAAACTGTTTTCAAGTCCGCTGAGGAATTATGATTTTCTCATTTTTCTCTATAGCGATAAGGATTATAACATTGCCGAAGTGATCGATAAACTCGGTTCCCAACCCTCGTTTATGATGCAGGATGTTTCAGAAATGCTGCAACCCAATGGCAAAACCCAGAAGAAACAGGTGACCCTTTTGCAGAATCTGATTGAATACTTTGGAGTGGAAATGAATGAGGTTCAAGAGGAGAAAATCCGTGCTCGACTGAGAAACAAGGAGATACCGCAGAATAATGTTATTGACCGCCGGTATGATGTCAGACAGACCATCACCAGTCCGTTGTTGGGTCGGGAGGATATTTAGCGCTTTTCTTTCTTTAACGGCAAAACCTTTAATGTCAGACTGTTGAACCCGTAATTGTCGAATTTCTCGGCTTTGCGGTAGAAAGAGATGTGGTATTCGCCCGACTGGCTCAAACTTTTGCGTGGGAACGCCACCAGATTTATGTTGCAGGCACTGCCGTTGCCCGCGGGCATGATGTTCTTGTTGGTCTCTTTGTTGAAATCGAAAATGCTGGTCACATATGTTTCCTGCCCATCCGGATAAATCAGGGTGATGGTGACGGGCAGTTCTTCCAGCACATTGGTGGTGCTGTCGTAGTTCAACACAAACTCAATGCGGTAATCTTTGGTCGTATCGGTGATGTTGAAAGGCATGTCCAACACCTGTTCGTCATAAGTCCAGTTCGTATTTGGGAAGTTGTGCATCACGCTGATTTCAACAGCGTTTTTGTCTTTCCTGTTCTGACATCCAATAATTAAAAAACTGGAAATAAGAATGATAACAGCGTATAAGAAAAGGTGTTTTGCGTTGTGCTTTTTCATGTTCGGATACTCTTTTAAAATGGCCTGCGAAAATAGGAAATTTATTGATATTTTTACTATTTTTGCAACCGAAAACAAAATGTATTATGCGTTATAAATCCGTGAAAGTAATAGATCTATTAGAGGCAAATGGTTTTATCATAAAAGGATAAATAAGTGCACCTGTTTTTTGATATAATAAATTGAAATATAAATATTTAACATGACAACAAAAAAGAAATTTTATGTGGTATGGAACGGCGTGAAGCCCGGAGTGTATGATAACTGGGCGGAGTGCAAGGAACAGGTCTATCAGTTTGAAGGCGCCAAATACAAGTCTTTCGGCACATTGCAGGAAGCCCAGAGCGCTTTGGAGGAAGGCTATGCCGCCTATTACCGGAACCATCCGGCCACAGCCAGTGGTGTGGCGTTGCAACTGCAAACCAACGATGCCAACGCGCAGAAGCCCATCCTTGACAGCTTGTGTGTGGATGCCGCCTGCAACATGGTGACTAAGGTGATGGAGTACCGGGGTGTGTATGCGGCCACGGGCGAAGTGTGGTTCCACAAAGGCCCGTTCCCCAACGCGTCCAACAATATCGGCGAGATCCTGGCCTTAGTGCACGGTCTGGCCTTGCTCAAGCAGAAGAATCTGGACATTCCCATCTACACCGACAGCATCACGGCATTGTCGTGGGTGCGCCACAAGAAGCACAAGTCCATCGTGCTGCCCACGGATGAGAATGCCATGTTGTTCGACCTCTTGGTGCGTGCCGAGAACTGGCTGAAGAACAATACCTACGCCAATCCGATCTATAAATGGAACACGCCTCTTTGGGGCGAGATCCCCGCCGACTTCGGGAGGAAGTGAAAGTCCCTTTTTGTGTTTCCTTTTCAAAAACAAGCGGCACCGCAATTGCGGTGCCGCTCCTGTATAAGCCGGTTATGCGTCCCCAACCGACTTGTTCGTAATAGCAACCAATGGTTATTTCTTGAGAATCTTTTTCACACCATTGCCGACCTTCAACAGATAAAGACCTGCAGGATAAGGTTGCATGTTCAGTTTAACCTGCATATCTTCATTTTCTATTACTTCAAGAAGCTTGCCATTCATGTTGTAAAGTTCCACACGACAGGCATTCTCATTGATGATGTACAGAATGTTCGTACAAGGATTCGGGTATGCGATGATGTGCGTCATTTCAGGGTTGTCGATACCGACATGACTGGTGTCAGGCACAGTAACAGGTGTGATGGTCATCGGATAGACATAAGTGTACCACCAATACTGATAAGTTTCATCGTAGGTGCTGTCAATCACGATGCCGGCGGCAGGATCGGCCCATTTCTCGAAGTCTCCGTTGGTGAGGGGCTGAGCCAAACCGGCATCCATGATTCCGTTGTTCTTGCTCTCCCACCAGTTGCCCGGGGTGATGCCCAGCGGGGTGGTCATGCCGGCGGCGGTGTCAATGTAGTTGATGTCGTCGAGTAAACCGCTTGCAGTGTAACTGAAGCGCGGATCGGCGGCGGCGATGTCAGCCATCATGTCGGCCACGGTGGCAGTGCCGCTCCAACGATAACCCCAGGCCAGAGCAGTGTCGGCCCAGTTAACGGCCATAACGGCCTCGTTCGTGCCTTCGCCCACCCAATAGAGAATTTCACTGAAATTGATAGTGGCTTCTTCAGGGATCTCATTGGTGTCAATAGGATTGACGGTCGTATCGAGTGCCACAACGATATTGTCGATGTGAAGGTCGTTGTCGGCGTTACCGTTCACAGTGCTTTCGCCGTAGAAGGCGAGACGAACCACATTGCCCGTAAAAGCAGACAATGAGATTGTGGCGGTATTGACTTCGTTGGAAATTCCAGGGAAGTAGTAGTCGTCACGGTTGACAGTGTCGCTACCCCATTGGACCACAGGAGTCCAGGTGGTGCCACCGTCAATGGTGGCGAGGACGATGAAGCGGTCGTCGTCAATGCCGCTGGACACATCCGCCTCATTAGCATTGCCATATTCGGTCAGGGAATAGTCAAAGGTCAGTTCGGCATCTTGGGTGAGATTGATTTCAGGAGTGACGATCCAATTCTTGATAGAGGTGCCATAGATATTCAGTTTGATATGCGCTGACCCATTGAGGGCGGTGGTGGTGCGTGCCCATGCGCTGCTGCTGGTGTTCAGCGTGGCTGTGCCGGTAGAGTCGATGAAACGTCCGGTGTACATGTCCCAGCAGGGGGAGAGTTGCGACATGGTGGTGATGGCATCGAAGTTCATACTCCATGGCAGTGGCATCGGGGCGCACGAAGTGGTGAAACTCAATGAGCGCGCATTTGTAGGTGCACCCCAGCAGATGCTGCGGATGTCAACAGTGTATGTGGTGCTGGGTGTCAAACCGCTGAGGATGTATGAGGAGTCATTGGTGACCGTTACACTGTCAGTGGTGACGCCGTCGCTCCAACATAAGATATAAGTGCCCGCATTACTGGGGTCGGTCCAAGTGAGGTCGGCACTGTTGGCCGAAATGTTGTTTGCTTCAAAAGTGGCGGGGCGATTGCAACTGCTGATGGTGTCCACCACCAAACTGTCAATGTAACTTGTGATGGCGGTAGTACCAGTACTGGTCTGCATGATCGTGATGCGGCTGCCAGTGCCTGTGTAACTGCTCAATTCCACCTCAAATTCATTCCAACCGATGACGGAGGGAGTCAATGTGGCCAAACGGGTGAAAGTAGTGGTATCGGCAACATTCTCGCTTACGCCGATAGCAATGCGCACTTTATTCATGTTGGTGGTGCTGCCACCATATTTGTAGAAGAAACTTACTTTTAGCGTGTTCAGGTTAGTCGTAAATTCGGGCAGATAGGCAACAGAGTATTCTTTGATGGCATTGGATGTGCCTCTGGAGTACATCTTGAGTGACTTGAAACCGTTGTAGGCATTGGCGCTGCCAGAGGCGCAATAGGGATAGTTGTTGGCGACCAGATTGCTGGATGAATTGCAATACAGGCGGTCCCAGCAGCGGTTCATGCCTTGTGACTGGGTGGCAGTCCAACTCTCGAAATTTTCCACGAACGGTATGGAAGATACTGGTGCACAAAGGGTGCTGACAGAAATGGTGTGGGGCAGGGTAAGCGAACCGTCGCCGCAGATGGAGACTACACTGAGTTCGTAGTCAGTTGAAGAGGCCAAACCGGTAACAACATACACAGTGTCGTAGAAATCAACGCTGTCAACACCTGCCTCAGAAGTGATGTAGTAGCGGTAATTGTTCACTAATGTGGGGTCGTCCACATGGAGTGTAAAACCATTTGTGCCGATATTGTCCACGCTGATGCCGTTGGCTCGGGCGCAGGCAGGCATGTCATGCACATCGAGGTCGTCGATGAACCACGATTTGGCTGAACCTCCCGTGGGGAGGACTCGTAGGGCAATCCGTGCATTTGATGGAGCATTGGCAAAAGTGACAGCACGCAGGTCGTAACCATTGGCAAATTGGGCGCAACCATAACTGGCCACTGTGACAAAACTGGCCGTATCAGCTGCATTGGTCATGTAACCTACCTCCAGAATTCCGCCGAAAGTTCCGGTTTCTGATGGTCGGGTCATGAGACTCATTTCGAGCGTGTTGAGTGCTTGATCCAATTCCGGCAGTACCAAGTAATCGCGTGAGTCAGCGTAATTGGAATAGATACGCAAAGTATAACCATCCGAACCATAACCGTATGAAGAACTGCTTGACGGAGCGAAGAGCTCAAGACGGTCGAGTGCACGGGAATGTAAGAATTCCCAGCAAGGCAAAGTGCTGTCGGCCACAGCATATCCATAACCGTTGGTCACATCCACGAATTGGCTGAAATCCTCATGATACGGAATGGCGATCGGACCGCAACCGGTACGGAAAGCTGCTTCTGTGGCATCTGTGGTGTCGTTGGAGCAGATCGTGCGCACACGCACCACATATCGCGTGTTGGGCAATAAGTTGTTAAGGGTATAGGTGTCGTTGTATATTTCAACACTGTCATTTTCAGTGGTGTAAACCATATAATGATTGGTGTAGTTAGGGTCGGTGATGGTAATCTCTGCCGAAGAGGAATCAATGTTGGACACAATCACTTGTGAAGGTCTTACGCACGAAGGCAAATCTTCAACAGTCACATTGTCAAGATAAGCAGGCCCGTTGTCATTTGAGCGGAGAGCGATACGCCCACTGGTAACACCTGCAAAGGTCACATCATAATGAGTCCAGCCATTCCCATCGGGAAGACAGGTGGCGATGGGTGTGAAGGTAGAAGGGTCCGTGACATCGGTGATAGTACCGGCCTCAAAACCGTGACGATAGGTGGATAACACATCGAAGCTGAGTTGCAACATGTTGGGAGAGTCCTCAAACGGGGGTAAGACCAAAATAGTAGGGGAGGAAGGACGACTGCTCACATAGAGGCATTGGCCGCCGCTGACATTCACAGAGGAAGAATTGTTGATGTAGGGGTCAGAGGTGCTGTAGGGATTGATCAAATCCCAGCAGAAGACATGGTTGCTGAAAAAAGCCGCCGATGTGGAATACGACGAGCCGGCCCCTGACTGGAAGTTTTCTGTCCAAGGAAGGTCATTATGGGCAATGGTGATGCACGGAGTGCGGAAACTGACACTGCGCGCAGCTGTCTGAGTGTTGTCCGGGCAGTTTGAAAACACGTCAACACGATAACCCGTATTGGCGGTGAGAGTAGAGTAGGAGTATGTTTGTGTGTAAATAACGATACTGTCAATCAGCGAGTCTCTTTCATAGAGTTTTACAGTGTAGTTGTTCACATTCGTGGTGTCGGTAATGTTTATCGTAGCTGTAGTTGCGGTAAGTCCGGTTACGCTGACATTTTGCGCTTTCGCACAAGAAAGGACGATGTTGGGATTAGTGGCGGCTGTGGCCGAGGTGAGGGTGAACATGCAGCTGCCACTGATTTCCATCAAGTCGCCATCGGCAACGGACTGGTTGTTGTAGGCATTTGGGGCCCAAGAACCGTTAATCGTATAGCACCATCCATACGATGAAGCACCGGTAAAATCATCGCCGGTGTATAAAATGTCCTGCATCAGACTGCCACTGAACGAATAGGTGACGCGGCTGTCGTAGGTGGCTATTGAATCCACCAAACCCAGAGCGGTGGTGCTGCCGTTCCAGCGCACGCCCCAAGCCAGGGCAAAATCACCGGTGGGGTTGTCGTCCCAACCGATGATGACCACGGCAGAATTACTGCCTGTGCCTACCCAAAACTGGATATTGCTGGGAGGGAAACTGGGGATGGTACGCACCCCTCTTACTGGACTTCCATGCCCATTCTGGTGGATAGTCACCGGTTGCTGGGCACTCAACAGGTTTATTGCACAGAATAAACCGAAAAGCATCAGAAATTTTCTCATAACGATTAGTTTTAATTGATAATTTATTGTAGTGAAAAATGTGGAAATGCGCATGGGGGGACTGGCCGAAAAGGAAGATTCGGCAGCGATCTGCTGTTTTTTGAGAAATACCATAAATGCATAATCCGCGGCATTTAGGTTCAACAAAATGCTTCGGACAGAATAGGAACGAAGAGCGCGAAAATGGGCCCTGTATGTATCCGCCTACCTCCCGAAGCGATAACAACACAACAGTGGCAGGTCTTCTGACTCGTTCCAGAAACTGCGCCTTCCCGTCTTTCGACAGTGGCCAAATTGCAGTTTCCTTTGATGAAACTTACAGCAGCGGGTACTGTACAGGATTCACACCTGTTTCCCTCTCAGGATTTTAGATAATAAAATCCTTCACCACTTTGCGGCGGCAAAAATAGTTTTTTTTTGAATACGCTGGGCGAGGATTAAATTACCACTCAATCTCTTTGATTTCGCCCTCTGGAGTGCGGAATACACAGTGTTTCATCCTCTCTTGGTGCATTAGCAACATGTAATCGCATTGGCAGGTGATGGGCGTGCCGTTGACGCTGACCAGGTAGTCGCCGGTGCGGATCCCTTTTTCGTACGCTTTGGTGCCCTTGCGCACGAGTGCTTTCATCGCACCGAGAGGGTCGCCCTCGCCGGTAGGTACCAAATCTAAACCGCTGGGCTTGTTATTTACCAGGATTTCCGGGTTCCCATCGTTTGGGAGAAAGTAGAAACTTTTCTTCGGTGCGTCGATAATCAGTGAAATATGTTCCAGAATGGACGAGCCAATAGCCCTGTTGTGTGTGGCGGTTTTCACCCACACATCTTTGAGGATAATGTCGCCCACTTCAATTTCAGGAAAGCAAAGTTCTCCGTTGATAACCGTATCGTAGGAGGCGCCGAAAAGACTGGCGTATGTCATGACGGTTGTGTCCACATTCACCGTCATAGCATCTATTTGTTGCTTGATTTTGGGGTCGTTTTTCGTCCATAGGTCCAGCAAGTCCTGCGGGAGACCGAACCACCCGCCGATAGCGCCCATGTCGAAAAGCATTTTCGGACGGGCAAACGGGATTTTCGTCCAAACATGAGGACGGAAGCCGTTGCCTGTGTATTTCACCTTGGCGTGTCCCTTCTCCTCCTTGGCGAAGAACCCTTTGTGAGAGGTCATGATTAGCAGACTGTCCTTGGTGTCAAACTTGAACGAAATGCCTTTGGCGACAAGGTCAAAGCCGAAGGCACCGTCAATAATTCCGCAGGTGAAATCGCTCATTGCGTCGTCCACAACCATTGGATATCCCTTTATGGTGATATTGCCCATCTTGATGGCAGGGATTTGGATTATCTCCATCATTTTGCGTCTGTTCTGGGCGTCGGTGGTGTATGTGCTGTCGCCAGTAGACCTCATCCATGGCTCTTTTTTCCCAATTCAGAACCCGGTTCCTGCCCCGGTGTCGAACATGAGGTTTTTGGTTTCGCCTTCAATTTCCACGGGGATGATGATGGCCCCGTCCCACATTTTGATTTTGATGGTATCGGTGAAAACCTGTTGGGAGACGCCGAAATACCGGTCGCTCAGGTGCTGGGCCGAAGCTTGCCAACAAGCAACAACACACAGTAACAAGCCAAGGACAATTGCTTTACTTTTCTTTTTCATCAGGATGATTTTTAGGCCACAAAAATAAAAATTTTGTCTTTCCCCGCCCAAGCCCGTAGGGCTTCCATATCTGTAACATGTGGCGGTACAATCCTGCCTCGCAAGCCCGTCAGCCCGCAAGCCCGTAGGGCTTCCATATCTGTAGCCGTTGGCGATGCGGCATTCCCCACAACCCCGTGAGGGGTTGCATAAAACCAAAATAATGCATATCGGCACGGTCAAATGTTATTATTTTTAACAATTGATTGTTAAATAAATAATTGATTTTCAATGTGTTATAATAAATTTTGTATATTTGCCGGAAATTTAAAAATTATAAATCATGGCAAACACATATTCTCAAATCTATCATCATTACATTTTCGCTGTGAAGTACCGAAAATGTCTCATCCTTCCTGAATGGAAAGATGAATTGTACAAATACATAACAGGTTGTATCACCAATCATAAATGCAAATTATTGAGTATTGGAGGGGTGGAGGATCATATTCATATACTGACGGGTATGAATCCAGCAGTGTCGTGTGCCACTTTGATGGCCGATGTGAAGCTTAGTTCCACCCTATGGATAAACGAGAAATTCTACCGTCCTGGTTTTTTTTCCTGGCAGGAGGGGTATGGGGTTTTCAGCTATGCCAGGTCTGCTATTCCGAATGTGGCCACCTATATCGAGAATCAGGTTCAACATCATAAAAAACGGACATTCCAGGAGGAATATCTCAAAATTCTTCAAGATTTCCATGTCGAATATGATGAGAGATATGTCTTTCACCCCATATTGTAACCCAATTTGGTGTCCGATTCCGTAAATATGAATCCCCTCTGGGGATTTGAACCCGCGCATGGGCATCCGCTACAGATAGGCATCCCCTACGGGGATATGTTACCCCACTCACCATAGCCTCAATCGGCACGGTACTGTCCATTAATCCGATGCGGTTGACGGCGGCGTGGCGTTGGATGTTGATGTCTGATCCCACCTACGCATTCCGCCCAAGCCCGCTAGGGCTTCCATATCTGTAGCACGAGGATGTTCCCGACCGTGCCCCACAACCCCGTGAGGGGTTGCACATTTTATTTGAAAGAAAAAATCAAATTATCGGCAATTATTTTGATTTATTGACGAAAATTTGTGTATTTTTGCACCGACAAAAAAAGATAAGGATGTACGATACATTACATATAGACGAGTTATATAACGCATTGGGTGACAGGACGCAAATGACATCTAATGAGATTGCGAATTTCTATCGGAGCTATTCCCCAAATATTCCGATTTCAACAATTCGATGGAAAAGTCATTCTCTTGTTAACAAGG
>JAEEGG010023950.1_pt1 | contig 11880 bp, 10 predicted proteins | sample 9134161 | NCBI WGS metagenome assembly JAEEGG01 (sample SAMN16246543, study PRJNA631951) | gut metagenome | biome: gut microbiome; feature: rumen; material: CR-attached | host: Bos | place: Iran: Karaj | collected 2018-10 | reverse complement strand
TTGCTACCGCCCAGGCTCAAGCGCAGCGTGATTCTTCACTCCTCACTCTTCACTCTTCACTTAAAGAAAACATGCCCTACTTCGGCTATGGCTACGTGAAGGACAAGAAGGACGTTGTACCACCTATCGGCATTAATTTCTGGGCCTTCCGCACGATGGTAGGGCTGGGATGTCTGTTCATCCTCTACTTCCTCGTCATGGCCATCCTGAGCTTCGAGATCCCCGTCCTCTCAGTCATCACCCGCCGACTGCTGGCATCTGTCGGACTACTGCCTGAAACCAAGGCCGACTGCCACGACATCACAGGACTTCCCAACTGGCACTATTGGGTGGCCATCGCCCTCGTGCCGCTGGCCTACATCGCCTCAGAGAGTGGCTGGCTCGTAGCCGAGTTCGGCCGTCAGCCATGGACCATCCAGGATATGCTGCCCACATGGGTGGCCGTCAGTGACATCAACGGCACCAGCGTTGCCCTGACGTTCTTCCTCTTCCTCGTCCTCTTTACCCTGATGCTGGCTGTGGAAATCAGCATCCTGCTCAAGCAAATCAAGAAGGGACCGAAGTATACGGAAAAGTAAAAAGGTAAATAAGTAAAAAAGTAAAGATTATGACATACGAATTCTTACAGCACTACTGGTGTTTCGTCGTAGCACTGTTAGGAGCACTGCTGGTATTCCTGCTGTTCGTGCAGGGCGCCAACTCATGCCTCCACTCCCTCGGATGGACAGAAGAGGGCAAACGACTGGTTGTCAACTCAACGGGCCGCAAGTGGGAGTTTACGTTCACCACCCTCGTCACCTTTGGCGGAGCCTTCTTCGCCTCGTTCCCCCTGTTCTACAGTACCTCGTTCGGTGGTGCCTACTGGCTGTGGATGCTCATCCTGTTTACCTTCGTGCTACAGGCTGTCAGCTATGAGTTCCAAAACAAGCTCGGCAACTTCCTCGGCCCGCGCACGTTCCAGTTCTTCCTGGTACTCAACGGACTGTTGGGCCCGCTGCTTTTGGGCGGTGCCGTAGCAACCTTCTTCGAGGGCAGCAACTTCATCGTCGCCAAGGAAAACCTCGTCGATAACGGGGTCATCACCCCCATTATCTCCCGCTGGGCCAACGCCTCGCACGGTCTTGATGCCCTGCTCAACCCGTGGGTGCTCGTCTTCGGCCTCGCAGTCATGTTCCTGGCACGAGTGCTGGGCATCCTCTATGTGGTGAACAACGTCAACGACGAGGACATCCGCTCTCGCGGCAGTGTACGCCTCATCGGTGCTGCCGTACCTTTCCTCATCCTTTTCGTGGCCTATCTGGTCCACCTGCTGCTGAAGGACGGCTACGCATGGGACCCAGAGACAGGCGTCATCTTCATGGAACCTTATAAGTACTTGCACAACCTGCTTGACATGTGGTATCTGCTCATCCTATTATTAATAGGTGTCGTGCTGGTGCTGTGGGGCATCGCCACAGAGATACTGCGCGGAAGCAAATTTTTCACTATTCACTCTTCCCTTTTCACTTTCAGTGGCATCTGGCCTGCTGGTATCGGTGTGGTGCTGGTTGTTCTGGCTCTGTTGCTCTGCTCAGCATGGAACTACACAGCCTACTATCCCTCCACAGCCGACTTGCAGTCGTCGTTAACACTGGCAAACTCATGCAGCAGTGAGTTCACCCTGCGTACCATGTTCTACGTCTCGTTGCTCGTACCCTTCGTGTTGGCTTACATCGTCTACGCCTGGTGGTCCATCGACAAGAAGAAACTCACCCGCGAGGATATTACCGACGACCACGCTTATTAAATTCAGAATCATGCGACATTTTATCATCGCCGTGAGCCTGCTCGTCGGGCTCACGGCGAATGCACAACAGCGCGAACGCTATGAGTTCAAGCGCAACTTGCCAGCCTACGCCGACTCACTGTTGGCAGACCTTACCTACCCCTTGGCATGGGGTAATAGTACCATCACCGACTTCAGCGAATGGAAGCGTGTAGCCCGCCAGAAGGTGTTCGACTGCATGCTAACGCCGCCTCCGGCACCAGCTGGCGGCTATGAGGCAAAAGTGCTTTTTGAGGAGCAGCGTGACGGCTACAAGGCCCGAAAGTTAGAGATACGCCTCTCCCGCTACTACACCGTACCAGCCTACGTGCTGATTCCCGACGGCAAGGGTCCCTTCCCTGCCGTCAATGCCCTGCACGACCACGGTGCCCACCTATTTATCGGCAAGGAGAAGATGATACGGCCATTGGCCTGCGAAGATTCCACAGTCATCCGTGATGCCGACGAGTGGCTGGCAGGCTACGAGGGACAGTTCTTCGGCGACTACCTGGCGAAGAACGGCTTCGTGGTGCTGTCGACGGACGCTCCCATGTGGGGCGAGCGTGGACAACAGGAAGGCGCTCGGCGCGACCGCTACGACATGATAGCCGGCAACATGATGATGTACGGTATCGACCTCTCGGCCTATATGACCTACGACGACATTGCCGCCACCGAGTTTCTGGCCTCCATGCCTGAGGTGGACGCCAACCGCATAGGCTGTACGGGATGGTCCATGGGAGCCTACCGCTCCTGGATGCTCGCCGCCCTGAGCGACCGTATCAAGGCTGCCGTCCCCATCTGCTGGATGGTGACCACCGACGAACAGATGTCGTTCAAATATCAGCGCACGGAGAATGGCGGCTTTGCCAACTGTTTCCCTGGTCTGCGCCGCTGGCTCGACTATCCTCATGTGGCCAGCCTCGCCTGTCCTAATGCCATGCTGTTCATCAACGGAGCACAGGACAAGCTGTTCCCTGTGCCTGGTGTCGAGAAGGCCTTCCGCATCATGCACGACGTATGGCAGAGTCAGGGTGCTGCCGACAAGTTGGAAACGGAAATCTGGGACATGCCCCATAGCTGTCCCCGCGAAGCCCAGCGCCGTGCCCTCGAATTCTTCAAACGCCATCTCCGTTGACATTAATGAACGACAACTTGGACAACTCAGACAACATTTAATTCACCTGAAATTCATAATGATGACACCAACAGAACAAAGAAACGAGCGGCTGGGCGCCAAGATGATGAAACAGCTGCAACGTCGCCATTTCGAGGCATACTATTGCGCCACGGCTGATGAAGCCCGGCAGCGAGTGAACGAACTGATACCCGACGGCAGCAGCGTGACGTGGGGCGGTACGATGACCGTACGCGACATGGGCATCCCCGAGATGCTGAAAGGTCGCGGTACCTTGGACGTGTGGGACCGCGACACCGTGACAACCGCCGAAGAGAAGCAGGAGATGTACTTCCGCGCCTTCCATGCCGACTACTACCTGTCTTCGGCCAATGCCATATCTGAGGATGGCGTCATCGTCAACATCGACGGCAACGGCAACCGCGTGGCAGCCATCACATGGGGACCACAGCACGTCATCTTCGTCGTCGGCATGAACAAGGTGGCACTGGACGTGGAGGCTGCTCTGAAGCGTGCACGCTCGACGGCCTCGCCCATCAATGCTGCCCGCTTCGACATTGACACACCCTGCCAGAAGGATGGCGTGTGCCACAACTGCAACTCCCCCCAGAGCATCTGCAACTATGTCCACTTCCTCCGCAACAGCAGCAAACCAGGGCGCATCATCGTCGTGTTAGTGGGCGAAACGCTTGGGTATTAGGAAAAAAAGTTGTCCAAGTTGTCTGAGTTGTCGGCAAAAAATCGTACTTTTGCAGCCGCAAAATTTGAAACTTGAACTATGATTGTTTGTATCGCAGAGAAGCCGAGTGTGGCGCGTGACATCGCACGTATTATCGGAGCCACGTCGTCACACGACGGCTATATGGAAGGTAACGGTTTTCAGGTGACATGGACGTTTGGCCACCTGTGTACGCTGAAGGAGCCCCACGACTATACACCGATGTGGAAGTCTTGGAGCCTGACGTCGCTACCCATGATTCCTGACCGCTTCGGCATCAAGCTCATCGACGACCAAGGCATCAAGAAGCAGTTTGCCATCATCGAGGGGCTGATGCAACAGGCCGAGCGTATCGTCAACTGCGGCGACGCCGGTCAGGAGGGTGAACTCATCCAGCGCTGGGTGATGCAGAAGGCCGGGGCGAAATGTCCCGTCAGCCGTCTGTGGATTTCGTCGATGACCGACGAAGCTATCCGCGAGGGTTTCCAGAACCTGAAAGACCAACAGGACTATCAGCCGCTCTACATGGCTGGACTGAGCCGTGCCATCGGCGACTGGCTGCTAGGCATGAACTGCACGCGCCTCTACACCTTGAAGTACGGCCAGAACCGTCAGGTGCTGAGCATCGGTCGTGTGCAGACACCTACCCTCGCCCTCATCGTCAACCGCCAGAAGGAAATCGACAACTTCAAGCCCGAGCCATACTGGGTGTTGGCTACTGTCTACCGCGATACGACATTTACGGCTACTAAAGGGAAGTTCACCTCGAAGGAGGAAGGCGAACAGGCCTTTGCACTCATCGAGGGCAAGCCCTTCACCGTCACCAAGGTGGAAAAGAAGGAGGGCAAGGAACAGCCGCCACAGCTCTACGACCTCACGTCGCTGCAGGTCGACTGCAACCGTAAGTTCGGCTTCTCGGCTGAGATGACCCTGAATCTCATCCAAGCGCTTTACGAACGCAAATACACCACCTATCCCCGTGTCGACACACAATACCTGAGTGACGACATCTATGCCAAATGTCCGCAGACGCTGAATGGTCTCTACCAGACCAAGTTCTATGGCAATGCCGTCTATGCGGAGTACATCAAACCCATCGGCGGTAAGCCGCTGAAGAAATCGAAGCGCGTGTTCGACACGTCGAAGGTCACCGACCACCATGCCATCATCCCTACGGGTGTCATTCCCCAGAACCTGAGCGATGCCGAACAGAAAGTCTTCGACCTCGTGGCACGTCGCTTTATCGGTGTCTTCCTGCCAGACTGCAAGTTCTCGACAACGACGGTGCTGGGCGAAGTGCGGACTGTTGCGGCTGAGCCGCAATCTACGGAAACCGCCATAGAATTCAAGGTGACGGGTAAAGAAATCCTGGATCCGGGCTGGCGCGTGGTCAGGGAAAAGTCCAAGGTTGAAACGGAGGATGACGAAAAGAAGCAAGACGACGAGGAGCGCACCCTTCCCACCTTTGTCAAAGGCGAATCGGGCGACCACAAGCCCACGCTGACGGAAAAGATGACCACACCCCCGCCGTATTATAACGAGGCCTCGCTGCTCAGGGCCATGGAAACGGCGGGTAAGTTCGTAGAAGACGAGACGCTGCGTGCCGCCATGAAGGAAAACGGCATCGGCCGTCCATCAAGTCGCGCTTCCATCATCGAGACACTCTTCAAGCGCCACTACATCCGTCGTGAGCGCAAGCGACTGGTGGCCACACCTACGGGCATCGAACTCATCGACCTCATCCGTGAAGACCTGCTCAAGAGTTGTGAACTGACTGGTATCTGGGAGAAGAAGTTGCGCGACATCGAGCACCAGAAATACGACGCCCAGCAGTTCATCAACGAGCTCAAGGCTCAAGTCACCGACATCGTTCACGACGTGATGACGGACCCCACCAACCGCCGCATCACCGTTCTTCCCCCCGAAGAAGAAAAGAAAAAAAGAAAGAAGTAGCGGTTAGTCCTCGTCGTCGTCCCAGTCAGCGTCGTCGCCCCAGCCGCCGCGGGCATAGCTGGGCTTGTCGCTGACCTCGTCGTTGGTGCCGGGACTGCCGCAGATGATGTTAGACTGCTGTATCTTCTTGACCTGCATCGCAGGCTTCATGTATGTTTTCTTGTTCATAATGCTTTTTTTTTACGACAACTTAAACAACATAGAACAACTTTTTACCCCTTGCATGATAGCCGTCCCCCGATTGGCGGGGGCCTCTAAATGTCCCATGTTGTCATAGTTGTCGTTAATATATTATCTTTTGTCGTTCATTTACTTAATCACTATCTTCTTGCCGCCGCGGATATAAATGCCCTTTGACCATTGACCATTGACCTTTGACCATTGACCATTGACCATTGAACGTTGACCATTATCAAGCTTGCGACCGCTGAGGTCATACCACGCATCGGAATTGGAATTTTCAATTTTCAATTTTCCATTTTCAATTATCGAAGTTGTGTCGTCGTCGGGCAGGCCGAAGAACGAGCGGGCATAGGCATCTGCGGGTAGCACCAGCCATGCTTTGTGGCCAGCCTGAGTGAAGGCGGCGCCGTCGGCGGCGCCCCAGTACCAGCCGAAAACGTCGGCGTTCGGGGTGTTGTCGTTGCCGTAGGTCAGCTTATAGTGCTTGCCGTCGCCGGTGGTTGTGCCTTCAACGTCGCTGCCGTGTAGCAGGTTCAGCGTGGGAGCGGCAGGCGAGTTGGCGCCGTGGGCAGCCAGCGTCAGCGTCTTCTGCTGCGCCTCGGTGCTCTTTTCCGTCTGCAGCATCACGGCGGTTCCGGCGGGCACCACCTTATTATTATCGGTGTCGCCGTCGGCAATGGTCTCGTAGGTCAGCGTCCCTTCTGCGCTACCCTTGCTAGTGACGATGCGGGCCTTGACGCCCTCGGGCAGCTTGACGTCGAACTTACTATGATAGTAGGTGCAGAAGCCTGCGGGGGCGAAGGTGGCTACGGCGCAGGGCTGCAGGGTGACGTTAGTGAGGGCGGCGAGGGTGGCGGAGGGGGTGGCGGAGTTGTAGAGCGTGGTGCCGTCGGTGTAGGTATAGCCGTCGGCGACGGCGAGGGTGCCGGCATAGGAGTAGCCGCTATTCATATTGAAACGAGAGACCTTGAGGGTGCCGCCGCCGAGGGTCAGGGTGCCGGGAATGGCGGTGCTATAATCCATTACGTCTATTCCGCCGTTGCCTCCGGTGGCTTCGACTTGTCCGCCGTTGATGCAGGCATTGCCGCCGCTGATGCAGATGCCGGCGCCGCTGTTGGCGCCGCTGGAGGCGGTGGCGGTGAGGGTGCCTCGGTCAATGATGAGGGCGTAGCCGTCGGTGGTTTCCTCCACGTAGATGGCATTGGAAGTGCCGCCGACGGTGGCTGTGACGTTGCCGCCGTGGATGCCGAGGATGCCGTCAAAGATGCCTATCACGGAGTATCTGCCCTGGGTACGGGCGTTGAGGATGCCGGTGCCTTCGGTCTGGCCGTAGATGTGGAGGCTGTGGCCGTCGGCGTAGATGCAGTAGTCGTCGGTGGTGGTGACGCTCATGTTACAGCCGTCGGCGAGGATGAGGTGGACGTTGCCGTAGAGGGTGAGGGGCTGGGCGTGGCTGATGTCGGTGCCGACAAAGTACCACTTCTCCTGATTGCTCTGGCCGTGGCTGGTCTCCGTGCCGTCAAGGGCGATGGCCTGGGCGGTCTGGGGGGTGCCGTCGGCGAGCATATAGCTGACATCGACAGTCTTACCGGTGGAGCGGAGGGAACGGCTGATGGTGACGTCGCGGTTGGGCATGCGCAGCGTGTAGGGGTTGTCCGAGCCGCTGATGGAGCCCGAGGTAGGGGTATAGACACACGCATAGCCTACGGGGGCACTGCTCGTAAGCGTCAGGCTGACGTCGTCGCCCTGACCGTAGTAGAACGTGGTGGTCTCCTCCACGGTGCGGGTGATGCCTTTGGCGTAGGCCGTGATGCCGCTGACGCTGTACAAGCCGTTGTAGCCGTCAGTGCTGGTAGGCTCTCCCACGGGGCTGATGGCCTCGATGATGACGTTATCGCCCGCCGTGACAGCGAGCGGAGCCTTGCCCTGCGCGTTGCCTAACAGGCGAGTGTAGTAGCAGTTGGTGACGGTGGGCGCTGTGCCACGGTAGAAGGTGCCGCTGGGATAGTCGCCCGTGCCAGCCACCACCTCGGCCTCGTCGCCTTCAATGGCGGCGGGGGCGTAGAGGCAGTTGCTGATGGTGCCGTTGCCCCAAGCAACGAAGCCGGCGCAGTTGCCGGTGGCCGTCTCGCCCGTGTTGACGGTGAGCAGCTTGCCGTTGAACACGCAGCCCGTGATGGTACCCGAGCCGGTGACTACGGCAACGATGCCGCCGTGGGTGCCGTCGCCCTTGATGCTGCTGTTGATGGTGACGCTGCTGATGCAGTCGCTGATGCTGGCCGTGCCCTGCACGATGCCTACGAGTCCGGCGGCGTACTTGCCGTCGGTGCTGATGGTGCCGGTGGCGGTGCAGCCGGTGACGGTCAGCGTGCCGCCGTTGCTGGACGATGCCTGGCTGACGAGCGCGGCGGGATAGAGGTCGTGGGGGTTGCTGGTGCCCACGGTGCTGCTGATGTTGACCGTAGCGTTGATGCCGCTGACGTTGACGTGGCCCCATTGCAGGGCGATGAGTCCGGCCGCATGGCGATAGTCAGTCGCCGTGATGGTGGTCTTGACATTGAGGTTGCTGATGGTGATGGCATGGTCCTCGTCGCTGCCGCCCTTCACATTGCGGAACGGTGCGCAGTAGTTGTCGGCGGCGGTGGCGGTGAACGTCAGCGTATTGCCGCCGCCGTCGAAGTTGCCGCAGAAGGGGTTGTCGCCGCTGCCCGCCATGCGCGTGACGGTGATGTCGTCGCCGAGGCGGACGGTCTTGCCGCTGAAGCGGTTGTAGGTGTCGTTGTCGTTGAGGCAGTCGCAGAATACGTTCCACTCTGCGGCATTGTGTATGGTGTACTCATCGGTGTCGGTCTCAGACCATACGATGGTAAACTCCTTCTCCACACTGCCCAGCGATGCGTAGTCGCCTTGGAAGGTGACGGTGACGGTTGCCGTGCCGACATTGGTGTTATTCGTGTAGGAATACTCGTAGTCCGTGCCTTTGGTGAGGCTGAGCGAACCGGCTATGACGAGCGGTTCGGGGGTGATGGCGCTGCCCGTGTAGGTCTGGTCGGGAACAGCATCCATTACGGCAACAGTTTTCAGAATAGAAACGCTCCACTTGCCGTTGCCGACATCGGTCATTGTAATGTCGTAGAAGCCAGCATCGCCATTAAGCCTGAATTTGCCGAAGCCGCCCATCATAAATGAACCCGTTCCGCCTGAATACGGAATGTCTCTGCCAAACGTTCCTGGGTCTTCATCCAAACGGAATGTATTTTCGTAATCCCCAATTCCCGGTTCGACTTCATAATAATCTTTACCAATATAGTATTCTTTGCCCTGCTGAAGATTTACCGTTGTCACACCGTCGTAGATGGTGGCCTCCGTCACAAAAACACCTGATTCAATATATCCCCACGCAAACTCCGTTGTGCCGTGAGTGCCTTGCTCAAACACTGCACTTACCGTTACATTGCTCTTGGGCATGAAGAAGCTGTTGCCCGTGGACGCAACGTCGTTGTTCTGAGCGTCCTTCACAACAAGCCTGCTCAGGCGATAACCGAAGTCGGGCGTGGCAGTTATCGTCACCTTCTCCGTATACTTAGCCGTAGCAGCGCCCTCTAGCGTACCGTGCTCGATGCCATTGGCAATGGTAATGGTGTAGTCGGTATCATCTTTCGGTTCAATAACACGGCGGTTGCCGTCCTCGGTGATGGTGAAGTAGTCAGACTTGTTAGCGGTTACGTCGGTCTCGTCGTGCTTATATACCACGCTGCCGAAGTCCCTGATGCTCGATGCATCCACCTTGTCGATGCCGACGTAAATGGTGACCGTGCCGATGGTGTTGGTGCAGCCGCCGTAGGTATATCCAGTTCCGATTCCGTTAGCTTCCGAGCCGCCTGTTGCCTTAACCGAGCCACCCTTGATGGTGATATCGCCGATTCGTGCGGTCTTTGCGCTGCCGTTACCATAGATAACGCCCGTGCCGATGCCTGCGCCCCACTGACTGCCGCCGTTGGCAGTGATGTTTCCGCCCTCGATGACAATATCGCCACCGATGACGTTATTGGCAGGGTCCCAAGCACAGCTCAAACCGATGCCTGCGGATTGGTTGCCGCCGTTTGCCGTCAGCGAACCGTCGCCGTTGATGGTGAGCGTAGTGCCTGAACCGCCGACCTGTATGCCTGCCTTATAGCTTGCACCCGTCACGCTGTTCGTACCGACAAGGGTAATCTCCGCTGTTCCTGCGCAGACGATGCCGCCGGTGATGGTCACATCGCTAAGCGTGACATTGGCACCGTTGGCAATCGTCACCGTGCCCGATGTCGAGCCTGTCAGCACGTCGCCGTCCTGTGCCGTGTAGCTCTCGCTGCCCGAAAGCGTTTTGTCCTGCGCCCACGCCGTCACCGTCGTGAGCATCATCACGAGCAGCATCATCGCCACCCGCACTGAAAAGCCTTTGATTGTTGTTTGTGTCATATTAGTTGATTCTTATTAGTTGCGCGTGCAAAGATACGCATTTTTCTTGAAAGTAGGCGTCAATGATGCCGTAAATTTTTGTGCATTTTTGCATTTTGATAATTAGCTGAATGAGCAGAAAAAAGAGGGCAAGGCGCACCGTTTGCCTCACCCCCTCTTTTCTAGCGAATGCATAATTATCAATTATCCTACGAGCTCTGCTCGCTGACTCACAGGGGGACAGACCCCATGTGAGGTTTGCCTTTTATCGTTATCGCGTGCAAAGTTACGAAATATTCTTTTATCTCGTATCGCTTCTTGCATTAAATTTGTGAATAATTTATGTTCAATTTATGGCAATTCGTGTTTAACAGGAATCCAGGACAACTTATTAGCCCATCCTCTGGATCCTTTAATCCTTAGATAAGGCAATCGTTAAATGCACTGCTTGACGAATGTCTTTTGTTTTAATGGGGTTTATGGGAGAGAAGGGAAGGATTAGAGCGCTGCCTCCGTCTGCATTAACTCATAGAGATACGCAGGACTTTGCACATAGAGTTCGCCCTCCTCGTCCTGCAGGGCCGTCATCAGCGGAGAGTTGTACACGCGTTCCATGGCCTGCTCGATGGAGCAGCCTGTGTCTTCCATTACGTACTTTACCAACTCGCTAAGGGCGTAGTCGGTGAGGTAGGTGGCTATCTGGTGATGGTTGGGCTGGTTCATAGGGCTTCGACGTTTGTTTTGCGGAGGAAACGCAAGGCCTGCTCCGTTCCGAAATAGTATTGCTGGTCGAGGTACTTGTCCTGTAGCTGGGCTGCGGCCTGCTCAGGGGTGTAGATGCCCTCGCGGAAGTTCGTGAGCTGAAGGACAACGCCGTCGTCTGCTATAGGGCCGATGACGATGTCGTAGTCGTGAATGGGCGAGACGGTCTTCCTGTCACGGTTAGCATCCACGAAGACAAGCCATTCCACGCAGGCTTTCTCAGGGAAGATTTTCACTTTAAGGTTAGACCGAATGGCAGCGTCGTCCATGTCGTATGTAATCAGCGTCGCCGTACCTCCGAAGAGCCGTGCCTTCTTCTGCGCCATGCGGACGGCAGTCGTCCTGTCGGGCGTCAGGTAGAAACCCTTTCCGAAGTCCTTGTGGCGCAAACCCCGTGTGAGGTCTATCGCACCGATGTCTGCGTTGGTGCCGTGATAGAGTGTCATGCCAGTGCCCCTCCATTCTTTTGACAGACGATGAGCAGGTCGTCAATGGTCTCGTCCATCGACTGCAGATGCTCCACGTCGTAGAACTCAATAAGGAACGCCAGCCCCTTGTGCTCGTGCAGATAGCGGAACGCCGCCTGGCGCGTCATGGAGAAGCGCCGCCCAAAAGCATTGATGCACGCCGTCAAAAAAGGAATCTCGTACTTGCTCATCTGTTAATTGTTTATTCAATCTCGCAGCCTTTCCGCTGCAAAGTTACGAAATATTCTTTTATCTCGTATCGCTTCTTGCATTAAATTTGTGAATAATTTATGTTCAATTTATGGCAATTCGTGTTTAACAGGAATCAGGGGATTATTTTGAAGTGAACCCCAAAGTTTGGACAGATTAAACACTATTGCTCTTTTGGAATTGAGTCCGGTATTGTACTGGGCTC
>JAEEGG010023948.1_pt1 | contig 11882 bp, 9 predicted proteins | sample 9134161 | NCBI WGS metagenome assembly JAEEGG01 (sample SAMN16246543, study PRJNA631951) | gut metagenome | biome: gut microbiome; feature: rumen; material: CR-attached | host: Bos | place: Iran: Karaj | collected 2018-10 | reverse complement strand
TAGGTGTAAAGCCCGGTGTTGCTGTTAACCTCAACGACAAGCTCAGCTTCGTTACTCACTTCGGTTTCCTCGGTTACCAGTATGACAAGCTTGACGTAGATGGAGCTAAGGCTACAAACACCTTCGGTTTCGACCTCGATGGCAACAACCTGACCTTCGGTCTCTACTACAACTTCTAATCCACAGCGATTTAGAACGTAATAAAAAACAATCGGGAGTGGCCTCAAAACCGCTCCCGATTTTTTTTTGTCTATCCGTCATTTGACGCTGCAGATGGCCTATTTCGCGTAGAACTGCTCTATCAGCTTGCCCACTTTTTCGATGTCGAAGAATTCGCCGGCTTCCAACTGGTAGTCGGGCTCTATGCCTGCGTCGATGTTCTGGCCTTTCAGGTTGTTCAGACGCGCACGATGGGTGGAGTATCGATAGCCGAAACCATCGGCAGAGGGGTTGTAGAGTACGCAGCACGAGCCGCCTCCCGACTTCATGCCGAGCAGGCAGATGCCGTAGTCTTTCAGCAGGGCCGGCAGCAAATTGCCACACGAGAAGCTGTAGGAACTGATGAGCACGCCGATGTTCATATTCAGCTTCACGTCCTTGTCTTTCTCGTCGAACTTGCCGTCCAGATTGCGGTCCACTTCATACGAGCATTTCATTTTCTGACCCGTCAGCACGTTCTCGTAGTATAAGTCGGGCTTGTTGGCAAATATCGAGGTGATGAAAACCACGACGTCTGACGAACCGCCGCCATTGGTCGATGTGTCGAGGATGAAGTTCTCGACCTCCGGATCGTTCTGTGCCTTTTCGAGTGCGTCAACGAGAATGACCAGCCAGTCGTTGGGATATTGCTCGATGGTGGGCTTGGGGCCTTCACCTTTGTAGAATTTGCGCCACCCGGAATCGTCGCACATGAATGAGTTGAAATGGCAATAGGCTGTGTTACCCACTTTCGTGTATCTCACGTCTTTGCCTATCTTCTCCACGCGCAGTGAGTCCAGCTCTTTCCTAAGTGCTCTGTTGTCCTCCTTTGCCTGCTTAATAGGCAGGTATTCAGGACAGTAGCCATAGAATTCCTCTAACTTCGTCTCTCGAATCGGTTTCAGTTTCTGCGTGAAGGTGCTGTCTAATTCGTTAATTGTCGTCAGGTCGGTATAAGTGTGTCCACCGTCGAACAGCAGACAGCTCAGCGTGGCAGTACCCGAGAAGAAGTCGTACATATCCTTCGACTTCAGCAGCTCGCGCGTCATCTGACCAGCCTTGCTATAGTCCTGCAGTGCCTGGTCTAAACCTTTCTCCTTCATGCTCTTTTCCAACAGCGTGCGCCCGGGATAGCCAAAGAAGTTGGTGAGCGTAAAGCACAGGTTCTTGTAGCTGTAGTCCACCATGTCGTCCGTACGAGTTTCCTTGAGCAGGGGCGTGATGAGAAACTCGGGATAGCCGTCATTCAGGCTGTAAGCACCATTTGGAGCCACCATGACCGTTTGTCCGTTGAAGTCAGCCATATGCATGTAGCCGTCCACGTACAGGTCGCTGATGGTTGCGAAGGGGAAGTACACGTTCGTGCCGTCCTCCCTGATGTCAATGCTGTATTTGCCGTAATCCAGCGTCACGTTCACCTGCTTCGGCGAAACATCCAGCGACTTCCACCTGATGATGGGCAGCGCGTCGTACGTCGTATTTGGCATTCCTTGTTGCACCATCCCCATCATATTGGTAAACGCCTCGTAATTGCTGCTCGTGAAGGTGTCTTTCTCCGTGTCCACCTCAGCCGTGGCGAACGGATTGCTCAGCGCATACTTGCCATTGCCGACTTTCTGCACCTGAATAGTCGTGCCGGGATATATCATCTCCTGAAAATGGCTCACGCTGATGTAAGCCACGTTGGGCATGTCGTTGTAGAAGCGCAGCGTCACCGTGCCTTGTGAATTTTCCTTCGGGTCCACAACAGGATACATCCGCTCTACATAGTCCTTTACCTCTTCGCCTCCACCGCCAGAACTTTCCTGATCGTCTTTGTCGCTACACGAGGTCATTGCAAGGCCGCCCACCATCATCACCAGCAGCAGCCAAAGTGTCTTGTAATGTTTCATAGTCTATACGTTTATTTCCGCTGCAAATATACACATTATTTCCGAAAAACACCACAAATCACGGCTTATTTATTTCTTTTTTTATTTGTTTTTCCCCGATTCCTTTGGTCGTTTCGAGAAATATCTCTATCTTTGCCACGAGATTATGAATAATGATGTCAGACGATATTTGTTCCGCAAGCTGAAAGCGTAACCATGGGACTCACTTATTAGTAACTTTGCTACGCATATGACTACACCTATATTATTTAAGGAATATATCTGGCTGGTGGAGACGATCCATAAGGCCAGGAAGATTACGCTGGCCGAGCTGAACGAGCGGTGGCTGGAGACGGAGATGAGCGGTGGGGTGACGATAAGCCGGACGACGTTTTACAAACACAGATGTGACGTGGAGGAGATGTTCGGCATCAACATCGAGTGCGAAAAGCGGACGAACAGCTATTACATCAGCAACGAGTGGGTGCTGTACGACAATACGGTGCAGAACTGGCTGCTGACGACGTTCAGCGTGGGCAACCTGCTGGGCGACGTGAAGGACCTGAGCATGCAAAGCCGCATCCAGCTGGAGTCGATACCTTCGGCCAACGAGCATCTGGAGCTGATGCTGGAGGCCATGAAGCGCAACCGGAAGGTGCGGATGATCTATCAGAAGTACGGGCACGCGACGCCGCAGGAATATGTGCTGTCGCCGTATTGCATGAAGCTGTACATGCGCCGGTGGTATGTGCTGGGGCGTAAGGCGGACGGTCAGTTGCGCGTATTCTCGTTCGACCGCATGGTGGAGGTGGAACTGACGGAGAAGAAGTTCCGGGTGGAGAAGTCGTTCGACGCACAGGCGTACTTCAGCGAGAGCTATGGCGTGATGGTGGACGAGCGGACGGAGGCGCAGCGCATCGTGCTGAGGGCTTATGGTTTCGAGCCTTTTTACCTGAGCGACCTGCCGCTGCACCACAGCCAGCGCGAGCTGCAGTCGCACACGGCCGACCCCGCCAGCCCCGATGACGAGAGCTATACCGACTTTGAACTCCGTCTGCGACCCACGGGCGATTTCAAGGCGCGATTGTTGTCGCTGGGCGAGTGGATTGAGGTGATGGAGCCTCAGTCGCTGGCCGACGAGATAGCGGAGATGCATCAAAGAGCCATCGACCGCCGGACGAGGAGGAAAAACACGCCACTTTTGTAAATAGTTCGGAAAATTTTGCGGTAAACATAAAAATTGTCCGACACTGTTCCGTGATTTGGAACAGTGTCGGCTTATCTTTGCAATCGAAATTCAAACTATCAATCAAATTTATGTTTAACGAATAAGTTACAATCTGTAAAATGAACATGAACGAAATCATTATCGTGGGCAGCCGATATGGAGAATTGGCCAGTGTTGTGAAACCGCTTTATGCCATGATGACTCCGGTGGCCCAGACGGAGATCAAGGAGAAGCTGGGTGGCGACGTGGTGTATCTGTCGCCGACAGACAATCAGTTTGACGACGACGCAGTGGGGGTCTTCACGGTGTCACAGCAACTGCTGGGCTATGTGTGGATGTGCCAGTCGTACGGACTGAAGCAGATGCTGAGAAACAGCGGCAAACGCTATGTAAAAGCACAGATATCGAGAATGAACACCACCTTCGGCCTGCTGATGGCCACGTCCGACGGTTCGTGGACGCTGGATGCCAACGTGCAGGACAATACCATCGACGCCCCCACGTGGGCCATCGACTTGCCTGAAGTGCTGACGAGCATGACGTCGCAGAGTCTGACGCTGGGCCTCGACCTGCTGAGCGACGAACTCCGGGAGTCGGCAGCGTGGAGCGACCGTCTGCGCCAGCGCATCGACAACGTGCTCCGCCACCTGCCGCTGGACCTGTCGGCATCGCATTGCCAGGAGTGTATGGAGGTGTACCGTCAGATGAAGCAATCGACCATTGCCGAGGTGCGCCAACATAGCGAACTGTTGCTGCAGACGCTGGTGAGCCGTGGCTCGCAGCAGCAGATGGAATGGTGGACGGAACACTGGCTGACCGATTTCTTCGCCAGTGCCGCCAGCAGCGACCTGCTGCGACTGTACGAGGCCGACGGATGGACGCTGGAGCGCGTGGAGGAGCTGTTGCGGAAAGCCCCCGAGCGCTTGTTTCAGCTCTATCTGGTCAACAAGTACCGCTTTGCGACCCATCTGTACTATTCCCGTCTGTCGCAACGCGCGTACGACCGCCTGCTGACGCTGTTGGCCGTGCGCGAGGCCATGCTTGCCAAGCAGGGAAGTGGCCCAGCGGAGAAGCATGAGGCGGAGCCGGAGGAAATGTTTTCCGATGACGAACGTATCATAAAGGCCGTCAACATACTGAAGGTAGAAGGGGTGCTGAAGCATATGTATGACTATACCTTTGTGATGCAGCTGATGAACGAGACGGAGGGCATGCCTCATTACGACACCCCGCAATCGTTTCTCAAACACTTCGCGCAGTTGGGCATTGCGCCATTGCCCGATGTGTCGTCCATCAACAGGATATTCAGCAAGATGGTTGGCAAGTTTCCGAATTGGACTTTTGTGAATAAGGATAAGACGGAGACCGTCAGGCGAAACAACGTTGGCCGTCGATATCTGAATGCCTATAAGAACGAGAAGTAAAAGGAAAAGTTCCTCGATTTTTTCGAAATGAAATATTTGGGGATTTTCTTTGCAGTTTCAAAAAAATTTTGTATCTTTGCAACCGCAGGCGGCTGCGAGTTCAGGCTGCACCTCGGCAATTGAAATACATTTCATTGCGCTCGGTTTGCACTGACTTTGTCAACGTGATATTGTATGGATACAGAGAAGATTATAAGAGAAATAGATGTTTGGATTGATGATTTCACTCCATGCCTAAAAGATAATCTGACGGGTGAGGTGGTGAATACAGAGGTGATTCGTATCCGTCGCAAGAGTTTCCTCGGTAAATTCAACCGGAAGAATGGCTGGTATGTGAACTGGGGGAAGATAGTGGAGGAGTATGAGGTGTATGCCCTGGTGCTGGAAGGAACTGTGGATATTCAGGGACTTGTGGCCCTCAAGCGTAACGACGAGCTGAAGGCTATATATATCGCTTGGATGTGTACGGCTCCTCAAAACAATCCTAAGATGAATGATTCGCCTAAGTATGCTGGTGTGGGCGGACATCTGTTTGCCATTGCCGGCAGCGAATCGATGAAAGTTGGATTTGGTGGTGCGATTTATGGTTACGCTGCCAACCAGCAGGTTCTGGAGCACTATATGGAGAAGATGCATGCCACTCATGTGGGCATTCTTCATCCTTATCAGTTCTGTGTGTTTGAAGATGAAATGCAAGAAATCATAAAAACGTATACTTATGCTTATTCAGGAGAAGAATTATAAGGAATATATGTCGCAGGAATATGAGCCTGTGGATGAGTCAACGATGCCTTATCTTGTTGATATACGCGCCATTAAGCAATATGCAGACAGCAAGGGGGTTGGTATTACTATGCTTTCTGAAGAGGAGAAGCAGCAGTTTATGATTCCAAACCCAAACTACCGAAAACGTCGTAGACACGGCATTGCAGCTGTGTTTTAATTTGGATGTCACGGGACTCTTGGCAGGTCACGCTAACATCCGCGAATATGCCGACCTGCAGCCTAAGTAAATGAACAGATAGTATAAGTATACCGCTGTCGCTCGACGGTGGTATATTTATATTTTTTAGTATCGATAAGTGATTTTACGTCGTGAGTGATGCCAGTGCCGATGAGTTTTGAAGTGGCCTCTTTCATGGTCCATAGTCGGATAAATGCGGCAGCGACATTATGGGATTTTCTGATTTCGGCTTTCTCTTCATCATTCATCGTGTAGTTTATCAGACTTTCACTAAACTCACGATGTGATTCCACATCCACGCCTACAGGTTTGTCGCTGATGGCACAGACTACGGCCTCCTTGCAGTGGCTCAGGTTGAAGTATATCTCTGGATGGCCCACAATGCTGGGTTTGCCATGCTCGTTGTATTCGAATATGGGATTGCCCGTCAATCCATATTCTTTCTGCAGACCTTCCTTCAGCAGTTGATAGGCTAGCACACAGAGTCGCTGTCCCTGTTCGTGCTTAAACTTCAGGGCCTGCTCGCGTCGTTGCTCCGAAATCTCCCTCAACGCCACCTCCAAATCAAACTCCCAGATATCCTCGCTAACAAGAGTAATCATAATTGTCAATTATCAATTATTCCAATCCCACCTCTGGGAGGGGAATCTTGCGGTTGGGGTTTTCTTTGGCACCTAGGGTGATGAGTTCCTGGGCCTTCTGGGTTACGCTCTGGCGACCGGTGATAAGCTTGTTGTTGGTGTTGTCGTAAGCCTTCTGCACGGCCTCGATCTTTGCACCCAAGTCGTTGTAGCGCTGAACAAAGTCGCCCAGACGATCAAGCAACTGCTCGGCCAGACCAAACACCTTCTCCTGATTCTCGGCCTGCTGGTTCTGCACCCAGGCTATGTGAATCATGTGCAGGATACCAAGCAGATTCTGCTCGCCGGTAACAAACACCTTCTTCTCGAAAGCCTCGCGCCACAGCGTAGGATCGTTGGCCAGTGCCAACTGCAGCGACGACTCGAACGGAACAAACATTATCACAAAGTCGATCACGTCGCGACCATTCTTTACGTACTTAGAATAGTCCTTACGAGCCAACTCGTTTACATGCTGGCGCACGCTCTTGATGTGATCCTGCAGATAGCGCTCCTTATCCTCAGGTGCCTCGGCATTCACATATTTCTCGTAGGCCACAAGCGACACCTTCGAGTCGATGATTGCATCCTGTCCCTGTGGGTAGTGCAGTATCACGTCGGGCTGCATCTCGCGACCAGTCTCGTCGTGCTTCATCGGGCGTCCCAATTCGTCGCGCAGACGGGCCTGCACCTCGTAGTGTATTCCCTCGGTCAGTCCCTGCGATGCCAGAAGGTCGCCCAGTATTATCTCGCCCATGTTTCCGCTCACCTTGTTGTCGCGGCGCAGGACATTTGTCAGGCTCTCAGCCTTCTCGCCCAACTGCTGTGTCTGCTGCATCATCATCAGCATCTGCTCGCGGAACGAGGCCGAATGAGCGGCCGACTCCTTCTGGTTGTCGTTGATGGCCTTCTGCATATTGGCTATTGCATCCTTCAGCGGTTGGGTGATGCCCGACATGGTCTCGGTGTTCGACTCCTTGAGCTTTGATGCACTCTGCTCCAGTAGTTGCTGTGCCATATTCTTAAATCGAGCCTCGTTGCGCTGCAGTTCCTCGGTCATCTGCTGATGCAGCAACTGCAACTCGCGGCCCTGCGATTCGGCCTTGGCATGCAGGTCTCTGTTCTCAACCTCAAGATGCTGTACTCGACTGGTCTTCTCGGCCAGTTGCTCGTTTTTCATCTTCAGTTCGATATCAGCCTTGCCACCCGCAATGCGCAGTGCGTCCATACGGCGATCCATCAGCAGATAGAGCACCACGGCTCCCACCGCTATACCTATTACAATATATAATACAACCATCATCTTTTGTTAATTTTGCTGCAAAGTTAATAAAAATCTGTATAATCCGTTGCAACCATAGGAAAAAATAACTATATTTGCGCCAACAATTCTATTCACCCATTAACTTAAAACTTTTTAATTATGGATTACAAGATTATTGACATCGAAGGTGTTGGCGAGGTTTACGCCGAGAAACTTATTGCTGCTGGTATTAACAAGGTAAGTGAACTGCTGGCAAAGTGTGCAGCCCCTAAGGGACGCAAAGAGTTGGCCGAGACTACAGGTATCCCCGAGAAGCTGATCCTGCGCTGGACCAACCACGCTGATCTGTTCCGTGTAAATGGCGTGGGACCTCAGTTTGCCGAGCTGCTCGAGAAGGCAGGTGTCGACACTGTTAAGGAGTTCCGTCATCGTGTGCCCGAGAACCTCCAGCCTAAGCTCGAGGAGATCAACGCCCAGTTCCACATCTGCGGCCGAGTACCCGCTGTAAGCGAAATCACCAAAATGGTAGAAGAAGCCAAGATGCTGGAACCAGTAATGACATACTAAATGAAAATCCCCTCGATTGGAGGGGATTTTTTATTTGTTGCAACGCTCGGTGTAGAACTTCTGGAAATCGCTCCACTTATAATACGGATAAGTGGATGTGGGCACAGGTAGCGTAGCCTCGTTTCCGTTCATCAGGCACTTCACCAGCACGTCGGCATCCTTCTTGCTACTACGATAGAATATCAGCTGTATGTTGCTGGCTTTACACGTCTCCCAACTCTGGTACACATTCTTCACCTCGTAAGGATCTTCTGGGTCCTTATCAGCACCGTTTATACCCATCAGGATAGTAAGCGGACCTAAACACGTGTCATGACCAAAGCGCAGGTCGGCTATATGGTCGCTGCTGCCATCGATGGCTGCGCTAGCCTTCTTCAGTATATCCTGCAGTATGGGAATCATCTGATACTGCGGACCGAATACCCATGAGTATGTTCCTAGGTTGTTGCCTTCCCATTCGGCAGCAATCTCCTCGTCGGCAATCAGACCTTCCATCATTCCCTCGTGACCAATGCTTGGCAGCGATGTGTACAGGTTTATCAGATTACTGGTGATGTGATGCAGTCGGCCTGGCAGCCCTTCGGTACTAACAAACATACGCTTGGCTATTTTGTCTCTCAGCACATCCACACTCTTAAACTTATCACGGTTCTTCTCGTAGCGTGGTCTCACGTATCGGGGATAGTTATGCTTGATGGGGTTCTGCCCGTCGGTAGGCACCACGGCATCAAGTGTAAAACGCGATGACTGCTCGCGTATCTCTATCTTTGGATTGCACTGAACCAACTCCTGGCAGAAGGCCGACATGCTGATGACGCAACGCCCCACTAGCGATGAGATAGCAAAAACATTTCCACCTTTCTTAAACACCTCGGGGAAGTTGTTGTACATGATACGGGCGATGCCCTGATGCTGCGCCCAACCCAGATCGGTCAGTTCGCTCACGCCTGTCTGCAACTCCTGCTTGGCAGCCATAAACTTCACTCTGAAGTTCTCGCCTGCGGCAGTCAGCAACTGTTTCTCGTGGGCCACAGTCAACAGTGTGTCGAGCTCCTTGTAGAGCGCACTGCTCCAGTAGTAGCGCGACCCATGGCGAGCATAGTGACTGATGTAGAACGGCTTGTAGCCACTAGGAGCCTTGGTTAGTTTTGGCGTCTCGAGCAGATACGGATAGTCCGTACCATACGCCTTACGAGGATCAGCCTTCAGTTGGTCTATGGCTGATACATTCTGTCCCCATAACGTGAGGATCGACAGTAGCGCAAAGGCTACGCAAAGAATTCTTTTATTCATTGTTAATTTAGTTATTCGCTAGTGCAAAAAATTAAAATTACTTTATCAGGTTGCCGAGGATGTCGCGGGTGAGTTCCTTGGTGATGGTGCGGGTAGCGGCGCTGGTGGCGTTTTTGGCTACTCGACCAGTGGTGGAGGTGCGCGACTTGGTCTTCTTGCCTGTCACCTTGTCGCTGACGTAGGTGCCAAGGATGGCGGCGAAGGTAGAGGTGATGGCGGTGAGGACAGCCTTGAGTACCTTAGACATGATGCCTGGCTTTTTCTTCTCGGCCTTGGCCTCTGGCTTCGGGATATCTATCTCGGCCTGTTGCTGCTCCTGCTCCTGCAGGGCACGCTCTGCATCGGCCATCAGTACCTCGAAGGCACTCTCGCGGTCAATCGGGGTGTCGTATTTGCCATAGATGCGACTCTGCTTGATGATGTCGAGACGCTGCCCCTCGGTGACGGCACCGATCTGTGAGAGTGGGAACAGTATCTTGGCGCGCTCAACGATGCTGGGGGCTCCCTTCTCGTCGAGGAAGCTAACCAGTGCCTCGCCTGTCTCGAGGTTCATGATGGCCTCGTCGGTCTTGAAATCGGGGTTGGGACGGAAGGTGTCGGCTGCGGTCTTGACGGCCTTCTGGTCCTTCGGGGTGTAGGCACGCAGTGCGTGCTGCACACGGTTGCCCAACTGACCAAGGATATTCTCAGGAATATCGGTAGGACTCTGGGTGATGAAGTAGATGCCCACGCCCTTGGAACGTATCAGACGGATTACCTGTTCGATCTTGTCGAGCAGGGCCTTGGATGTGCCATCGAACAGCATGTGGGCCTCGTCGAAGAAGAACACAAGCTTTGGCAACTCCATATCGCCCACCTCGGGCAGGGTAGAGTAGAGCTCTGAGAGCAACCACAACAGGAAGGTGGAATACAGCTTGGGCTGCATCATCAACTTGTCGGCAGCCAGCACGTTCATGATGCCCTTGCCACCCTCGGTCTGCATCAGGTCGTAGATGTCGAACGATGGTTCGCCAAAGAACTTGTCGGCTCCCTGATTCTCCAGCTGCAACAGTGCGCGCTGGATGGCACCGACGGATGCTGATGATATGTTGCCGTATTTGGTGGTGTACTCCTTGGCATGCTGTGATACATAGTCGAGCATGGCGCGCAGGTCCTTAAGGTCGAGGATGAGCAGTCCGCGCTCATCGGCTATGCGGAACACGATGTTGAGCACACCGTCCTGAGTCTCGTTGAGTTCGAGCAGGCGCGACAGCAGCTGTGGCCCCATCTGACTGATGGTGGCACGCATGGGGTGGCCCTGTTCGCCGTATACGTCGAAGAAGCGTACAGGACAACTCTGGAACTCAGGATTCTCTATCTGAAATTCGGGCAAGCGCTTCTCGATGAAGCCGCTCATCTTACCGACCTGTGAGATACCAGACAAGTCGCCCTTCATATCGGCCATAAAGCAGGGTACACCTGCCTGACAGAATGTCTCGGCCATCACCTGCAGGGTGACGGTCTTACCTGTACCTGTGGCTCCTGCAATCAGACCGTGGCGGTTGGCCATCTTACCTGTAATACTAAGTGCTCCGTTAGAGCAGTGGGCTATGTAAAGCCCTCTTTCCTTGTCGTACATACGCTATTGTTTTAAGTTTATGGTTGCAAAGATACGAATAAGTGAGTAAAATACCAAAAAAAATCCCGTCAACTTGACGGGATTCTTTATATTTTTTTTAATTGTATTTCAAAATTTGTCCTGGGCGTAAGCGGATGTTCTTTCCGATGCGGTTAAGCTGACAGAGCTTGGCAACCGTGGTGTGGTGCTTGCGGGCGATGGCCTGCAGGGTGTCACCCTTCTTTACCTTGTGGAAGTGTACGGTAGGAGTAACGGTACGTGCGGGCGTAGAAACTGCCAGGTCGAGATCGTCGTCGCTAGTGGTTACGCTACCACCTGCACCGCGCAGACGTGTGGCCTGAGCTGACTCAGCAGCATAGTGCTTGCGATTGAAGTTGTAGAAGTCGCCTACAACATCCTGATTGCGGAAGTCGAACATCAGAGCTGGGTTGAGGGCTACACCGCAGAGACGTGTCTCGAAGTGCAGGTGTGAACCTGTGCTACGACCGGTGTTACCACCAAGACCGATAGGCTCACCAGCCTTAACCTCCTGATTCTCAACAACCAGGTGCTTTGACATGTGACCATAGATAGTCTCCAGACCATTGTGGTGACGGATAACTACATACTTACCATAACCCTTGGGCTCGTACTTAACGATACGGATCTTACCGCTGAATGCAGCGCGGATGGTATCGCCAATGTAAACCTTGATGTCAAGACCCTTGTGCTGGCGTCCCCAACGAGAACCGAAGTTAGATGTAACTACACGGCTATCAGTTGGCATATGGAAACCTCTCAGATCAATACGGAATGAATCGGGGAGGGTAGTTTCGCGATGAGCATAAACGTTGTT
>JAEEGG010023942.1_pt1 | contig 11885 bp, 10 predicted proteins | sample 9134161 | NCBI WGS metagenome assembly JAEEGG01 (sample SAMN16246543, study PRJNA631951) | gut metagenome | biome: gut microbiome; feature: rumen; material: CR-attached | host: Bos | place: Iran: Karaj | collected 2018-10 | reverse complement strand
GAAATCAGGTTCAGCGTGGTGCTCTTTCCGCAGCCGGAGGGGCCCAGCAGACCGATGAGCTTGCCGTCGGGAATTTCAAAATTAAAATCATTCCCCGCGGTTACGGTTTCACCCTTTTTTCTGCGGCTGGGAAACTGCTTGGTCAGGTGTTCCAGTACGACTTTCATGGCAATCCTTCCCTTTTCACATTCTGTTTTTACGCTTCTTTGGATTCCGCCTTTATTGTATTTCCGCGGCATGCGCTTGTCAATATATCAGGGCGAAAAGGTTCCTTCTTCCGTGATCACCGCGTCCATGGGAACATCCGATGGTTCCGTGGGCAGGTCGTCCGACAGCAAAGCGTGAAAGCACAGGCACAGGCAGGGCATGGGATGGGCGCGCAGGAATCGGTCGTAATACCCCGCCCCGTGGCCCAGCCGTTTTCCGTCGGCTGTGGCGCGCACGCAGGGAACAACGGCTAAATCGATGTCGGGAAAGGAAGCGTCTGCCGGAGCGTTGACCGGCTCTTGGATGCCATACGTGCCGGGAACAAGATCATGCCAGCCGAAAACGCGCACGGCGTCCATGCGTCCCTGGCCGCAACACTTGGGCACATAGACCGTCTTGCCTGCCCGCCAGGCGTCCTCGATGAGCGCGTGGGTGTCCGGTTCCCTTTCCGTGCTCACATAAACGAAAATGGACGCGGCCTGACGATACAGGGGAGAGGATAAGACCTGCTCCGTGATTTTCCGGCTGGCTTCGCCTAATGCGTCAGGCGGAAAGCTGCCGATGATTTCCTTTGCCTCCCGGCGCAGACGCTTTTTTTCCAGGATCAAATTGTTTTTTTGCATCCGTAAAGCCTCCGAACGGTTAGACTTGCTTTTTCGCTTTTGTTTCGATATAATATGAATCATTCAGTGAACAGGCCTTTGGGAGCCGGGCCGCAGCGGGCGGCAGCGGAAAAAGCATGAATTCCGCGGGACAGACATAGACTGTTTTGCTCCCGCGTTTTTTGCGTTAAGTTTTTCTGGAAGGAGATGAGCCTATGGAAAACGCAGCGAAGGTTGCCATGCGCGTTTCCAAACTGACCATCTTATGGAATACGGCCCTGTCCGCCGTGAAGCTGCTGGCGGGGCTGCTGGCCCGTTCCGGGGCCATGGTGTCCGACGCGGTGCATTCCATGTCGGACGTATTCAGCACCATCATCGTGATGTTCGGCGTGCGGGCGGCGGAAAAGGATTCCGACAAGGAACACCCCTTCGGCCACGAGCGCATGGAGTGCGTGGCGGCCATCGTGCTGGCGGTGGTGCTGCTGATCACCGGGCTGATGATCGGGTACGAGGGAATCATGAAGATCATTTCCGCCGACGCGGAGGCCCTGGAGGCCCCCGGCGTGCTGGCCCTGATCGCCGCCGTCGTATCCATCGCGGTGAAGGAGGGCATGTACCGCTACACCATGAAGGCCGCCAAGGCCATCGACTCCAACGCCCTGAAAGCCGACGCCTGGCATCACCGGTCGGACGCCTTGAGCTCCATCGGCGCGCTCGTCGGTATCGCCGGAGCGCGGATGGGCCTGCCGGTGCTGGACCCCATCGCCAGCGTAGGCATCTGCCTGTTCATCGGCAAGGCGGCTTACGACATTTTCCGGGACGCCATCGAAAAAATGGTGGACCGGAGCTGCGACGCGGAAACGGAAAAGGCCCTGCGGGACTGCGCCATGGGCCATCCGGGCATTCAGGCCGTGGATCGGCTCATGACCCGGCAGTTCGGCAATCGGGTGTATGTGGAGATGGAGATTTCCGTAGATGGAAGCCTGCCCCTGAACGAAGCCCACGCCATCGCCGAACAGGTGCACGACGACATCGAAAAGCAGTTTCCCAAGGTGAAGCACATCATGATACACGAGAACCCGGCCAGGGAAAGCGAAGCGTAGCGTCAAAGAAGAATATTTGTATGGATTTCTCGGAAAGGGGTGTGGGGGAAAGCCCTCTCTCTTTTAACGAAAAAACTCTCCCCACGCTTACAAATACAGTGGCATTGTGACACAGACGAACAGAAAAAGAAGTAGTTTTCTTTTTTGCGGGCTCATGCCCGCTTTTTCTTTTGGAAACGGTAAAAACAGTTCAAAGGTAGGATTATTGTCTTTCTCAAAAATGCTAAAAACCGTGTTTCTGGAGCCCTTGAAAAACAACGATTTTTGAAGTCGGAAACGTTTCTAATAGGTAACGCTCATCATATGGACGAGGAAGTGATGGCTATTGTATTATTCAGACGCTTCCTTGTTTTCTTTCGCCAAATTCTCTTGCCTTGTAAACAGTGGCAGCATCTCTTTTCGCAATTCTCCTTTAAACTCTTCATTAAAGATCGACAAATCAGCCGCTCCCAACACAGAATCCACGACCATTTCAGGTGTTATCCCTCGCAATTTCATAGGATCGTTCATCTGCGTTTTCAGGTTGGAGATGGTCTTTTGCATGATGGCGGAATTGAACTTCTCCGTTTCCTTGATGCACGCTGTTGCTCCATTCTCAAAGTCTGCGATCAGATGGCGGAAAGTGGCTTCGATGGGAGAAGTATCCACATGATAAGAGGGGAATCGTATATCTTTCATATCCTGCAAGACTTTTTTCATTGCAATGCGATCATCGGGGTTTACTTTTGCACACTCCTTCAGCCACGATCCGACGGTGCTGAGCATCGTATTCGTCATTACCATGCTGTCCGCCAGCGTACCGTCCCGAAGTTTGCTCAACTGACGAACCAGCGTGATGAAATCCGGGTGATTCAGCAGCACGTTCAGGGTGGCCATGTCAAATTGCTGTGTCAACAAATTTTTTGCTGCATCAGCAGACAGCCCCAGTGCCTCAATATCATAATTCGTATGATAGGGGATGTTCGTCAGTCCAAGCAGAAAATCGGTGGTGACGCCAAATACCTTAGCTATTGCGATCACATTCTCTGTGGACAATTTATCCGTCTGTCCGCTGATATAGCGGTTCAGCGTACTGACGGAAATATCAATGGCCTTGGCAAGCTGTTCCTGGGTCATGTCCTTTTCTTTCAACAAGTCTTGGATGCGTTCTCTCGTGTCTCCGGGCAAATACTCATGTACCATATCAATTCTCTCCTTTCAAAACCAAACGCCAGTTCCCCTTCGATATTATAGCAGAGGAATCTGATTTTGAAAAGTCCTTTTTCAAAATTATGTCGTCCCGGCGGAGAGCTTCCGTTTGCATTTTTGCAAAGAGCAGCCTTTTATTTTTTGAAAATTTGCAAATACGCCTGTTTTTCCATGCTTGCAGTGTTTTTTATGTACAATGCCATCGGATCAAAAATCCAAGCGAACCTTGAAAACAGCATGACCGTTCCGGGCTGATGTACACCGCCACGATCCCTTCTAATGGGGGAGCGCCGAGAGGACGACACCGAGCCAAACAAGGTTTCCTGTCAGGAGGCAGTCCGGGTGCAACGGCAACTTACCGCAGATATGAGAGGAAAAAGATGAAACCATAAGAAATACCGTAGAATTCCCAAGCAACAGGCTCTATAAGATATTTATGGTCTTTTAAACTTTACCAGTATCCGTGCGAAATAATCACAGCCACTTTGCAGCCCAGGAGAAATCCTGATCTTTAAAGCTGGGATGCTTGCCATCCTTTTCGCTGATCTTGTATTCACAATCAAGCTTCGGCCATTCAATTCCTATCGTCTCATCGTTCCAAGGAATGCCGCCCTCTCCGTCAGGGTCATATACATCGGTGCATTTATAGACAAACTCGGCGGTATCGGAGAGTACGAGGAATCCGTGAGCAAACCCGGCAGGAATGTAGCACATGTTCTTTTTCTCGGCGCTCAGCGTCACACCAACCCACTGTCCGTAGGTCGCTGACCCCGGCCGCACATCCACAGCGACATCAAACACTTCGCCACGGGTAACACGAACCAGTTTTCCTTGAGTGTGCGTTTTCTGGAAATGCAGTCCTCTCAGCACACCCTTCGTGCTTAAGCTTTCATTGTCCTGGACAAACTCGGCATCAATCCCGTAATCAGCGAATTGCTCTTTCTTGTATGTCTCCATAAAATAGCCGCGAGAATCGCCAAACACCTGTGGCTGGATTATGAAAACACCCGGAATTTTTGTTTCTTCAAATTGAAATGCCATTACAGTCCCGCCTCCCCTAAATATCTTCTCACAGCGTCCTTCCAGTCCGGAAGAGGCTTGAAGCCGAATGCCATCAGCTTGGACTTGTCAAGTCTGCTGTTTTTGGGCCGCGCCGCTTTTGATAAACCATACTCCGCTGTGGTCACCGGAATCACCTTGGTATTCAGACCGTACTGTTTGTAGAATTCGACACAGAAATCATACCAGCTGATGTACCCACCCTCATTGGTAGCATGGTAGTAGCCATATTGATTCGTCTCGATCATGTCAACGAGAAGACGGGCGAGGTCGAGCGTATAAGTAGGCGTGCCGATCTGGTCGTTCACAACCCTGACAGTATCATGCGTTTTGCCAACGCTGATCATTGTCTTGATGAAGTTTTTACCGTTGAGACCAAAGGCCCAAGCAATGCGGACAATGAAGAACTTTTCCAAGATACCCGCCACGGCCTGCTCACCCTCAAGTTTTGTCTGACCGTAATAGTTGAGCGGGCTGTAGTTCTTATCGTCTGGCTGCCACGGTCTCTCGCCTTTTCCGTCAAACACATAATCAGTGGAAAGATAGAGCATTTTTGCATCGACAGATTTTGCCGCTTCTGCTATATATTTTGTGCCGTCCACATTGATGGCATGAACCTTTTTCTTATTCTCCTCATCTTCCGCGGCATCCACAGCGGTCCATGCGGCACAATGGATAATGGCTTCTGGCTTTATCTTTTCTATTGTCTCCGCTACAGCCCTTTGATCTGTTATGTCAAGCTGAACATAAGGGGCTGTAACTGCTTCGCTGTTATCCCGGGTGCCAGAATAACACGGAGCAATGTCAGATCCGACCACTTCAAGCCCTCTGCCCACGGCATGATTGACCACATCGTGTCCGAGCTGTCCGCCAACGCCTGTTACAAAAATCTTCATATCCCTAATCCTTACTACCATTCTCAATGGTGTTATGACCACGCTTGATATAGGCCTTTGCAGAAGGAAACAGCAGGAGGGGCCTGTTGCCGTTACTCCAGCTCATATTTCCTCTTATCTGCCGCACTGATTTCAGTGCCAAGTTGAACTTCGATCAGCTGTAAGCCGCCTTCGCCCGCAATGACTGTATGTTTGCACCCAGCGGACATCGTGATAACATCCCCGGCCTTGACCGGCTGCTCCATACCGTCCACAATCGTTCTTCCCGTTCCCCTGATCACATTCCAGATCTCGTCGCGCTTCTCATGGCTGTGGTAGTTCATCTTGTGGCCGGGATTGAGCGTGACCTTTACGGTCATTGAATCTTTTTCCACATCCAGCACCCTATAGCTGCCCCAGGACTTCTCCGCGAACATGATCTGGCGGTCGATGGCATCAACGAAAGGTTTGATGTAAGAGCTCTGCTCTTTGTCGCTCACCAGTATTCCCTCTGGGCTTGCGGACACCACCAGATCATGTCCACCCATGACGAGGATCGGCACACCGAGTTCGTTAATGACGTGAACATTGGAGCAGTTATCGTTCATCCTCGCGTCACCGACGATGTTCTCCTCCATCGCATCTGTGAGCGTGTTCCAAGTGCCGAGGTCTTTCCAAGTGCCGTTATAGCGCAGGACTTCAATGGAAGTTTCCTGCTCGACAACGGCGTAATCGAAGCTGATCTTCGGAAGCTCACTGTAACCGCTGAATAAGGTTTCATAGTCGCAGGTACCGAGAAGTTCAGCAGATTTATTTAGGACGTAGGATAGCTTATAAGCGAACACGCCGCCATTCCAAAGAGCGCCATCCTTAATATACTCCGCCGCCTTCTCAGCGGTCGGCTTCTCAGTAAAGCCCCAGCTTCGTTTTCCGTCCCGCTGCATCGGCTTGATATAGCCGTACTTCTTACTTGGATAAGTCGGCTCAATGCCCATCAGAACGAGATTGCTATTACCATTCTGCGCAGTTTCGCGCATGGCGTGGAGCGTGGAAAAGTATCCCTCTTCAACATACGGATCGACCGGGCAAGCGACCACAGCCTCACTCTCCGGGACACCTTTCACATCATGAAGATAAGCGGTTGCCAAGGCAATCGCAGCGAAAGTGTCGCGGCTGCAAGGTTCAACTGATATACCCACGTCATTGCCCAACTGATTATGGATAACGGATACCTGAGACTTTGAGGTCGCAATCGTCACGGTAGCGTCGGGATCTACAGACTTAATCTGCCGGTAGATCCGCTGCACCATGGACTCATAGCCGCCAGTGTTTTCCGTGCCCATCGGAACGCTGTGCTCCGGCTTTTTGAAAATCTTTATAAACTGTTTACTGCGGATGTCATTGGAGAGTGGCCACAGGCGTTTTCCTGAGCCTCCGCTTAAAAGAATAATATTCATAGCCGTTACCTTTCCCGGTTTTGTCGCTGACCCAATAGATTCTTTAATTCCTGTTACGTTTCACCATGGCTAACAAGTGCAGAAAATCTTCTTTCATTAATGTTATACAGAACAGGATCACGGAACAAATATAAATGCAGAATCCGCTTATGCAAGGCATATGCAAACCCGTAAACAGGAATATCAGGAGCGCGGAGATCAGTACTGTCAGTTCCCGGCAGCGCGGTTTCAGCTCCTTTACAGACAGACTGCACAGAATATACCAGAATACTGCGGTCAGCAACGTTGCATATGCTATCGCTTCGATCGTTCCGGACGCCATGTAGAAAACAGCATTGGCAGCGATGCTGAAGATGATCACGATCAACAGTTGCCTAAAATACACTTTCTGCTTTTTTTCTGCCTTATAGATATTGGCATAAATACCCTTAATGATCATAAAGAAAGCCTGTGTTGAAAACAATATAAATATGACGCTGTTTGCCTCATGGTATTTTGTAAGGTAGATTTCCAGGATCAGCTTGACAGGATATGCCGCGGAAATCAGAAACAGTGCCAGTATCATACACCTGCGTTTTATGCCGGAAATCTTTTTTTTATCTGTTTCATTGCACAAATAGTTATACATTGTTGTAGCAACAGGGTTTATAAATACGCTGAGCAGACTGGAAGCACCGAACGCAAAAGAATATAAGGCAAAGCTCATTGTGGACATCAATATCTTTACAAACCAGCGATCGATACTGCTGACCAGGATATCCGAAAAATTGCCCAGCATCAGCGGCAATCCGGAAATGATGTTTTCCTTTAGATCATTCGTGTCCGCATGGAATCTGATACGAAGCTTATAGAGATGATATAGCTTATACTCAAGGATTCCCCATACGATAAAGCTTACTATTGCAATTATAATGATATATGACAGGCTGTTTTCCACACGGAACACTAATAGCAGCATTGTTGCGATCAGAATAAATACCGGCCTGTAGTTGATGGCTTTGCTGTAGATGCCGAACTCGCCCGTAGCCTGGAATATGTTTTTGAATACATCTGCAATATTTGAAGGAATAATCGCCGCCGCCGCTATCATAAAGACCCAGTCGCCTGTAAGGAATCCAACAAGCAGACATATCAGTGTCATGATGCTCTGCATGATCAGGCTGTTCGTCCGTGCGGTATTGATGTCTTTTTCCGGGACATCCGCCATCAGCATACCGCCGTATTTCAGATACAGGCCATCAGCATACCCGAGCGCGAGAATGCCGGTATAGCTGACATAAAGATAGTATGTCCTGGTGGCGGCATAAGTTTCTACAGAAAGATATTTGGGTAAAACAAAAGTGTTTATCGCACTGATGATCAGATTGATGATATTTGCCCCGAAAATCAGCAGCATTCCTTTTTTTATTTTGCTTGCGTTCTTCTGCTCCATGCGGTATGAATGTCTCCTGTCTTATTGCTCCTATGAATCACAGCCATGGCGATTATCAGTCATATCAGATATCCCATACTCAAACCGGCGCTTTCAATAGCAAATCGCAGCCTCTGCCAATCTCGTCAAGGATCAGCGCCGCGCTTCTCTCAAACGAATATGTTTTCCTATAGTATTCAAAATCTGCATCAGGAACAGATATCGCCTCAAATCGGTCAAAATCAAATGATTCCGGTTGAACCGGATCGAAAAAATATACATTTCTGTATATCTCGCGGAAAACAGGAATATCAGATACGGCAACAGCTCTGCATCCGAGACTGATCGCTTCAAGAGGCGGGAGGCCGAACCCTTCATATAAAGAAGGCATGATCAGACCTTTTGTATTGCGGTATAACGCTGCCAGTTCCGGTTCACTGACATAACCGGTAAAGATCACATTCGATTGTCCTCCGGAAGGAGAATGCTTTTCACTGTTAAAACAGCCGTTGGCATCACCGGTGATTACAAAAGTCAGGTCAGGACGCAAACGCGCAAGATCTTCAATAAACCTCTGGTTTTTATGTCTGCTTCTGCTTCCAACCGTAAAGAAATAAGATCCGGATTTGAGGGCGAATTTGTCCAGAACAGCATGATCGAATCCAGGCTCTGCTTTGGCTGTCACATTCGCGCCGTCATAGGCCACTGCAATCTTATCGGGGCTGATATGATAGCAATGGGATATCTGCTGCTTTGAGCATTCTGACACAGTAAATATTCTATTTGCTCTTTTGAGCGCGATATGGTATCCGAAACTGTAAAGCGCCCTGTATTTCCATGAATATGCTTCGGGGATATTGATAAAATTCAGGTCATGAACGGTCATGAAACCCGGTCTGAAAACTGGAGGAAGACCCGTAAAAGACACAAGCGGCAAATGATGCTGCCTGACATAAGACATTTCATTGATCTGGGTCCAAAGATGTCCTCTCAGCCTTCCGATCTGTTTCATTTTGATTCGCCTCAATGAAAGCTGCGTCACGATCTGCTGACGGGGCAAAAGAATCGTCACATGATCATTCTCACCCAACAAGCTGTCCATCGCTGTCACAATTCCTATTGCATATCTTTGAACACCTGTAATGCTCTGCACGAGAAACCGTCCGTCTATACAAAAATCCATATAACAATCCTCTTCTTTTTTTCTGCTGTCTGCTTTGTTTTTTCCAGTTCAGATATGTTTCCATTTTTCTTCAATTGAGAATTTCATGCAAATGAAATTCCACGCTTTCTCAAAGCAGAGCGAAGATAGCAGCGATAAAGCGAACGTCGATATGATTAATAAAGCAATTGCCAATAATTCATTTCCAATCTTCAGTTTTACGATATAGTGCAATACAATCAAAATCATTGTATGAAAAAGATAAATGAAATAAGTCCTTTTTGAAAGCCAGTACAATCCTGCTCCGGCTTTCATGCCGATCACGCTGAATACAGAAAAAACGCTGATTGAATATAAAACAATGGTAGGAGAAAAGAAATTGATACTCCAGTTTTCAATATAATAGTTTATCCCCATTGCTCTCGCCCAAAATGTGGCGCCAACTGCAAACAAACTGATAATTAAAGAACATAGGATGATTTTCTTTTTTGATTCAACTGCGCGTTTACTCATTTCTGACCTGATTACGTCTCCTATTAAGTAGTACCCAAGAAAAGCTACTACCACCCCCATGCTGTATGCCATTTTTTGCGTTGATGTAGATTGTGAAATAACTGCCCAGACAAGCATCAATACTGCAAAAAGCCTATATGTATTCCAAGACAATAATGTTTTCAATTTCACGATGAACGGGGTCAAAAGGTACAAACCCAAAAGCATATACATATACCATGAATTATAGATACCGGTTGTGAAAATCCCATTTAATTCACTATTGATATCCCGATGCAAAACGAGATTCATCAGAATTGTTGCTATCACCTCTAATAACAGCACCGCCGCAAAAGGAAGAAAGATTCTAAATGCTGTCTTTTTATAGAAATATTTGATGCCGGCATTCGCTTCATTATTTAAGTTGTAAGCGCCCGATATCATTACAAAACAAGGAACAGAAAACCTTGTTATGATATTGATCAGCGATTGAATGATCCAAGAGATATCACCCGAATATACTTCGTAGCTTCCCGCAAAATACAGCCAGTTGACATGAATCGCAATAACAGCGATCGTTGCTGTAATTCTTAACAAATCATAGTTCGCGTTTCTATCCGGTTGTTTATTCTTCTCAAATTTGCAATTTGTGTTATTTGTTTTGTTAATCATCCATAATTCCTCACTATTTTTATAGCGATAAAGTACTTCTTGAACAAAGCGTTCAAGAAGTAAAAAAAACAGAATTATACGTAAAAAAGGGCATAACTACCGTGTCTTTGTAAATATATATATCCCAATAAAACATATATACAATAAGCAAAAAATATACCGTTATAATAAGCAGTTCCGATGGAGTGAATACTGCCGTAACCGCTTTCTCTCCTTGTCTGACTGATGTTTTATTCCTTGTGCCCAAAAACATAATAAATAGCATATGAAATGCTGGGAAAAAAACTCGAAGCAGTCTGGCAAATTCAGATTGCAAAAAATAAAGCGGTAGAAATGATAATGAAAACAATGCACAATACATAACGATATTTGAAAAACGCTTTTCTTCACCCGTGCTATGAGAACTGCGAAGAATTGCTTTTCTCATGGTGTAAACAAGTATAACAACGACAGCAGTGGCCAAGAATTTAACCCACTGACCACCTACTCTGCTCGAGAAAAACTCACTGGCACGCGATGCCAAAAACCCATCTAAATGTGCCAAAATATAATTTGACAAAATCGAAATCGAAAACCTATTCGCGAATACAAGTGCAAACAAAACAATAGGCAAGACGAATCGTACTTGAACTTTTTTCGAGTTACATACCACCAGAGGAAAGTATACGTAACAAATAGGATGAAATCCCCCCGCAAGGATGATTAAAGCCAGGAAAACGATTTTGTCTCTTATTTTACCGCTTATTAAAAATGTTATGGCTAATGTAATCAGCGCCATTGCGACAAAATTTTTGGTTTGCGTACTGTCAATAATCATTGGAAACAACATATACAAAAGAAGAGATGCATATTGGTTTATGTTCAGCCTGTTAAATGCCATGAATAATATGAATAAGCCTATCCCATACACAATAAATCTGAAATGAAAATAGTTTATGCTTAGGGCCTTACCCAGAACAGTTAAAAGATAATATCCCCAGTATCCAGTGAATACAATACCATACTCTGAAAGGTTCTCATTGTATTCTACCTCGTAATTATATGTGTCTGCGTTTTCGTAATTACCAGCCAACAATAAGAATATCAAGATAATCAGAACGATCGCCGATAAACCATGCTTAGATTTCCCGAGCGTTCTCTCAAGCAGATATATTTCGGCGCTAAACATAAGTATTGTAACGATTAAATGAATCATCATTTTAAAACATTATCCTTTTGCTTTTGAAATTTGTTTTTGATTCTCCAGTTCAGCAAATAAATCTCCGTATTCTTCATCAAGCAGATCCATGCTATATTTTCCCGAAATCAGATCAATCGCATTTTTTGAATACCTTTCTCTGAGCTCTGTATTCTCACCAAGCTGTTTCATTGCGTCTCTCAGAGCTTCTGTGTCCTGGAGCGGAACAGTTATACCGGTAACGCCGTCTTTACTTACATAAGGGACTCCGCTTTTTATATTTGTATTGATGACGGGTTTGCCGAATGTCATCGCTTCTATCTGCACGATCGCGAACGCCTCGGCTTTGGATATGGAAGGAAGGACCAGATAATCGCACCATTTGATCCATTCTTTTTTTTCTTCATCCGAAACATGACCTGTAAAGTTCACATGAGCAAGATGAAGTGACTCTGCAAGTTTCTTCATATCATCAAACAG
>JAEEGG010023941.1_pt1 | contig 11885 bp, 9 predicted proteins | sample 9134161 | NCBI WGS metagenome assembly JAEEGG01 (sample SAMN16246543, study PRJNA631951) | gut metagenome | biome: gut microbiome; feature: rumen; material: CR-attached | host: Bos | place: Iran: Karaj | collected 2018-10 | reverse complement strand
CGATGAATTCATTTTCCGGAGCGGTAACGTAAACGGTGTCATACACGTAGTATGCTGTCACATAGTACAAGCTGACCGGGTACATGGATGCGGAAAACAGTCCATCCGTCTTCCTTCCCATCGAGTCCGTAAACGTACCTCGGATAACATCACCGCCCGTCATGTTCGTTCCGATCTTCTCGATCATCTCAAAACCGTTCATTACTGGGAAAGTAAAGCCCTGTACGTTCGACAGAGCAAACGATTGTGTAAACACCTGGTAGAAATACTCTGTCGTCGGCGGGTCGAGGGCCGGAAGCTTCGCAAACGGTGTATCCGGATACATGCTCTTGTACCACTGCCGCTCTGCCTCGGTCTTCAGATAACCCTCTGTCTTCATGTTGAAGAAGATACAATACTGCGGGTTGTTCGGATCCGTCACGATAAACGTATAGTGGATCAGATCGCCCGGATAAACACTCACGGTAAATCCCTCCGGGATCTTCATCTTGAAGTAGCCGCCCGGATCGGTATAGTCGACCAGTTTGATCTTCTTATTCTCTTTAATGGTAAATGCTTCATTTGCTGTAGCTGTCGTAGCTGCCGCCTTCGTTCCTACCTGCTCTCCCGGGTTCGTCCCGTTCTTCGGAGGCTCGCCTCCGTTCTCACATGCGGTCAATGTCCAGACCAACCTTATCCTCATCAATATCGCCGTTAATATCTTCATATCGCTCACCACCTTCTTACTTTCGTCTCCCCGGGATCACTCCGGGATCCTTAGGAAGAGCAAGCGCCGGAAAACTGTTTCCAGTTTTTCGGCGCTGCTTCTAACCTTTCCGACCGTTATGGTCTTCTATCTATCCGTCCATGTGTAGATCGTCTTACCGACCTGTACATGAAACTAAACCTTCCCGGATTTACACTTCCGGAATCGCGCTTCCCGTAGCGCTTTGGTAAACAACGTCGGTTCTTATGGGATAAGATTATCACACTTTTCAGTAAAAGTAAAGCGATTTTGCTAAGTTTACAGAAATTTTAGAATTTAATTTTGACTATTTCGGATTATCTTCTTGAAAAACACGAATTATCTGTTCGATTTTCCTGGTCTATTCATGCTCAGAACGAAAAAGGAGCTCAGATCCCATCGGGATTTGAGCTCTTTTTATCTTTATGCGTTGTAATGCCTCATTTCGAGACCTACATGCTCCTTTCGGGGCCATTCGGAAATGCAGCGGCCATTTGCATCTTATTCGTGGTCTCATTCAAGTATACAAGTTCAACGATCGAGATGATAACGAAAACGATCCCCGAGATCACCATGATCCACAGGAGCGCATTCAATGCACTCAAGGCCGAACCATAGGAATCCGCACCATACGCCTTGATCAGTGTAAATATGGCACCGATGATCGAGAAAATGGTGTAAGCAATATAAAATTTGAACAGTCCCTCCCATTTAGCTGCGGTAGAACGGGAAACCGGACGTACCACATCAGCTAAAGAGTGATACAGATAGTACACACACGCGACGCTGACGATGGCTTGAGCTATATCGATCAGGCTATCCAGCGGAGAACTAACAAAAATCGAAAGCACTCCGAGGATGATATAGGTCAGGTGCAGTTTGAATACAGTCTCAAATCCATAATCATACTGTCCCGCTGTATGATATTGTAACAATATCATGATATTGATCGCGATGACGCCCCATCCCAAAATCCCTGCAAATACCAAAAAGGCTGAAGCGCCTTCCAGATCCAGGTTATCGGCCGATGCCAGCATGATCACCGTCAGAAATGTAACGACCGCCCCTAAGATCATTTCGATCAACTTATATGTGTAGATCTTCTTCAACGGTTCTACGAGCATCGCCGTTCTCGTTTGCTGACGTGCCGCCTCGTTCTGCTTCCATTCGCCCAGATTCGGTCTCTGGCTATCCATTCCGCTCTGCGGCAAACTTGATCCGCAGATGGTACAATACCTGCTTCCGTTCGGAAGCATCGCTCCACAATTATTGCAAAACATAATGATCCTCCTTTAACCCTTCATTTTCTCTTTCCATGTTTTGGCGGTTATCTAAGGAAGCCCTTTGCCCCGGTACGGATAACCATTTCAAAAAAGCCCCGAGCTCCTTGTAATAATCCTATCATTTTCCGCACATCAGCGCAATATGACCATTTATTAAAGAATCCTAAAGAAAACGTACATTTCTGAACAAATTATTACGACCGGCGGTAGATACTAACGCGGTCTGGGACCGGTGTATTCCCAATGCTCCAAACTATCCCATGTCCATTGGAAGAGTCTTACCTCGAGAATGGAAACCACCAGCAAGGCCACACTGCCGATCAATTCCATAGCGAGCGCGATTCTCATGATCGTATCCGATCCATTATCAAACGTGAGAATGCTGGAAATAAGCATGAGTACCAAATCGCCCGCTGCGGCTATCACATAGAACTTATTCAAGCGTTTCCACTCTATTGACAGTATGCCGGGATCCAGCTGCCTACCAACGTATTTTCCGTATATTTTCCGGGTGACCTCCTCCATCGAGATATACAGATTGCACACATAACCGATCATCGCAAAGATCGTAAGGATCGACAGCATCATATTGATAAGGAAATTCGAAACAAAAAAGCTCGTGATCGAAAAGACGAGATAAGCCAGAATCGAAAATAAGGAGACCTGAAACCTCGGGTGATAATCCTTCATATCATTGAGGGTGACCATAAAGCATATCAGGACAATGATCGCCGCTATCTCAAGAATAATCTCGCTAAAGATATACCACTGATGATTATTAAGGAGATACGAAAAGTCCCAATCCGATTCCACACATATCATGTAGTAAATGGACAGCACGATCTCGATAAAAGCGATGATCAATCCGATCATACGGCACTTATAGAGTCTGCCGGTATAATATGCTATCCCTTTCATTTTCAGTTTAACTTTCCACGCTTCTTCCTGTGCTATTCTTCTCAGTTCCTCAGCACGACTTTTTTCGGCATCCGGAGACAATGCTGCTCCACATACATTACATACCTTGCTTCCCTCCGGGAGCGGAACCCCACAATTCTTACATCTCATAACCTACACCTTCCCTTCACCGTTCACACCCTCCGATCGTTGCATATCGGATGGCTTAATTATACTATACCACGAAACATACAGGATGACCATATATCTGTTCTTTAAGGATTTCTGAAGAAAACGGCGATTTCTGAACGAAAGATTACGAAATAGAAAAAACGGACCGCTTCCTTTCGAAGGCGGCCCATAAACCGTTGATTCATCTATGCCCGTTCAGCCATGGCTCTTTTGCTACCACCTGTCATAGATCGTGAGTATACGCAAAAAGTTTTACGGCCGGGCAGTGTCCGTCGTAGATTCATTACCACGCTCAAACAGCTCGATGGACTTTTTGATAAGTATCAGTTCATAGATGTACATCGCAAAAACGGCTACAGCATCTGCAAAGCAGAAGAAAAACAGGAGCAGCCAATCATCACGAGACCTGTCATCATATAAACGAAGAACGAACATGCTGAAGAAAGACAATACCTGGACTATAGAATAAAATACAAAGATAACACTCCATTTGTCAGCCATTCCGCTGTCCCGCGGACGAGTAAGAGCGGAAAAAGCCCCACACAAATGATAATAGGCCCCGATAACAAATGCTGTTTTCAAGATATCGAGCACCCAGACCAGACCGCTTTTATTTTTCAACAAAATAGCGGAGGCCAATGAGATCATGACCCCGAAGGCCATAAAGAGAACGACCTTCCCGAAACGTTCTTCATAACTCTTTAGTTCGATCAACTGGACGGCCTGCCAAATGACCACAAAGAACGTGATCCCGATTTGAATGATCTCCAGCACAAGATATACAGCCGGAAAACCGTCAAATATTTCATACGCATGGTGAGAGGTGGCAATAAGATATACCAACAAAACCACCAACGCGCCGATCATGATCCCGGATAGAATGGCTAGGGCCTTACGCGCGGAATAAAAAGCTTCCAACGGTTCTTTCACCCCTAAGCGAATCCAGGACTTCTGCGAAGCGGTTTCGGTATATACCGTAGCCCGGTTCTCCGGCCGGGGTCCTGAAGACTGCTGTCCGGCACCGCACTGGGGACAAAACATTTCTCCATTGGGAATCTGTGCCCCACATACATGACAAATCATTTTTCTACCTCCACGATACTAATTCGGTCTGGAATCGGTGTTCCCCCAACGCCCCAAACTATTCCATGTCCATCGGAAAAGTTTTATCTGGAAAATGTACACCACCAGCCAAGCCACACTACCGATCACACCCTCCGATCGCTGCACATCGGATGGCTTAAACATACTATAGCACGAAGCATATTGAATGACCATATATCAGTTTTTTAAGTTTTTCTGAACTTAAGAACGATTTCTGAACGAAAGATTACAAAATAGAAAAAACGGACCGCATCTTTAGTGGTGCGGCCCGTAATGTATTATTTTTCTCTTTCCTGTACCAGACTGTAGTAAGCCATCAGACCGGCGACAGTCTTGCAGTCCTGGATCTCGCCGGAACGGATCTTCGCTACCAGATCGCTAAGCTCCATCGCCTGCACATCCATGTATTCATCTTCGTCCAGATGTTGCTGGGTCTTCGTCAGATCCTCGGCGAGGTACAGATCGATCGTCTCGTCGCAATAAGCAATCGCCGTGACCAGTTTGAGCAACAATGTCAGTTTCCCTGCACGGTAGCCGGTCTCCTCTTCGAGTTCACGCGCCGCGCAAACCTCGCCGGGCTCGCTTTTTTCGTTCTTACAACCCGCCGGAATCTCCAACGTCACACGATCCACCGCATTGCGGAACTGGTTCACCATCAGGATCTTACCATCCGGCCGAACGGCTACGACGGCAGCCGCGCCTTTATGTGCCAGAAAATCCCAATGCGTCGTCCGCCCGTCGGGCAGCAGGATCGTATCGTCGTGCATGGTCAAAAGGTTGCCTTTATAGACCGGTTTCCGATCGATTCGTTTGATCAAATCCATAGTTTCGCCTCTTTATTTCTTCCAGGGAGTGGTCTCCTGGGAGCTCTTATTCATCTCTTCATAGCGCGCATAGCAGGCACGGACTGCCTTCATCAGGGCGTTGCGCATGCCATTTTCCTCGAGAGCTTCTACGCCCGCGATCGTGGTGCCCGCCGGCGAACATACCATATCCTTTAGCTTTCCGGGGTGCTCCTTCGTATCAAGGACCATCTTCGCCGAGCCCAGCACGGTCTGTGCCACGAACTCGTACGCCATGTCTCTGGGCATACCGCACGCTACTACACCATCGGCCAATGCTTCGATGAACATGAACACATAAGCAGGAGAACTACCGCTCGCGCATGTAACGGCGTTCATCAGGTTCTCATTGACCTTCTTAAAACGACCCATCGTGGAGAAGATCATCTCTAACGAAGCAACTTCCTCAGCGGAGAATTTCGCCTCATCATAGCAGATGCCGGTCATGCCCTCGCCGACCAATGCCGGTGTATTCGGCATCGCGCGGACGATACGGATCTGGTCCGAAAGCGCTGCCTTCAGGCGCGCGATCGAATAACCCGGAGCGATCGAGATCAGGATCTGGTTGGGTTTGATGATGTTCTCAATATTCTTCAGAACCTGGGGATAGAACTGCGGCTTCACTGCCAAAACGACGATCTGCGACTTCGCGCAGCACTCAGCGTTGCTGTCTGCAAAGATCACGCCGGTCTCGTTATAAACCTTCTTTACACGGTCTGCGCTCGCATCCGCAAAGATCAGGTCCGCCTTATCCACGACCTTAAGCAGGCCGCGCATCATGGCGTAGCCCATGTTACCCATTCCGATAAAACCGATTTTTGCCATAGTTCCTCCTCATCCGGGGTCTGCATCGCAGACCGTTCTGTTATTTATTTCTGTTCTTATTCTTCCAGCAGTTTCTCAACTGAGGCAAGCTTTACGCAAAGTACGAATACCCTGCAAGCCTTCTCTAATTCTTCGCGGGACGGGAAGGTCGGCGCAATACGGATGTTCGCATCCTGCGGGTCCTTTCCGTACGGGTAGGTCGCTCCGGCTCCGGTCATGACCACGCCTGCCTCCTTACACAGTGCTACGATGCGCTTTGCACATCCGGGCAATGCCATAAAGGAGATGAAGTATCCGCCTACCGGGCGTACCCAGGAACCGACATTCAGACCGGACAGTTCCTGATCGAGTGTGGAAAGCACCGCCTCGAACTTCGGACGCAGGAGCGCCGCCTGCTTCTTCATATGCTCACGAACGCCGTCTGCGTTCTTGAAATACTGCGCATGGCGCAACTGATTGATCTTATCATGGCCGATGGTCTGGATCGTCATCTGCTTCTTTATCTCGGCGATATTTGCCGGAGATGCGATGATGGCAGCAACACCCGCGCCGGGGAAGGTAACCTTTGATGTCGAGCAGAACTCGTAATACATATCCGGGTGGCCGGACTTCTCGCAGGCTTCCACGATGTTGAGGATGGTCTTTGCATCATCATACAAATGGTGGATAGCGTAAGCATTGTCCCAGAAGATACGGAAATCTTCTGCTGCCGGCTGCAGGTTCGCCATACGAAGCACGACTTCGTCTGAGTAGCAAATGCCTGCCGGGTTCGAATACTGCGGCACGCACCAGATACCTTTGATCTGCGCGTCAGAAGCTACCAGGCGCTCTACCATGTCCATATCCGGGCCGTTCTCATCCATGGGAATGTTGATCATCTCGATGCCGAAAAGCTCAGTGATCGCGAAATGACGATCATATCCGGGCACCGGGCAGAGGAACTTCACCGGCTCGTCCAGTTTGCACCAAGGTGTAGAACCCATGACGCCGAATACCTCACTCCGCGCGATCGTATCATACATAATATTCAGGCTCGAGTTGCCATAAACGATCATGTGATCGGGCGTCGTGCCCATCAGATCGCTTATGATCCGCTTGATCTCCGGGATGCCATCGAGAACGCCGTAGTTGCGAACGTCCACACCGGCCTCACACTGAAACGAAGAATCGGAAGTCAGCGCATCCAAAAGCGGTAAAGAAAGATCCAGCTGATCCTTTCCGGGCTTACCTCTGGACATATCCAGTTTCAGGCCCATCTCCTTTACCTTCTCATACTCTGCTTCCAGTTCCTTCTTCAAAGACTGAAGCTCCTTTTTGCTCAACTCGTTGTAAGCCTTCATACAGATCGGTACTCCTTTTTATCTAAAGTGAACCGGGCTATAGCCCGTGGTGTCTCTTTAACTTTTCAAGTATAATATAGTTCTTTGCCGTTCGTCAACCCATATTTTGTATTTTTTCACGGCCGCAACCTACGTATGCAGGTATGGCCATGATTTTCTCCCTTCTTGGTGGCCGCCAGATCTTCTCATCTCCTCCCACTACGCTGAAAAAGCAACCAAAATCATGCTTTTATCCACTCTTGGTGGCCGCCACCCCTTCCAACCGCCTCCCACTACACTGAAAAACTCACAAAATCGCCCATAGAAAAACCGGAGCACCGATCGGCGCCCCGGTTCATCAACTCTATTCTCGATTTAATCCATAAATGAGATATCTACATCCGACATCGAAAGGATCGGGCCGAGCAATGCTTCAAATGTACTGAACAGCTTATAGCCTACACGCACCACTTCGGAAAACTCAACTGTGTCCGGAATCTTCTGGATCGATACGACTGCCTTCTCCATGCGAAGCGCGAAGTTCAACGCGATCTTTTCTCCGGTCGCCGGATCCGTCAGGGTGAAATCCGCCGAGATATCAGCGGTTTTCGCCTTATCGTCATACCGTATGCGGATCTTCGGAAAACCATCCTTAAAGATCTCCCGCAGGTCTGCTTCACATTCCTCAACGGCCGTTTCGTATTCTTCCTTCGTGGCAAATCTGTAATCGGTCGCCCCGAAAATAGCTCGGATCGATCTTTCCATCTCTTCCTCGCTGGTAAACAACTGCGCGCCCGTGTCGTCCGTGAACTCGATATAGTATCGGTGGAATGTAGCAACCAAATCGTCAGCGGTCAGATTCAGGCCGCGTCCGGCTTCCATACATCCCTTATTGATCTGCTTCGCGAGGCGGCCGGCAGCCTCATATAACTCCGCTTCATTGTAGGAAGGGGCTCCGTTCTCCTGCAGATACTTGAATAAGTATGCATAATCGGAATCCTTTGTATTCTTCACGACCGAACGCATGATCGAAGCCACAAATGCTCCATTCATCTCAATCGTGATATCGTTTCCGCTCCCCGTGATGCTCCGCGCATCCACCTCTTCCAGAATGCGGGTCATATAATCCAACACGAAACGACGACCCAATTCATCGACTTTCAACGGGTTCAGAATGCCGGTACCCACCGGAACCGAAAAGGCGGAAACACCCTTTATATCTTCAAACGTGATCTCGCCGCCGAACTGTTTCAACATCATATCGATCTGATCCGTTCCGCCGAGAAGTCCTGCCAGCAGGTCCGGAAGCGTCGTTGAGATCTGTATTTCATCTTTATCTATTGCAAACGAAAGCAACTCATCGGAAAACTTCATCGTGTCGGTGTTCAACTCGAAAAACACGGTGCCGTCCATGATCATCTTATCGATATCCCACTGGTCTACCGAGCGGATCTTCACCGTTCCGCCCGTTCCTCCCAGGCTGAACTCGCCGGGATATGCATTGCTGATGTTCATGTTCAGATCCATCGTCATCCGGACTGCATCTACACCTTCCATCATATTCAGGAAACCCGCGAGCGATCCGTTGGTATCGATATCCACATATTCGATGGGCTCCTTCGTTTCATTGCCCGCCGAGCCGGAGGCACCTTGTGGATTACTCTCGGCATAATACGAGGTCACTTCTTCTGTATTCCCCTTCGTAGACACGACCGTTTCATCCCGGTTCGAACTATCATCCCTCTTACTCTGCTCTTCGATTTTGGGAGCATCCGTCGAGGATAACATATCATTCATCTCGGCAGACGAGCCTTCGGTCGGAGCAGGGTTGCTCTTATTCGAGCACCCGAACACGGATGTCAGGGTCAATGTCAGGCCGCAAGCGATCGCCATTAGCTTTTTCGATTTTCTCATTCAAACTCCTCTTTACAAAAACACATAAACATATCCGACTTACGATAACAGGCTGAGCGCAGACCGCGCCCTATCGGACATATGTTCCGACTGTAACATTATAGAGTACGGATATCAGCGGGTCAATTTCCTATGCCATATTGTAAGAAAAACGAAAGAAATTTCGGTGTCTCGGCAATAAAACAGGTCCGGGCATATGCCCGGACCTGCGGTCTATCGTTAAATTATTTAATTACAGACCTGAGAGCAGACCGGACATAGATCCGCCGCCCTGTTCCTGCTGGGACTGAATGGTCTTAACCAAGTTCAGAACTGTGGTAATAACATCGGAAAGCTGAGAAACACCCTCAACATCCTTAAAGGAACCCTTATTTGCTTCAGAAACAGACTTCACGGAGAACTTGATCACGGAACCTTCCAGTTCTTTAACCTGCTCCATTACTCCATCGATAGAAGGATCTTCGATCGGAAGTTTTGTCTTAAGGGTAGAAGGAATGGTGATCTCGCCATCACAGCTGATCTTAATAGAGTCAGCATTTGCCTCGATAACGATCTTAGGAAGGCCGTTCTTGAAGATCTCTTCCAGAGATTCATTTACTGTATCAATAGCTTCCTGATAATCTTCTTCCGTCTTAACTTCATCAACGAACTGCTTCTTCAGTTCAGCCAGTTTCTTCTTGATGTCATCCTTCGAATCAACCAGTCCTTCAAGAATACCGCCGCTCTGTTCTTTGAGCTGCTTCTTAAGCTCTTCGATCTTATCTTCGATACCATCGAGGCCCAGATCTTCGGTGCTCATACCTGCGTTCTTGAAGCCTTTTTCAACTTCTGAAATGATCGCCTTTACAGCTACGTCGATCTTATCTTCATTGATCGTAGGCATAAGCTTCGGAGCGATCTCGATGAATTTGTCGATATCCTCTTCGGTCGTGTTCAAGATCACGGAACGAGCCAGAGATGCAAGCAAAGCTCCGTCCGGAGTGATCTCAACCTTATTACCGCTTCCCTTAACGGAACGCTCATCCAGTCCGCTGAGGATACGCTTCGCGTAATCCTTTGCAAATGCGATGGCATCGCTGTCGATAGCTGCGAGATCGATAAGATCGGTACCTACCGGAAGCTGAACGCTGGTGATCTTCTTGATATCAGCAGTCGTGAGCGGAATACCAAATCCCTGAAGGAGTGAGGAAACTGCATCCTCGCTGCCGAAAACGCCGGCGGCCAGCTTAAGTGCATCAATGCTGAATGCGCTGTGATCCTTATCTACTGCAAAGCGAACCAGATCACCGGAAATCTTCAATTCTTTAGCGGCAAGATCAACGCCGATCGTGCCGGAACCCTGCTTCTTAGCAATATCCATGAAGCTGTCTACATCCAGCTTAACCTTTACATCGGTAAGGCTGACTGTGCTTGCAAGCATATCGCCGAGATCTACTGTAACCTCTGTCTTATTAGAAGTCTTCTCGGACTCCTTTACAACATCCAGAAGCTTAGCCAGAGCGTCGGTCGTCTTGATTTCGAAAGCTTCACCGCCGACAGGCTTGGTAGCCTCTTCGGTCTCTGCCTCAGTTGTCTTTTCAACTTCAGTCTCTGCCTCGGTTGTCTTTTCGGCTTCGGTCTCTGCCTCAGTTGTCTTTTCAGCTTCGGTTGCGTTTGATTTGTCGTCGCCGTTAGAAACAGTAGGATTCTCCTCTGCAACTGCTTTTGTAGTATCAGCAGGAGCTTCTGTAGTCTTAACTTCAGCTGTGGTTTCCGGCTGACTTGCAACCGTTGCCTGTGTGGTCTCATCTCCTGCATCCTTCTTGGTACATCCGGCCATAGAAGAAAGTGCGAGCATAGCACTCATGGATACAGCAGCAAATTTCTTTGTTCTTCTCATAATCCATCCTCACTTTTTAAGTTAGTATGTGTGGCTCAAAAGAAAGCACACCCCTTGAGTTACTCTTGTTGCAGGCGCGTCCTAACTCCTCCCTGTGAAACACAGAATACGCCCCTGTGACACACGTATTATAGCGGAAATGCACGATCGCGTCAATTAAAATCGAAAGATTGTAAGTTTTTTGAAAGAAATAACCGGGAAATATAACATTTCCCGGTCGTAAAATTCTCTGATAGATTTTATGCCAACAGTTTCGCCAAACGCTCTGCGATCGCTTTGATAAAGCCCTCGCTGGACAATGCGTGAATATCCGGCAGGGAAGAAACCAGCGCCAGATCCTTCGTCATGTAGCCTTCTTCGATGGTGTCGATCGTCGCCTTCTCCAGACAGTCTGCGTAGCGCATCAGTTCGGGAAGGTTATCCATCTGGCCGCGGCGACGCAGTGCTCCGCTCCATGCGAAGATCGTCGCAACGGAGTTCGTAGAGGTCTCCTCACCCTTCAGATACTTATAGTAGTGACGCTGTACGGTTCCGTGCGCAGCCTCATACTCGTACTTGCCGTCCGGGGATACCAGAACGCTGGTCATCATGGCCAGAGAACCGAATGCGGTAGCGACCATGTCGCTCATAACGTCACCGTCGTAGTTCTTGCAAGCCCAGATGTAGCCACCCTCGCTCTTAACGACACGAGCTACAGCGTCATCGATCAAGGTATAGAAATACTCGATGCCGGCCTTCTCGAACTGCTCTTTGTATTCATTATCATAGATCTCCTGGAAGATATCCTTAAAGGTATGATCATACTTCTTGGAGATGGTGTCCTTCGTTGCAAACCACAGATCCTGATGGGTATCCAGTGCATAGGAGAAGCAGCTGCGTGCGAAACTCTCGATGGACGGGATCAGG
>JAEEGG010023931.1_pt1 | contig 11887 bp, 10 predicted proteins | sample 9134161 | NCBI WGS metagenome assembly JAEEGG01 (sample SAMN16246543, study PRJNA631951) | gut metagenome | biome: gut microbiome; feature: rumen; material: CR-attached | host: Bos | place: Iran: Karaj | collected 2018-10 | reverse complement strand
CACGGATTTCCTGGAACAGCAGCGACGACATGCCGCCACCCATGTATTGACTCCACAGTCGCAGCTGTGCTTCCTCTTTGTCGGTAAGCGAGGGTTTGATGCTACAATAGGTGCCGATGAGTGTCTGACGACTCTCTGGCATATCGTAGATATAGACCACGGGCTCAGTGTATTCCTGCAGGCGGATGGTGTTGTCAGGCGCTGCGAGGTGAGCTTGGGAGAATGTGGAATTCAGAGAATGAGAAAGGAGACTGGCCACCTCCTGCGAAGAGCGTGTGCCACTATAAAGTACGGAACAGTCATACTGTCGCACGTCGTCGAACAGTTGCAGCAGTTCCTCACCCGTCATCTTCTTGGCCTCAGCCACGGTAGGCTGCTGTAAGTAGGGCGAACGCTCGCCCTTGATGAGTTTGTTGATGACCATCTGTTGGATTGACGTATTGGTGCGATCCAGCTGTTTGTGGCTCATCTTATATTCATCTGCCAGTTCCTTTGTTGCTTTCTTGTCGGCCTTGAGCGAGGTGAGCACGTGGCTCAGCAGACGGAGCGACGGCTCCAGGTTACGTTCGAAACCCTTGATGGTCAGCATCAGGTAGCTGTCAGAGACCGTTGTCTCAAGTGTCGTTCCCAAACGTTGCCAGGCTTCTCCCAGCTGGTGCTTGGTGAGTGAGTCAGTACCCAACTCTGTCAGGTAGGATTCGGTGAGTGCCAGTCGGGCATCGTCGCGCTTGCCTTTGTGCCATTTCAGCGAGAGCGTGAAGATGTCATTGACGGGATTCTCCACCTTATATAATATAGTATGCTCTGTGAGTGGCACGATTTTCGCATCGTGCTCCAGGTCGACAAGTCTCGGACTGCGCTCTGCTACGGGAATCTTTTCCAGTTCTTTGGCATAGGCAGACTGTTCGCGGGCATGCTTCGGAACCACGGGGGTGTAGTTGGGCTGTGATACCTTGTCCTTCGGATAGGAACCAAACCGCTTCACACCACGCATATAATGGTCAGTGAGCAGATAGCGGTTGGCTGCGGCTACGACATCCGTTTTGTTGATGCCGTTGATAGCCTCTATCTCTTTCAGGTAGTCACTCCATGTGCGGCCTTGCGAGAATACCTCGCCCATCAGCCCTGCACGGGAAGAAATGGTTTCCAGTTCGTCTTGAATACTACACAGCATGACTTGTTTCAGTTCTGTCAACTTCTCATCACTGAAATCGCCAGCCTTCACACGTTCTATCTGTTGCCAGCAGAGGCGCTCAGCCTTTTTCTTGCTGCCGAAAGGTATCTTGGGAATAACCAGCAGCCCTACAACACCCGCCTCGTTCAGTGAAAAGTTCTCGCCCATGGCGAACATTATCTTATGAGCTGTACGCAGTGAGTCGAGCATACCTGTCTCGTTGTCGTTCGACAGCAGGCGCATGGCCAGTTGCAGGGCGCGGTAGTCCTTGTCAGTGGATAGTGGACCACGGAATAGCAGTCCTACAGCCTTCACCAGCGGAATATTGAGCTTGACGTTGAGTGTCTCACCATTGAAAGGCTGTAACTTTTCAATCTGCCGTTTGGGTGCTTCGCCTTTGGGCAGACGTCCGAAGGTGTGCTCTAACAGCGGGATGATGTCATTGGCATTGAAGTCACCGCTCAGCATCAGTCCCATATTGTCAGCTACATAGTAGCGACGGAAGAAGTCTTCCATGTCTGAGAGTCGTGGGTTTTTCAGGTTCTCAGTACTGCCGATGATAGGATACTGGTATGGATGCCCCTTGAAGGCTGCTTCTATAATCCGCTCTGTAGCACCTGTTACGATGTTGTCGGCAGCACGGTTTTTCTCTTCATAGACGGTTTCCAGTTCCCCTTGGAACAGGCGGAACACAGGATTGATCATGCGCTCCGAGTTCAGTTCACACCACTGCTCAAGGAATTGGGGCGAGAAGGTGTTATGATACTGTGTCACGTCCCACGATGTGAAGGCATTGAGCGCCGAACCGCCATATTTTGAGATGAGACGGTCGAACTCGTTGGGAATGGCATAGTCTGACGCCTGCTGGCTCAGCCTGCTGATGTCGCGCTGGATAGCTAGACGTTGTCCTGCATCCTTTGTCTGCGACAACTCGTTGTATTTCATAGAAATGGAGTCGAGCCACACCTTTTCTGCTTCGTAATCGACGGTACCAATGCGCTGTGTTCCTTTGAATAGCACGTGCTCCAGATAGTGGGCGATACCCGTATTAGGACAGTCCTTCGCGCCAGCCTTCACCACGAGTGCTCCGAATACCTTCGGTTGTGTGTGGTCTTCGTTCAGCCATACGGTCAGTCCGTTGCTCAGTTTCAGATCTTTCACCTCCAAGGGGTTGCTCTCCGCAGTAGCGGACAGTGTTGCCATGAGCGCACACAGTGCAGTACAAAACAGTTTTCTCATATTGGTCAATATTTTAGCTGCAAAAGTAATCATTTCTCGTGTATATTAATAAGGTTTAGGGTTAAACCCTGTTAATCCGTTGTCGGACTGTGATTTCTTTTGTATTTTTGCAGCCAGATATGAAACAGCAGTATTTAGTCATCGTACTTTTCGTCTTGATTGTTGCCTCGTGTGCAACGAGTGTTGGCAGTTATCGCGCTACGGAGCGACTGGTGGCTGATGATATGAGTCAGGCGCTGTCGTTGGCATTGGCCAAGCAGCAGAGTGACATTATCACGCAAGATACTGTCCAGTCGTTCAACAGTCACTTGCAGATTGCAGAACTGCGTGGCAAGGCAACCATCGCTGTCGATACCAAGGGGCGAGAGTTCAAGGCCTACGCCCGCTGCTCGGAAGCTACCATCTTCAGCTTGTCTGACCAGCGTCCGACTATGGTGTTATGGACCATCACGCTGCTGTGGGCTGCTTTCTGTTTCTATCGTCGTCGAAAGGACATGCTGCAAATGGCTGGTATGCTGCAATATGGTGGTCTGTGCTATGCGGAGGCTGATGGCATTTTCTACGATGCACAAGGTCAGCGCATCAAGCTGACGCCCATGCAACAGCAACTATTGGAGATGTTCTTCCGTTCGGAGGCTCACCAACTGACAAAGACAGAGATTTGTGATGCCCTTTGGCCCAAGAAACCCGATGCCAGCGAGACGCTCTACACGCTGATTCGCAGACTGAAATCTGTCATCGAGCAACATTCTGACCTGAAAATAGAGTCGGATAGGGGACGTGCCTATGAGCTGACTATCAGATAGATAGCTGCTTGTCAGTAAAATGTCAGACTGATGTCAGTCTTTTTCTGCCCTACATTTCAATAAATGTTGTTAGCTTTGCCGAAAATTTTTAGCAAAGCATCATGCAACAAACAACCTTCTCAAAACTCAACACCCTCATGGCGTGGCTCTCGTTTGCCATCGCTGCTGTGGTGTATGGTCTCACCGTAGAGCCAACGGCCAGCTTGTGGGACTGTCCTGAATTCATTGCGTGTGGATATAAATTGGAGATTGGGCACCCGCCCGGTGCCCCATTCTTCATGCTGGTGGCCAACTTGTTTTCACAGTTTGCCAGCTCACCATCCCAAGTGGCGCTGATGGTCAACCTGCTGTCAGCACTTTTGAGTGCGGGCTGCATCTTCTTCCTGTTCCTTACCATCACGCATCTTGCCAAGAAACTAATCTGTCCGACGGATATGCTATCCCAAGCCAACGTCGTCACTATCGAGGCTTGCGGACTGGTGGGCGCTATGGCCTACACCTTCAGCGATACCTTCTGGTTTTCAGCCGTCGAGGCAGAGGTCTATGCCTTCTCCTCGTTCCTCACGGCGCTGATGTTCTGGCTGATTCTGAAGTGGGATGATGAGGCCGACAGTCCACGTAGCGACCGCTGGATTATCCTCATTGCCTATATCACAGGACTCTCCATCGCTGTCCATCTGCTCTGTCTGCTCTGCCTGCCGGCGATGGCCTTTGTCGTTTGGTTCCGCAAGAAGAATCTCTTCGCACGACTCATCAAGGCACGTCGCAGACTCCTCAAACTGTCGTTCTCCTGCCTGCTGATGTTTCTGGTGGGTTTCAGCAGCTATGGCGTCATCCTTGTCCGTGCCAATGCCTGTCCGCCGATGTGTGAGAACGAGCCCAAGACGCTCTCAACACTGGGCAAGTACCTGAGCCGTGAACAGTATGGTCAGACACCGCTCTATCCTCGCATCTATTCTATGTATCATGCCAACGCCTACGAGAGTTGGATGGGTGACATCGAGACGCATGACGGCATACCCACCAAGGGCGAAAACCTGCGTTACTTCCTCACCTATCAGGTGAACTTCATGTACTGGCGCTACTTCCTGTGGAACTTCGTGGGCAGACAGAACAACATCCAAGGGCAGGGTGAGGTAGAGCACGGCAACTGGATAACGGGCTTCCGATGGATTGATGACCTGCTCCTCGGTTGTGACACGTCGAAGTTGCCGTCTGACCTCGCTGACAACAAAGGGCGCAACGTGTTCTATGGCTTGCCACTACTGTTAGGCTTGCTGGGTATCTTCTGGCAATGGCGGCAAGGGCTCGAAGGTCGCAGGCAACTATGGATAGTCTCCCTGCTGTTTGTGATGACAGGCTTGGCCATCGTGGTCTATCTCAACCAGACACCCATGCAGCCACGAGAACGTGACTATGCCTATGTCGGCTCGTTCTATGCCTTCGCCATCTGGATAGGGTTAGGTGCCGCCTACCTCAGGAAACTGGCACCCTTGGCGCTCCTCATCCCCTTGCAGATGGCCTCGCAGACGTGGGACGACCATGACCGCTCTGGCCGCTATACTTGTCGTGATTTCGGACAGAACTACCTCATGACCATGCAGGACGAGGGCTATCCCGTCATCTTCACCAATGGCGACAACGATACGTTCCCCTTGTGGTATAATCAAGAGGTGGAAGGTGTGCGCCGAGATACCCGTGACTGTAACCTGGAGTATCTGCAGACCGACTGGTATATCGACCAGATGAAGCGTCCTGCCTACGATTCGCCCGCCCTGCCTATCAGTTGGAGCCACGAAGGCTATCGGCAAGGTAAGATGGAATATCTGCCCATCGATACCGACAGCCTCACCATCCCGTCGGCAGAAGGCACGATGGTCATTTCGCTAAAAGACAAACAGTATCTGCTGAAGAACGAATTGATGGTGCTGGAAATGCTATCGAATGCCGTATGGACGCGTCCTTTCTATATGTCTATCAGCATGGGCAACAATCTGTCGTTCCTCCGTGACCATCTCGTACTCGAAGGACTGGCCTACCGCATATCGCCCACAATCCAAGGACGACAGGTGGATGTGGAACGCCTCTACGACAATATTATGCACCGCTACCGCTATGGTGGACTGAGCACCAAAGGGCTCTATGTCGATGAGGATGTCAAGCACATGGCCAATACCCATCAATATATCATGGGGATACTCATTGATTCGCTACTCCAGCAGGGCGACACCCAACGGGCGTTGAAGGTCTGCCGCAAGTGGCAACAGGAGATGCCGCAGGAGAATGTTCCCTATACCGATGCCGCTCTTGCGATGGCACGCTGCTACTACCTGAACAACCAGCCCAAACAGGGCGACGCCATCGTCAACGACCTCCTGCGCCGTTCTGTTGAGTGGCTTTCGTGGATAGACACCATCCATCCCTTGCGTCGTGCAGGCTCCAGCTATTCACGCAGTCTGTGGATGCAAAACATGCAGCAGGCGCTCGTCGTAGCCGCACAATATGACAGAACAGACATTTACCAACAATACATCAAATATTATGACCACTATGTCCCACAACAGTAACCGCATCCTCCAGATTCTTCTGACCAGTCGCAGCATTCTCCTCATTGCCTGCCTCCTTATCATGATTGGTTATGTGCTAATGTCTGGCGATGGCAGCACGGAGCAGGCTTTCAATCCTGATGTCTTCTCGGCACGTCGTATCATCGTAGCCCCTATGTTCTGCCTTGCCGGCTATCTGCTGATAGTCGTTGGCATTCTCAGGCGGAAATAAGCTGTATTGACATCTTGCAATAATCATTAACAAAACAAAGTTTAACAAAATCTTGATTAGAGGGTCAAGGAAAAATAATAATTCTCTTTTTCATCGTTCATACTTAAAAAAATAACGGAGTCGTCAGTTGCCTGTCATTTGCGCCCCTTGACACCAACTGGCGACTCCATTCCATTGGATTAACACTCTTGATTGATAAGTATGTCGATGCAAAGGTACAAAATAAAAAGGCCTTTGTCAAGAGGCTACAAGTGATTGATACAGATTGGATTGACTAAATTGCTGGAATACAGACAGATAATCTATCTTGCATTGGCAGGATTGACACACTTAACAAGCCAATATTTGTAAGTGTAAGGTAGTTCCGTGCGCTTTTGACGATATTGTTTGGTAGTTCAGAGAATTATTTATATCTTTGCAGAAGATATGAAGATTTGTGTATTTTGTTCTGCGAATAACCAGATTGCTCCTGCCTTTTTCCAACTAACTGAGGAATTAGGACGCTGGGCAGCGGAGAATGGTCATGTAATCGTCTTTGGTGGAGTGAACCAAGGGCTGATGGAGTGTTTAGCAAAAGCTGCCAAAGAGGCTGGCGGAGAGACAGTGGGTGTGGTGCCCTCAATCGTGGAGGAGACAGGACGCACGTCGCAGTATAATGATCGGGTAGTGACGTGTAACAATCTGAGTGAGCGCAAGCAGCTGATGCTCGATGAAAGCGACGTTTTTATCGCATTGCCTGGTGGAGTGGGCACTCTCGACGAGGTGTTTACCGTTGCAGCATCCTACACCATTGGCTATCACCACAAGCGTGTCATCTTATATAATATGTTGGGCTTTTGGGATGCCACTATCGCCATGCTCGACGACCTGCAACAACGGGGGATGGTGCGAGGCCGTTGGCACGACTATATCTGTGTGGCCAACAGCCTTCAGGAGATAGCATCCTTGATATAGGAGGACTACTTTGTTGTGTCAATACTTGGTCTTGTAAGAAGTCAAGTATTTGATAGTCAGTAGAATATACTTTCTTTTTGTGTCAATAGTCCGATGCCTCTTGACATCGCTATTTTCTTGTTGTATCTTTGCAACATCAAAACCATAAAAATGTTGTAAACTATGACAAGAGGTAAATCTATTATCGGTATCATGGCAAGTCTAATTGTCTTGTCGTCTTGTAGTGAAATGACAGAATGTGCGATGGAAACCAAACCTGCGCTGCCTGCTGTAACGAAAGCAAAGGAAAAAATTTGGAGTTGTGGGGTAGAACAAATGCCTTCATTCCCTGGTGGTCAGAAGGCACTGTTTGAATATCTTGCAGCGAATGTGCGTTATCCAGACGATTGTGAGGATACGTGTGTACAAGGACGCGTTATAGTCTCCTTTATGGTGGAAAGGGATGGACGCATCACGGAGGCCAAAGTCGTAAAGAGTGTCTATCCGTCTCTCGATGAGGAGGCCCTACGGGTTGTGAACGGTATGCCGAAATGGAGTCCCGGCAAGCTGAATGGAGAAGCTGTCAGAATCAAATATGTGATTCCTATCACTTTCAAAGTAGGATGAAGCTACGGGTTTCAAGGATTTTGACCGCTTCCAGTATATCACTCCAAATGCAGGATAGAGAGGTCAATCTTCTTGTTGAGGCGGCTCTTAGTGCTGCGAATTGCCTGTTCCGAGCAACAGAAGGAACGGGCTTTTTGGCGGTCGTTCTTACCGAAGTACTCCATGATGCAGAAATAAGTTTCCTTAGGAGTCAGGGGTGAGGAAGCTTTACTTAACAGCGCTGCAAGAGGGGCATCAATGAGCGGAAGTGCCTTGAGCACAGCTTGCTCCTCTTCTTTGCCCATCTGGCTGATATTCTGGTCGTTGATGATGGCAAAGAGTACATCGATGCCTTGTTTCGCCTCATTGATAGATAGGGTGGTAAACTCGGTAGGGTTTGACTCCTTGTTTAGCAATTCCTGGCGCACCCGGTCTATTCGTTGCTGATACATGACTGCCTGTGCCCGCATCCGGTGGATATACCAATAACATACAATACCGGAAATGAGCAGCAGTAGGATGATGGCGATGGCATATAGCTGGCGTTCATGGTTTGTCTTTTCCTGTTCCACCTGCCATTGTATATCCATGACGTTCGCATAGTTATCAGGAGAAATGGTCTGCATCAGCATTTGCAACTGATCTTGTTTCCCTTCCAGATAATAGATGTAACAGAGTAGTATCATGGAACTGTTTTCCATAACTGAATCCTTGCTCAACATGGCAGAGCGATAGGCATATTCCTCTGCTTTACCTAAAGCATTAGTGAAAATCTCCCGATAAGCCCACTCCTGATAGATGGCAGCACTATCCACTCCACCGCCTTGTGTTAGTGATGGTGACGGCGTTTCTGCCTTTTGACAAGCACTGAGCAGGCAGACAGTAGTTGATATAAGTGCTAACAGAAGTCTCATCAGGTCGATGAAATGGCCGTTTTTAACGCAATGCTAAGGCTTTGTTCTCGGCAGCCTCCATCTGTTCACGCTCGCCAGGACCTTTGTCGTTCTGGCCACAGAGGTGCAGGATGCCGTGGATGATGACACGGTGGAGCTCTTCGTCGTAGTCTTTATGGAAGAGCTCAGCATTGGAACGAACGGTATCCAATGAGATGACGAGGTCGCCATTAAGGACATCATCCTCGCAATAGTCGAAGGTGATGATGTCCGTATAATAGTCGTGTCCCAAGTATTCGTTGTTGACTTCGAGGATGTGTTCGTCGTCGCAGAACAGGTAGCCCACCTCACCAACCTTTTTACCATAGGTGGCGGCTACACGACGAATCCATGCGGTGGTTTCACGACGCTTGATATTGGGGAATTTGACGTTCTCAGCGGAATAGGTAATCATGGGCTTATTTTTTATGGGGCTAATGGGTCTGATGGGGTTAATGGGTTTTGTGGGGGAGATAAGATGAAACATCTACACCGAAGTGCTGGAGCTCTCGCACCATTGTCGATGAAATGGACGAAAATTGCGGTTCTGCGTAGAGCAGGATGGTCTCGACACCACTTAGCTGACGATTGATGTCTGCCTGCTCGCGCTCGTACTCAAAATCCTTGACGGAGCGTACTCCTTTCACGATGAAATGGGCATTTTCTGCACGAGCAAAGTCGACAGCCAGACCATAATAGGGCTTCACCTCGATGCGTGGCTCGTCTTGGTAGAGCTCAGCGATAGCCTTGATGCGCTCTTCTGCACTGGGCATGTCGGGCTTGTGCACCTGGTCGCCCACCACGCCAATGACTAGGCGGTCGAAGAGTGGGAGGGCTCTGGTCACGATGGAATCGTGGCCTATGGTAAAGGGATTGAAGCTGCCAACGAATATTCCTGTTCTCATATTGTTATGGGGCTAATGGGTCTTATGGGTCTAATGGGCCACTATTCGAAGAGTGATGGTTCCATGATGTTTCCGCTGTAGGGGTTACGCCCGAAGTGCTTGTAGGCCAGTTCTGTCACCATGCGACCACGAGGGGTGCGCTTGATGAAACCCTCCATGATGAGGAAGGGCTCATAGACCTCCTCCACAGTACCAGCATCTTCACCAATAGCAGTAGCAATTGTCGTGATTCCAACGGGACCTCCACGGAACTTGTCGATGATGGTCAGCAGGATGCGATTGTCAATTTCGTCGAGGCCATACTGGTCAATATTCAGCGCTTTCAACGCAATCTTGGTGATGCTGGAGTCGATGCGACCTGTGCCCTTGACCTGGGCGAAGTCGCGCACACGGCGCAGCAAGGCATTGGCGATACGGGGCGTACCACGCGAGCGACGAGCAATCTCCAGCGATGCATCAGTGGTGATGGGTACACGCAGGATGCTGGCTGAGCGCTCGATAATCTTCTGTAGCGTCTCTGGGTCGTAGTACTGCAGGTGCATATTGATGCCAAAACGGGCACGCAGAGGGGCTGTGAGCAGTCCGCTACGTGTGGTGGCACCTACCAGCGTGAACGGGTTGAGGTCAATCTGGATAGAGCGTGCCGACGGACCCTTATCTATCATGATGTCGATGCGGTAGTCCTCCATCGCTGAATAGAGGTATTCCTCAACGACGGGTGACAAGCGATGAATCTCGTCGATGAACAGGACGTCGTTTTTCTCCAAAGAGGTAAGGATACCTGCCAAGTCGCCAGGCTTGTCGAGCACAGGACCGGAGGTAATCTTAAAACCTACCCCTAACTCGTTGGCGATGATGTTCGACAGCGTGGTCTTACCCAGTCCGGGAGGGCCGTGCAACAAGACGTGGTCGAGGGGCTCGCCACGATATTTGGCGGCTTCAACGAACACTTCCAGGTTCTCGACGACCTGCTGCTGTCCGCTGAAATCGTTGAAAGCCAGCGGGCGCAGTGCGTTCTCGAACTCTTTCTCGCTCGATGACAGCTGCTGTTCTCTGATGTCAAAATCTTGGTCCATCATATCGTATTATAGGAGGTCTTTGATGGCCTGTTCCAGGTCCTTGATATTCTGGGCACGACCTATGATATTGTTGCCGCGGTCAATGAGAAAGAAGTCGGGAATGCTCTGTACATTATAGTATGTGAGACTCGGTGACTGCAGACCATTGTCTTCACGGACACTGATCCAAGGCAGTGCGGCAGTCTGTTGTTTCCAGAAGTGCTCGTCGGGGTCGATGCTAACCTGATAGATCTCCAGTCCTTCAGCATGATATTTGTTGTAGAGCTCGCGGAGCAGCAGGATGCGTGCAGGTGAGTTTTCAGTAGCAAAGACGTGGAAGTCAAGCAGCACCACCTTCCCTTTTAGGTCAGAGAGCTTGCGTAGCTTACCTTTGTTGTCACGCAGGCTGAGGTCGATGATACCGGCCGAACGAATCTTGTCGGCATCGATGGTCTTGGCACGGGCGGCATCGTTGATGCGGATATTGTTCATGCCCTCAATGGCGATGTTGTGCAGGTTGGCACCACGGGCAGAGTTGGGGTAATAGCTGTCCCAGCTGGTGGCTACGGCAGCAAAGGCCTTGATGTCCTCGCGGTCTGCACGGGGATTGAAGAGCAGCATGTCGCCCAGCGTCTGGAACAAGGCAAAGTAAGCGTAGGCCTTGCTGGGCTCGGCATAGATATAGTTCTTTTTGATATCCTCTTTGTACTGGTTGACAATCTTGTAGATACTGTCGTTAGTAGCCTTTACGGTGAGACCTTCATTCTCGCTGATGGCAATGGCGCGTTGGCGCAGGTCAATCTGCTTCAGTGCCAGTTCCTTAATCTTCAGACAGTTGTCAGAACCGCTTATCTCGTATGCAGTAGCCATCTGCGGATAGTCTGCCTTGATGGTAACAGTCTCGGTGGAATCGATGGAAACGTTGATAATCTGCCCACCGATGCGAAGGCGATAAAACTCGGGAGCCTCCTGGGCAGCACCACTGAAGCTGAAGGTGCCGTTCTCGTCCAGACGGACAGAGTCGACAACGGTGATGTCTTCAATGCCAACATTCTCAAAGAGCAACAAGGAGTCTTTGGCATGGGAGATGGTACCCTCTACGTGGTATTCCTTCTTGCTACATGACGCGATGGCCAGTACGGCCATGGCTATCAACAGGTATTTCTTCATGTTTTATGTTTATTTTTCTATTTTGACTGCAAAGGTACACCTTTTTTCATAAAAAACAATAATATTCTCGCAAATATTCGTCTCTTATAATAATAATGTGTACCTTTGTGCCCGATTTTGCGCAAAGACGCATGTTTTTTATTTTTAGATGTTTTAATACAAGATGAACGTAATTACGAAAAGTATTCAGTTGCCTGATGGAAGAACCATCACAATTGAGACCGGGAAAGTGGCAAAGCAGGCCGATGGCAGTGTGATGCTCCGCATGAACAACACTGTACTGCTG
>JAEEGG010023929.1_pt1 | contig 11888 bp, 8 predicted proteins | sample 9134161 | NCBI WGS metagenome assembly JAEEGG01 (sample SAMN16246543, study PRJNA631951) | gut metagenome | biome: gut microbiome; feature: rumen; material: CR-attached | host: Bos | place: Iran: Karaj | collected 2018-10 | reverse complement strand
ATGCCGATGACCCCGAAAGGCACCGACACGCGGCATAGCCGCAGTCCGTTGGGCAGCGTCTTCTGCTTGGTAATGTGTCCCAAAGGCGAGGGTAGGGAGGCCACATTGCGCATATCCCCGGCAATGTCGTCCAGTCGCTTGGGAGTGAGCTGCAGACGGTCGTAAAGCGGATTGCTGACATCCATCTTGGCCAGGTCGTGTTCGTTGGCCACAAGGATGCGTTCCTTATAGTCAATGATGGCATCGGCTACAGCCATCAGTATGTCGTTGCGCTGTTGGTCAGTCAAAAGCGCAAGACCCTTGCTGGCCGCCTTCACACGTTGGAATGTTTCTAAGAGTTGCATGGTATGAATTCTGTATGTGGTACGTTCTTTTTGTCTTTTACGAGGTTGATGAGGATATCGTCACGCTCGCCATTGGCGATGATGACGCGGATGCCCTGCTGTTGCACTTTCTGGGCGGTGGTGTACTTCGAATGCATACCACCACGACCAAAGGCACTCTTCTCCGCTTTGATATACTGCGAGAGGTCTGTACCAGGCAGCACCTCGGGGATGATTTGCGACCGTGCATCATCGGGGTGACCGTCGTATATGCCGTCGATATTGCTTAGCAGTATCAGGGTCTCAGCCTGCATCATCTGAGCGATGAGGCCCGACAGCTCGTCGTTATCCGTAAACATCAGCTCGGTGACGCTCACTGTATCGTTTTCGTTGACGATAGGCAATACTCCGTTCTCCAGCATCACCGTCATGCAGGCTCGCTGGTTTTCGTACTGCTCGCCGGGCTGGAAGTTCTCTTTCATTGTCAGCACCTGACCGACGTGGATATGGAACTCACGGAAGAGGTCGTAATACAATCCGATGAGTTTCACCTGTCCCACAGCAGAGAAGAGCTGGCGCTGTTCTACGGAGTCCAGGTCGTGGTCGGTCTTCAACTCGCCACGTCCTGATGCCATGGCACCTGAGGAGACGAGGATGACCTCGTAACCCTCACGTCGCAGCCAGGCTATCTGGTCGACGAGTGCCGACATGCGTGTCACATCCAACTTTCCGTCAGGACGTGTCAACACATTGGAGCCTACCTTTACTACTATTCTTTTCACTTCTTCTCGTCTTTTTGTCTGATTTCCACACGGCGAATCTTACCCGAGATGGTCTTGGGCAGTTCGTCGACGAACTCCACGATACGTGGATATTTATACGGCGCCGTCACCTTCTTGACGTGCTGCTGCAGCTCCTTCACGAGGTCTTCGCCAGCCTCGTCCTTCCACTCCTTGCCGAGTACGACAGTGGCTTTTACCACCATGCCGCGGATGTCGTCAGGCACACCGGTAATGGCGCATTCCACTACAGCGGGGTGTGTCATCAGCGCACTCTCTACCTCGAACGGACCGATGCGGTAGCCTGAACTCTTGATGACGTCATCGATACGTCCCTCGAACCAGTAGTAGCCGTCTTCGTCGCGCCAAGCCATGTCGCCAGTATGGTAGATGCCATCGTGCCAAGCCTCGCGAGTCTTCTCGTCGTCGCGGTAATAGCCCTTGAAGAGTCCGATGGGTTTCTTGTCACCCACACGGACCACAATCTCGCCCTTCTCACCATCTTCACAGCTCGTGCCGTCAGCACGCAGCAGGTCGATGTCGTATTGGGCATTGGGAATTCCCATCGAGCCGGGCTTTGGCGTCATCCAAGGGAAGGTGCCCAGCGTCATGGTCGTTTCCGTCTGGCCGAAGCCTTCCATCATCTTGATGCCGGTCTTTTCGTAGAACTTATCGTAGACGGCAGGATTGAGGGCCTCGCCAGCGGTACAGCAGTATTCGAGTGACGACAGGTCGTACTTGCTCAAGTCCTCACGAATCATAAAGCGGTAGATGGTGGGAGGCGCACAGAACGACGTCACCTTGTATTTCTCCATCTGCCTCAGCAGCGTGTCGGCATTGAACTTCTCATGGTCGAAGACAAATACCGTAGCACCAGCAAACCACTGCCCATAGAACTTTCCCCAGACGGCCTTACCCCATCCCGTATCAGCAACGGTAAGGTGCAGCGAGCCTTCATGCAGGTTATGCCAAAAGACGCCGGTGGTCAAATGCCCCAATGCATAGAGGTAGTCGTGAGCCACCATCTTCGGCTCACCGCTGGTGCCGCTGGTGAAGTACATCAGCATGGTGTCGTCGTTGGTGTTGACGAAGGCAGGCTTCACAAAAGAAGGCGCCTTCTGCCACTCTGACTGCCAGTCGTGGAAACCCTCGGGAATGGGTTTGCCGTGGTCGGTAATGGTGATATACTGTTTAACCATTGGGCTCTCGTCCTTGGCGGCCTGTATCTGACTGACCACATAGGGGTCGTCAACACAGATGATAGCCTTCACCGAGGCTCTCGTGTTCCTATAGATAATGTCCTTCTTGGTCAACATGTGGGTGGCAGGAATCACGATGGCCCCAATCTTACACAATGCCAGCATCACCACCCACCACTCGTAGCGGCGCTTCAGAATGAGCATCACGGGATCGTTCTTGCCAATGCCCAGCGACAGCAGATAGCTGGCAGCCTGGTCGGTCTGCTGCTTTAATTCTTTAAAGGTCGTGCGTATCTCTTCGCCCTGGTCGTTGGTCCACAAGATGGCAAGGCCCTCGGGCTTTTCCTCAGCCCAGACATCCATCACGTCATAGGCGAAGTTGAAGTTCTCGGGAATCGTGAACTCCAGGTGTTTGTTGTAATCCTCTACAGACTCAAAGTGTGTCTGTTTCAAAAATCTTTCTACCATAGTCTAGTTTATTCTACTGTGAATGCTAAGAACTTCACGGGTTTGTCGCCAATGGCCAGCATACCGTGAGGCTTCGTGGAGTCGAAATAGATGCTGTCGCCTTCCTCCAGCACGATGGTCTTGCCACCGATATACAGTTCCATCTTACCCTCCAGCACGAGGTTGAACTCCTGACCCGGATGGGTGTTCTTGTAGATGGTGCGGGCTCCCGGCTTGGGCTCTACGGTGACGATAAACACGTCGGCCTTGTGATTGACAAAACCACCCACGAGGCTCTGGTATTTATAGGCCTTCGTTCTCTCAATACTCATGCCCTGACCCTTGCGGGTGACATAATACGACTTCATATGGGGTGCCTCGGCAAAAATCAGCTCTTCTGTCGACACGCCATACTTGTGGGCTATCTTCATGAGGTTCGAAATGGTGATGTCCACCTCGCCACGCTCTATTTTCTCATACTTCTCCACGTCAATGCCGATGGTTTCTGCCATCTCACTAACGGGAATGTCCAGCACGTCGCGCAGTCCACGCAAACGCTCTCCAATCTGCTTTAGTTGTTCGTCCATAACCTTGTCTTCTATGCCGCAACATAGTTGCAGCGATGATTATTTTGCTCCTGCTTTCAGTCCACGGATAACACTCGATGTGAAACCAGCATGCTCCATTTCGTTGAGGCCCTTGATAGTCACACCGCCAGGTGTTGTCACCAGGTCGATGGCTGCCTCGGGGTGCAGGCCTGTAGCCTCCAGAAGCTCCACGGCACCCTTCATGGTCTGCATCACTATCTGCTTGGCCATATCGGCCTTGAAACCCAGTTCCACGCCACCTTCACTGGCAGCACGGATATACCTCATGGCGTAGGCGATGCCACAGGAAGCCAGCGTTGTGCCGGCACCCAGCAGTTTCTCCTCGGTAATGATGGTCTGTCCCATGGCATCGAACATGGCTTTTACCTGTTCTGTGTGTTGAGGTTTTGCCTCCACAGGCACCAGGAAAGTCATGCTGGCCAGTTGCGCAATGGCGATATTCGGAATGGTGAGATACATCTGGGGCAGGGCGCCGTCTTTCAGCATCCACGCCTTCAGTTGCTCACCTTTGATGCCAGCAGCTACCACTACCAGCTGTTGACGGTCGTAGTCCAGCACTTCCTTGATTTGTCCCAACACCTGCTCCACCAGCCAGGGCTTGACGACCACCATCACGATGTCGCCACCCATAGCGGCCATGCGGTTTTCGGTGGTGATGTTTGCACCGCTGTCGGCAAAGCGCTCCACGGCTTTCCGCGAAGCATCGCTCACACAGAGGTCGCCAGCCTCCACGTATTGACTCCTTATGAGACCTTCCACGATGGCTCCACCCATCGCTCCGGCTCCAATGACTGATATCTTCATAACTTTTTCAGTACTTTCGTTAACTTTTCAATGAATTCATCGGCATCCTGCTTCGTCAGGCACAACGGCGGCAACAGCCTTAGCGTATTCGTGCCGGCACAGCCCGTAAAGCAATGCTCGTCGTAGATCAGTGGCAGGCGCACATCCTTATGAGGTACGTCGAGCTCAATGCCTATCATCAGTCCGCGTCCTCTCACTTCTTTGATGCCACCGTTCCCGTCGCTTTTAAAACGGGTCATCAGCGCCGTCAGTCCTTCCATCAGGTAGTCACCCACCACTCTGGCGTTCTCCACCAAGTTCTCTTCTTCAAACACATCCAGCACGGCGAGTGCTGCAGCACATGCCAGGTGGTTGCCACCAAATGTGGTGCCCAGCTGTCCGTAGACAGGCTCGAAGTCGGGCGATATCAGCACGGCACCCATCGGGAAGCCGTTGGCAATACCCTTTGCCACGGTGATGATATCGGGTTTGATGCCCAGCCACTGGTGGGCAAAGAACTTACCCGAACGACCATAGCCACATTGTATCTCGTCGCAAATCAGCGTCACACCAAAGCGTTTGCAGGCGTAGGCCAGGTCTTGGGCAAACTTCGGCGTTGCCATCTGAATGCCTCCGACACCCTGGATGCACTCCAGAATGACGGCACACACGCCACCTCGCGACATCTCACGAACCCACGGCTCAATGTCGTTCAACGGCAGGAAGCGCACGTGGTGGTTGTCGTTCAGCGGCGAGACAATCTTCGGATTGTTCGTCACCTCCACGGCCAGCGACGTACGACCATGGAATGCCTTCTCACAACTCAGGATGCGGGTAGCCTGTGGATTCTTGAACGATGCCAGTTTCAAGGCATTCTCGTTGGCCTCGGCACCGCTGTTAATCAAGAACAGTTGATAGTCGTCATAGCCTGAAATCTTGCCAAGCCTGTCGGCCAACTGCTGCTGTAGCTTGTTGATGACGGAGTTGCTGTAGAAGCCTATCTGCCCCAACTGCTCCGTCACCTTTTGGATATAATGGGGATGCGAGTGACCGATGCTGATGACAGCATGACCACCATACAGGTCCAGATACTCCTGACCCTTGTCGTCCCAAACCTTCGTTCCCTTTCCTTTGACGATATTCACGTCGAACAGGGGATACACGTCGAACAGTTTCATATACGTTTAGTCTTTTGTTATAGCATTCAACGCCACCTCTTGTAGCTTGCTACAATAGTGGTTACAGGGTGCAAAGATACGAATAAGTGTGCAAAACACAAAGAGAAATGCCGATTTTTCGCTCATTGGCACCCGCTTTTTTGCATCTTTACACACTTTACCGCATTTTTATGCACAATTCTCGCAGCCTTGATCCATTGTTTTAACAAAACATCTATTGACAAAAGCATCATACATCCTTGCGACTCTTTTGTATTCTATGAGTGTACTTGAAATTTTTTACGATTCATTTTGCCTAAAGCCGTTCAGTCTTTCGGCTGGAGCCGTAAGGTTGTGCGGCCCTAGGCGTAAAGTTTTGCGGCTATAGCCGTAAAGTTGCAAGTCCGTACCTCAATCCCCGCAAGAACCAATCTTCCTCCCAGCAAGCCCCTATTTTCTTCCCCGCAACTCAGGAGCATACTCTTGTTGCACACTAAACCCATAATACAAATCAAAGAAGCAGACCACTTGGAGTAGTCTGCTTCAGAGTGAATCAGCGGAATCTCTAATTTCTACCAGTTGAGCGTGATGCTGCCGTGTGCCTACTCTTCAGGATTTATAATCTTGAATAAGAAATAGGGATTTGAAGTGTAATCCTCTTTGGTAACATTACCGGGAGACGTTGTTACTCTGGTGGAGGTGATCTCCACTCCGAGGTCTTCGGGGTTTAAATCGCTGTCGTACTTGGTATAACCTGAACGGAAATAGCCGTAACTGCGGTCATCGTGACTTCCAAGACAATAGAGGGGTTTCGTAATGACAATTCTACAAGTATTGGTTACGGTGACATTGTCGCCAACCCACTCGTTAACATAAGTAATCGTGCCACCCGTGATGCGCTGCTTGGACATGTTGTTGATGGAAATACTGTCCGGATTGCTGAGGTCGAGCTGAAGGTTGATGTTAATCGTTTCGGTAGTATTACCCTCATGTTTCGTGTCGCTGTAAATCAGATTCTCGTGGTTCGAATTGGATAGTTGGATGTTGGCGTCAGCTTCTATATGAAAGCCCCCGTATCCTGAGGCATTTGAAGCTTCAGCAATCATTTCGAACTTTCTGATGTGGTACGAAGGTTTCCTTATTATCCTGACACTTTTGTACTGCGACTGTCCTTGACTATCGTAAGCAAACAGATAGAACGGAGCGAAACCCGTCAGGATACCATCCTTGGGTGGCAAGGTGAGGGACGCTTGACTGCCTACGTGCTGGAAGTTGTAGTTTGTGCAATGGCTGAAATCAAGTTTGGTTTCAATTCTTGCGGCATTGGTCTTCATGTCGAAGGACTTCGTGCCTCCTGCCTCACCAAATTTCAGGGTATCGACACCCACCATCAGGTAGAGTCCCGGCGCTTCGTATTCATAGAACTGTGAAGCACGAATTTCCTTTCCCATAAAGCGGAACACAGGATAAATCCGGTGAGGGCCACCATTCAAGAACATGCTCTCGCGGTAGTATAGAGCGTTGTTGTCTTTTGTCATCCATGGTGCTTGGAACTGCCAATAGCTCTTTTCTGCCCATTGAGTATTTTCGTACTGCTCCTCATCTTTTATGTTAAGACGGTATGAGGCTAAGCCTACATCAACAGGGAAGCAAGTCCAAACACTGGGAGTCGCGGTGACGCAGTCTTCTGTCTTATAGCCTGTTGATGAGTCAGAGTCGCCAAACCTCAGCTCTTTGACCTGCCAGTTGTCGAATTTAGGGAATAAAAACATGTCTGCCTTGGGAATTATCGAAATGGCAGAGTTATAGCTGATTTCCTTTTCACTGCCCCAGAATTTCTTGAATTTTGCCTTGGCCTCGAAATCAATGGCGAGGATGTCCATGCTTAACTTGGAGTCTTTAAAGTTTTCATAGATAGTATTATCACCGCTAACGACGTTCTGCAAGTCTAACGTAAAGCTGCCAGTAGCCTTCGGTCCTACATACAGATAGCCTCCGATGCTCCCCTCAAAGATATACGATAGTACTTTGTTTGTCCTCAGTTCAACAGGAAACTTAACTCCTGTTTGTATACTGCCTTCGTATGTCAGCGTGGCACTCATATTATTGGGCTGATTGAAATATTCTTGGTCAGTCTCATTCCCTGGGGAACTAGTCAGGCTGCCACCACAGGTCATTTCGGGAAAGAAGTTGTGGAAACCCTGTTTGAACCAGACCTTTCCCCTAAACTTAGGAGTCTGCAAGGAGAATTTGAGAAGGGCTTCACCTTTGATGAAGAGATTTGGCAGCAGTTCCAGTTGGAACACGGGTGCCGCAGCAGGTAGCGGTATGGCCAAAAGTCCTGATGCCGGTGGATTGAGTTCGCCCTCTACTTTACCTTCTGCCTCTATGCCTAATCCTAGACCATAGTAGGCCGTGGTGATGATGCAGAAGTCATTTGGCAAGTCCCACTCGGCTCTGATGTTCAGCTTGCCTTCAATGCTGGGAGTGAGGTCAAAGTGGAGACCAGAAATATCAAAGGGTACCTCTGCTGTGAAGTTGAAGTTCAAGAGGTCCTTTGTCCAGTGATCAGCTCGTCGGTCCTTAAAAACCTGTGGGAGTGGGGCGTATTTTCCCAACCCGAGCATAGGCAGACCGGCTATACGGCGTGATACCAACTCTCCGTTCTCGGTTGCGCTGTATTCCTCAATGGTGGTAAACCGCTCGAAGATTTCACGGGGGTCTTCAATAGGTGCGGTATTAACAATCATAAGGCCAGTATAGGTACCGATTTCCGTCACCTTGCCGCTGAAACTCTCGTTCTCGTTGAAAGAGTAGTTAACAAGAATGTCTCCTACGTTGATGTCCCCTGGCTTGACATCATCATCTGAGTAGGTTTTGAACCTCAGCGACTGACCGTCAATGCTCAGCAGGCTTTTTGTAAGTCCCTCGGCCTGCATGTCCCTGACTCGAGAATTTATCTTGATGGCCGGCTGAACGAATCCCACACTATCAATGGCAGAAAGCATGATGCGATAGGTGGAGTCGTTGGTGACAATTTCCTGCGAAACATAGTCGGAGTACTCAATGCCAAGGGTGTCAAGTTTGGAATAGCTGATCTCCTTTACCTCGTCAAAGAAAAAGCCATTGAAATGACCATCGTTCTGATAAATATAGAAAGCGTCATGGTTGCTTTGTGCCTGAATGGGAAGACTCATCAGAACCAACAAGACAGTCGTAAAGAGCCGGATTGTCTGTTTCATCGCTTCATAAGTTTAATGGTTTCCTTGCCTGACTTCACAATATAAACGCCCTGAGGACGCGACGAGAGGGAGATGATAACGGGCTCTGTGCCGTTGCTCTTGACAACTTGCAGCAGTCGGCCGCTGGAACTGTAGAGACACACTTCTGCTCCTGCATTCAGATGAGCTAGCGACAGTTTGTTTTTCTCCTGCTTGACCAGCACACCATTGTCGCTGTCAATGCTTTCAATGCCAGTCTCTACACCTTCATAAGTGTAGCGCTGCACTTCTGCCAGCGGATACTCAACGGTAGTATTGCTGGTTTTGATAACCAACTTGTTGTCACTAAAGGTGGTAACGGGCTGTTCACTCAGCGCATAAAGCACCGTCGAGCCGTCTTTCTTCCACACCTTCAACTGCGGACCATTTTGGGCCGTAGCGGTCATGAATGCCATAAAGACAAATAGACTTAAGGTAATGATTCTTCTCATGATGTATAATGAATAGGTGTTACTTAATGCCGCAAAGATATGGAAAACATAGAATAAGCCACTTACAAAAAACGAAAATCGACTAACAAAGCAGAAATTGTCAGTCGATTTTCGTCAGCCACTCCTTGGGGGTCATGCCCGTGTGGGCCTTGAAGGTACGGAAGAAGGAAGTGTCGTTGGCAAAGCCCGAATTGATGTAAACCTCGGTCATCTTCATGGTGGGCTGCTGGCGTAACAGCTGCTGGGCATAGGAAATGCGGTAGGTGTTGATGAACTGTGCAAAGGTGATACCACGTGTCACCTTGATGCTCTCGGATATATAGCGGGTGTTGGTGCCTAAAAGGGTCGCGACGTCGGAGACTTTCAACTCACTGTTGAGGAAAGGCTTTTGCTCTTCCATCAGCAGACAGAGTCGCTGCATCAGCAGTTCGTTGGAGGTATGGGCAGCCTCGGCCTTACCTTCGTTGATGACTAAGTCGGGAGGTGAGAGTCGTCGGCTCCTAATATAATGATAGATAAGGTATGCCAGCAGGAGCACTACGAGAATGCCCGTAGCCATCCAGGGCAACCAGGGCGTCTGCTGGTGTGTAGTGTCTGTGACTCCCACAGGGAAGAGATAGGTGCTGCTGGAGGGCGAGTAGTTGTTGTTGGTCTGGAAATTGACGCCACCCACCATCATCAGATTGCCTTCAGGGGTTAGCACTGGCAGACTGCACACATCGGGCATGGGGTCAGTGTAGTAAAGGGTCAGGGGCACACCCTGATCGATTCGCTTATTGTACTCAATGGCCAGAATATATTGACGGCAATCTTTGTCGATACCCATCATATAGCCTCGATGGACATTGCGGTCAACCACCACAGGACTGTAGTAACGGATGTCGCCCCACTGGCTCTTGGTGGGAATAGGACAGGCGGTAGGCAACAGGGAAAAACGGGTGCCTTCGACCTGCAGGATGGCCACTTCGCCCTGTTTGTTCTTTACTGGCAACAGGTAGGAATAGATGCCTTTCTCCTCGTTGCCGATGAAGCAGTTGTCGCACTGATGGCCAAAGTCAAAACCCAGTGGACGCCACTCGTCTAATAGAGGAATATGGAGGGAGTCACCCTTCAGCTGGTCGACGACGACAGTGCTGAGGCTGTCGCCATGAATGTCGTAGCCTCCCAGAATCAGGAAATTGTCTGTAGCAATGCGTAGCAGATGGGGTAGATAACGCCCTTGGCTTACGTCCCTGACGAAGAAAAAACGCTCGTTTCCATCGAAGCGCTCAATGGCGTCGTCGCTATACCAGTTACCTGCGATATACACCTGACTGCTGTCCATTTCAATGCCCGAGGCTGACACACGCTTCTTGTCCAGACACCCAAATCCCACAAAACTGTGCTTCGTGGGGTCGTACATCTCTACGACGAAGGTCTGGCCAATGCCTAAATGTTTCTCAAAACCACCAGCAAGTAGAATTTTGCCCGATTTCAACGGAATAACAGTGCCTCCGTCGTGGGCATAAACCATCTGCATCTGGTGCCATTTGCCGTCTTTGTAGTATTCTGCCGTTGGGGTAGGCAGAAAGCCAGAGGTGTGTCCACCAAAGACGGTGAGTTCGCCATTGGCGTAAAGAGTGGCGTGACCAGAGCGGGGAGTATGAAGATTGTCCAAGCGCTCTGCCGTGATTTTCAACTGTCGATAGGTAGCCGCCTCGCTATCAGAAGGAGTGGCCAGGAGCGACATGGGCATTGCGACAAGGCAGAGACAGCACGTCAGCAGGCGACGAGAAATATGAGAGGATATCATCTTCATCGCTGCAAAGGTAGTAAAAATGAACGAAGAAAGACTAACAAAAAACGGAAAACAACTAACAATGGCCAAAATTGTTAGTGGTTTTCCGCTGTAATGTTTAGAATGTGGAGCTTTTGACGCCTTAGAATGCGGAGGCCTTCAGCATCAGTCCAGCCTTCTCGTCAATGCCAAACATCAGGTTCATATTCTGTACAGCCTGACCTACTGCACCTTTCAGCAGGTTGTCGATGCAGGAAATCATAAGGAGTTGGTCCTCGAATTTCTCTACATACACCACAGCCTTATTGGTATTGACCACCTGCTTCATGTCGGGACTCTTGGTCACAAAGTAGGTGAAGGCAGCCTCTTTGTAGTATTCTGAATAGATCTGCTGCACCTCTTCGATGGACTTATCGCATTTTGCATAGGCCGTGACAAAAATGCCTCTTGCAAAGCAGCCGCGTTGAGGAATGAACAGTACACGTCCGTCATAACCAGGAGAGAGCTCCTGAACGGTTTGGTTAATCTCCAACAGATGCTGATGGGTGAAGGTTTTATACACAGAGCAATTGTCGTTACGCCACGAGAAGTGCGTCGTAGCACCAGGCTTTTGACCTGCTCCTGTGCTACCCGTAATACCGTTCACATGAATGTCGCCGCTGATAATGCCAGCTTTCAGGGCAGGAAGCATAGCCAGTTGAATACAGGTGGCAAAGCAGCCAGGGTTGGCGAGATGCTGACAACAGGCAATCATATCCTTATGTGTCTCGGGCAGACCATAGACATAGTCGTGGTCGCCTTTGATGCGGAAGTCTTGAGCCAGGTCGATAATCTTGACGTTCTTTGGGATGCTGTGCTCCTTGAGGAACGCCTCGCTCTTGCCGTGGCCAAAGCAGAAGAACACGACATCCACCTTATCAAAAGGCATTTCGTCGGTGAACTTCAGTTCGGTATCGCCAACCAGTCCTTCATGCACATCGCTCACAAGATTGCCGGCGTTGCTCTCTGAGTTGGCAAAGACAATCTCTGCCTCGGGGTGGTTGAGCAGCAGGCGGATGAGTTCTCCTCCCGTATAGCCTGCCGCACCTAATATTCCAACCTTT
>JAEEGG010023926.1_pt1 | contig 11890 bp, 11 predicted proteins | sample 9134161 | NCBI WGS metagenome assembly JAEEGG01 (sample SAMN16246543, study PRJNA631951) | gut metagenome | biome: gut microbiome; feature: rumen; material: CR-attached | host: Bos | place: Iran: Karaj | collected 2018-10 | reverse complement strand
CCCTGATCGTGCGGCTCGTTAAAGCAGCCGACTCGTTAGCGGAAATGCCACTGCGTCTTTACCGGAAGAACCTTGGCAAAGCGTGGGCGTGCACGATCTGCTCACGACGCTCCAAGCTGACAAAGGATAAGCGTTTATAATTCACGAGCCGATGGAAGGTTCCACCGGCTCGTGTTTTTTATTCCCCCAGCAAATGATGCAGCACTCTCTCCCGCCCGTTGATGAACATCTCGGTCACCTTGTAGCTGTCGGTGTCTTCGTATTTGACAGGATGAATGGCGCCGTCATCGAAGCTCAGTATCTCCGCGCCGGGCAGGCCGAGGAGGATGGGCGAATGGGTGACGACGATGAACTGCGAGCCGTCGCGGGCGAGGCGGTCGATCTCGGCCAGCAGGGTGAGCTGCCGTTGGGGCGAGAGGGCGGCCTCGGGCTCGTCGAGCAGGTAGAAGCCGTCGCAGCGGAACGTGTTTTGCACGAGGGCCAGAAAGCTTTCGCCGTGCGATTTCTCGTGAAAATGCTGGGGCCGGCCGCCGGGGCCGCGGCTGTATTCTTCTTCCTTTGTGGCGACGTTGTAAAAGCTCTCGGCGCGCAGGAAATAGCCCCAGGCGGGACGGCGCACGCTGCGCGTGAGGCGGATGGCGCCGCACAGCTCCGAATGTGTGTCGAAGGTGGAAAAGACGTAGTTGCGCGTGCCGCCCTCGGGGTTGAATCCCCAGGCGACGGCGATCGCCTCGATCAGCGTGGATTTGCCGCTGCCGTTCTCGCCCGCGAAGAACGTGACAGGTGCGCGCAGTTCCAGCCGCGTCAGCGCCGCGATGGCGGGGATATCGCGCAGATAGCTGCGGGGCGTGACCTGATCCCAGTCAACGCCGATCGCTTTTAGATAGAGTTCGTCGTCCATAGCTATTCACTCCTCATGAAATGAGAGCGCCGTTTGTGCCGCAAAGAAGATGGCAAGCGGGTTACAGTTTCAGCACGCTCACGGCGTCCTCTCGGAGCGTTGCGCGCACAGCCAGCGCCGTCTGAAACACAGCCGCGCCGCGCAGATCGCGCGGATCGTGCCTGGTGAGGCGGGCGATTTTGTGCAGTTTGTACTGGACGGTGTTTTTATGAACAAACAAAGCTTCCGCGGTCTCATGGACAGAGCCTCGTTTGTCGAAGTAAACAGTCAGAAAGTCGCAGATTTTATCCCGCATCGTTTCCCGGCAGCCGCGGAACAGTTCGTCCAGAAAGTTCCGCCGCACCTCGGCAGGAAGTTCGCCGGCCAGGATCTCCAGATCGGCGCCATTGTAGAAATGTACGCGCTTTTCTGACCGGATCGCCGCGCGCAGAGCTTTTTCGGCGCGGGCATACGAGGCGCGGATGCCGTGCAGCGCGCTTCCCGCAGCATCAATGCCGACGCAGGCGCACAGCCCGGCCGTTTGAGCAGCCGCAGCGATCTGTTCGGCAAGTTCGTTCAGCTTTTCGGTCTCGCAGGGTGCAACGAAGCAGACGCAACGGTAGGGCAATTTGTAATAAAAGCCGCCGTTCTGTGAGCGGATGATCCCGTGCAGCTCGCGTTCCAGCCGTACGAGACGTTCCTGAGCGGCACCTTGCGTTTTGTCTTCATCCGTCAAAGCGACGATGAGGACGGCTCGGGGCTCGCGGATATCGACGCCAAGCTGGAGACCACGTTCGATAAAGGCCTCGTCGCATCGTTCGGACGGAGAAAACAGCCATTCTTCAATAAATTGGCTCCAGACGGCGGCTTTTAACTGTTTCTGGCGTTCCGCCCACGAGTCAAGCAGCAGGATCTCCGTCATCTTCTTGATGATGCGCCCGTACTGCGCCACATCTTCGCGCCGGCCGGTCAGCCCGATCACGCCGACGGTCCTGCCCTCAAACAGGAGCGGCAGGTTCACTCCGGGACGCGCGCCTTCATACTCCCCGTCCGTTTCAACGATCAGCTCGTCAAGCCCTTCTTGTAAAATCTTCAGCGCGCCGCCGTGAACGGTCCCGGTGCGTGCGGGATTCGTGCTGGCAATGATGACGCCGCGTTCGTCCATCATGTTCACATCGTGATGGATGACCGAGCTGACTTCCATTACGATGCGCATGGCGCTTGCCTGTGAAATGAGCATTTCCCCATCACTCCAGTATATTGTATCTTATTTTCCATAACAAGATTATACACGTTTTCTTGTTATTCAAAACGTTGAAAAATATTTTCTTAGATTCTATACTCGAAACGATCGGATAAAAGAACTTTAAAAGCTCTTATCCGTTGACGGAGCGCAAACGAGGTGAAGCAATTTTGGGCAAGCACAAAAGATTCGGGATGCCGGTCGCGTTCTGGCTGTTGGCACTCAGCGTCGTTCTTTCGGCACTGTACGGCTTCGGAGCGCCGATCGGGCAACTGATCGAAGGAGAGTTCGGCTATCTCAACATCGTCGTCGTCATCCTTGCAGGCGTGATGTTCCTGCGCGTTTATGAAGCCAGCGGCGCGATCGCGGCGCTGATGAGCCGACTCACGGAAGTGATGGACCGCCGGCCGATGACGTTTCTGTTCATCATCATGGCACTGCTCTACGTGCCCGGCATGTTTACCGGTCTTGGTGTTCCTGCCGTATTGATTGTCGGCGGACTGGCTTTTCCCCTTTTGATAAAGATGGGCTTCAGTCCTGAGCGGGCCGCGGCGTTTATCTCGCTTGGGGCGATGTATGGCAGCGTCACGGGACCGCTGAACATCCCCGTGATGATCATCGCCTGTGCGATCAACATGCCCTACGAGGGCTTCGGCCTGGTGCTGCCGGCGATCACTGTCCCGCTTGGGATCGTCACGGCGCTGGCACTTGGCCGGAAGACGGCGAAAGATTTCCAGTCGGCTTCTGCGGAGAGTTCCGCAAAAAGCGTCCCGGTTTTGACGCCGACAGTCATTCTGCCTGTGGTCGTGCTTCTGCTGATGGTCGGTCTGCCGCGCCTGCTGCCTCGCTATGTGCCGGATTTCGGCACGCCTCTGGCGTTTTTCGCGGCAATGCTGACGGTGTTTCTGTGCGGGCATATCAAGGGCATGGGTGCCGTGCTTTTGCGTGCGATCGACAGTCCCGTGCTCGATACGGCGGCGCTGCTGCTCTCGGTAGGTGTTCTCGTACAGATCGCTACGCTTACCGGCCTGAAGGGCGACATCATCACGGCGTGCATGACGCTGCCGCCGGTGGGGATCTATCTCGTGCTGCTGGTCGTGCTTCCCGTGCTCGGCGGCGCGGTCTCAATGCTTGGCGGCGCTGCGCTGTTCGGATTGCCGTTGGTTCTGGCGCTGCTGGGACACAACACGATCGTTGTAACGGCAGGCTGTTCGGTGCTGTGCGCGCTGAGCCAGCTGCTGCCGCCCACGGCTATCGTCGGCAAAGTAGCCTGCGAGGTGCTGGGCGTGGACGATTACCACAGCGTGCTGCGCGTGATGATGCCCTATATCGCCATGACGGCGCTGTTCTCGCTGCTGTTCGTGATCTTCTCGAACGCCATCGCGAGGGCGCTTGTGTAAGGAGGGGGCCGCATGGACATTTTCAGTTGCATCACCTGGGCCTATCGGGGCATATTCGCCCTTACTGCCGCACTCTTTCTGATCAACATCGCGCGCCATGAGAGTTTCACAAAAAAGCTGCTGGGCGTGATCGTCACGCTGCCGCTGCTGCTGCGGCTGTTCGGCGTGAAGTAGGGGGCGGTCGTGATGGATAAAAAGGTTTTCGGCGGTACGAACGCCGTTAAAACGCTGGTCGCGTTCGCGATCCTCGGCGGGCTGTTTTTCGCGGGACGGAACGTTTTTCTTGAATCGCGGGAACAGTTTCCCATTTATCCCAGTTCGGGGCTGACACGAATTGCTCACTTGAGCGAATACTTTGAAGGCGTGAAGGGCACGGCCGCTGACGGCGAAGTCTACGTGTTCGACAGCGGCAAGCCCGGCGCTTCGGTGTTGATCCTTGGCGGCACGCACAACGACGAGCCGTCGGGCCACGTCGGTGCGGTGACCTTGGTCGAAAACATCAGAGTAAAGCAGGGCCGCGTGTTCATAGCGCCGCGGGCCAACGCCAGCGGCCTGACGCACACCACACCGTTGGAGGGATTCCTTGATCGTTACTGGGTCGATACACCGGGCGGAAAACGCTGGTTCAAATTCGGCTCGCGCTACACCAATCCCGTGTATCAGTGGCCTGATCCCGATATCTTCGTACATCATCAGTCACTGCAGAGTATGGCCGGCGAGGAGTCGCGCAACCTGAACCGCTGCTGGCCGGGACGTCCTGACGGGACGTACACTGAGAAGCTGGCGTTTGCCTATATGGAGCTGATGCGCAAGGAACACATCGCTATTGCCGCCGACTTTCACGAAGCGCCGCTGGAGTACTTCCTCATCAACGCCATCTGCTACCCGGACAAGTGCAGCAAGGTCGCCATGGGCGCGGAGTTCAATCTGTCGATGGAGGATCTCGACTACACGATGGAGGCGTCGCCGGGCAACCTGCACGGATTCTTCCATCGCGAAGTGGGAGACTACGCCGAAACGATGCCGTTCCTGATGGAGACGCCCAACCCGTCCCAGGGACGCTTCCACGGCAAAATGACGAATGATCTGATCGTTACCGGCCGCGACGGGAACTACATCAAGGCCGGCAAGCTTGGACGCCTGTTCGTCGATATGGATGAGAAGGGTTGGCCGCTGTCCCTGCGGGTCGCACGCCACATCAAGAGCATTGAGGAGATCATCAATTCCTTCAACGAGCTCAATCCCGATCAGGCGGTCGTCGTCGAGGGCATCCCGTCGTACACGGATCTTGTAGATAAAGGTGTGGGAGCTTTTCTCCACGCGCCTGAAAAACTGTAAGGAGGAATTCCTGTGAAAAATCTGAAGATCGTTCTTCTTGCCGCCTTCGTTTCATTGGCGCTGGCCGCATGTGCATGGGCGGATGTCACCTTTGAGCAGCCCGCGCTTGTCACCACTGCCGGACAGAGTATCGAAGCCGCAACAGTCGATTTCCACTTCCAGAAAGCAAAAGTGAAGTCGATCCTTGAGAACCTCGCCAGACCCGACAAGCTGGAAGGCGTCAAGACTCTTGTGATCGTTCCCGGCCATAGCCTCAAAGGTCTTGGCAGTGCCGGTATCGACGAAACAGCCGAGCTGGAGCGCGTGAAAAAGCTCGTTGCCGCTGCCGTGGAGAAGAACATCCCGATCGTCTGCGTGCACATCGGCGGTAAGGCAAGAAGAGGCGTCAACTCGCAGCCTTTCATCGAAGCGGCTCTTGAGCACGCTGCCTGCTGCATCGTCTACGAGGCTGGCAACGAAGACGGCTATTTTACCGATTATTGCAGCGCTCACAACATTCCGCTCATCACGATGGCGAAATCCGCCTTTTTGGCGAAAAATCTGGTCACTTTGTTCCCGAACCAATAAATCCAAAGGAGGCCTGCCTATCGCATAACGATCGCGCAGAAGGCGGGAACGCCTGACAGCGACGCTCCCAAAGTGAAGAACACGTTGGTTTGTTTTTTCAGTTTGAAAGGAGTAATATGTTATGTTCAGCATGAAGAAATTCGGAGTCGCCGTCGCCATCCTTTCGCTTGTTGCGAACGCTGCGGCCGCGTGCGACATGGTCGTCGTCACGCCCAAAGGCAGCGCGGACGGCAGCATGATCTGGGCCAAGAACAGCAACCGCAACAACGAAGAGTGCATGACCTTCAAGTTCCACCAGGGCGGCAAACACGAGCCCGGCGAGACCGTCAAAGTCAGTCATACCACGATCCCTCAGGCTCCCGTCACCTACTCCGTGATCGGCGCCGAGCCCTACTGGGGCTGGGGCGGCGAGATCGAGATGAACGAGAAGGGCGTCTGCTGCGGCAACGAACTGATCCTTACCAAGGACCCCGTCCATCACGAAGAAGAAGGCATGAACGGCCATGACCTCAACCGTCTCGCCGTTGAGCGCGGCGCTACGGCTTACGAGGCCATGCACGTCATCATCGACATGATCGAGAAGTACGGCCAGGGCGGCAACGCCAACCCTCCCAGCTCTTCCGACCTGTACGTGTACTGGAACTCGTTCCTGATCGTCGATCCCAACGAAGCCTGGGTGCTTGAGACCTCCGACCGCCGCTGGATCGCCCGTAAAGTCGACATCAACGAAGGCGTCTTTGCCCTCACCAACATGTGCTCGATCGGTTCCGTTTACGACGAGTGCAGCGACGACCTGATCCAGCACGCCATCGAGAAGGGCTGGTTCGCGGAAGGCGACGAGTTCAACTTCTTCAAGGTCTACAGCCAGATCAATCCTCGTCCCAACTTTGAGACGAAGGGCCGCCGCGCCTATGACATGCTTGCCAAAAAGATGGGCAAGATCGTTCCGCAGGACGTCATGGAAGTCATGAGAGACAACAAGCTTGCCGGTTCGTTCCTTGAATCCCGCTTCGGCATGGCCAAGGTCACCCGCGCTCTGTCCGAGCACATGATCGGCAACAGCATCGCTGGCAGCGCCGTGTTCCACCTGCGCCACGACGAATCCATCCCCGAGCCCATGCGCAATGTGATCTGGGCCGCTATGGCCTCGCCTGACTGCGGCACGTACCGTCCGTTCTACTTCTGCGCCAAGGTCCCCGAAGAGCTCGCGATCGGCGAGAACACCTATGATATCAAATCGCCCTGGTGGTGCTTCGACATGCTCGACCGCATGGCCCGTGCCAACGAAGACTGCTACTTTGACGTGCTCAGGGCCATTTGGACGCCGTTTGAAGCCCGCATGTTCAACGAGAACAAGATGATGGAGAAAAAGGCCGCCAAACTGTTCAAGGACGGCAAGGACGAAGAGGCTAAAAAGCTTGTCAGCGACTTCGTACAGCTGTACTGCGACAAGAGCTGGAACGTTGCCAAGGGACTTCAGGGCGTGTTCAAGGAACTCAACAAGGTCGTGCCCGGTCCTAAGGTCAATCTGATCGATCCTGACGGTGTCAGCAACAAGAACGCCAAGGTCGTGCTGTTCCAGTAAGCCATCGGGCACGGAACTATCAGTTCTCAGTAAAAAAAAAGAGCCGCTCCCAAACCGGAGCGGCTCTTTTTTGTGTTTCGTGCTAAAATTATACACAAATATTAGTGCTTCATGCTATAGCTATTTTTTCAAAATATAATTACAATTAATATATAATGGGTTTTTTATGACCGATCGTTTCGTATCGGATCCGAAATGTACGACTTACACAGGAGGACTTGTCATGCTGAACAAAGAGCGTCTGAAGAACGTCTTTTACGACATGGTGAAGATCTACAGCCCGTCGAAGGGCGAGGGCGAGATCTGCGCGTGGGTGATGGATTATCTGAAAGCGCGCGGGCTGAAGCCGACGATCGACGAGGCGGGCAAGGCTTACGGCGGCAACGGCGGCAACATCATCGTCCATGTGCCGGGCGAAAAGGCCGACAATCCCATCTGCTTCATGGGCCATCTCGACCAGATCGAGCCCTGCAAGAACGTCAATCCCGTCATGGACGGGACGATCATCCGCACCGACGGCACGACGACGCTCGGCGCCGACAACAAGAGCGCCGCGGCCAGCATCTTCGAGGCCTTTGAAGATCTGCGCGAGGCGGGCGACGCGCACAAGGAATTCTACATGCTCTTCAGCGTTTCCGAAGAGATCAACATGCAGGGCGTCAAGCACCTCGACCCCAAGCGCCTGCCCTGCAAGAGCTTTGTCGTTCCCGACGCCACGGGGCCGCTTGGCACGATCATCACGGCCGCGCCGGCTGCCAACGTCATGAAGGTGACGATCAAGGGACGTACGGCGCACGCCGGCATCGAGCCCGAGAAGGGCATCAACGCCATAGTCGCCGCTTCCAAGGCGATCGCGAAGATGCACATCGGCCGCATCGACTTTGAGACCACGTCCAACATCGGCCACATCGAAGGCGGCACGGCGACGAACATCGTCACCGACAGCGTCTGGTTCACGGCCGAGATCCGCTCGCGCGACGACGCCAAGCTGGCGGCCGAGACGGCCTACATGGAGAAATGCGTCCGCGACGCCTGCGCCGAGATGGGCGCAGAGTGCACGTGGGAGTGCGAGCACGTCTACCCGCGTTTCGTCCTCAATGAGGAAAGCGACATTTACAAGCGCGTCACCGAAGCGATGAAGGCGGAAGGCGTCAAACCTCTTCCCACGGTGACGGGCGGCGGTTTCGACGCCAGCGTGCTCTGCGGGCTTGGCTGCGAAAGCGCGGTCATCAGCACGGGCATGAAGGACGTGCACACCAAGGCGGAAAGCATCGACCTCGAGGACATGTGGAAGATCACGCATGTGATCTCCCGTCTGATGAGAGGTTAAACGTTTTGGGTTTCACAGCCGCGTCATGGCGGTGCGGCTGAAATATCTTTCATATTTGAGGAGGCTTTTTTGGAATGAAAAAGCAGGTCAGAAACTTCAACCCCAACCTGGTGCTTGTGATCATGGTGATCCTCTGCACCATCGCGTCGTATTTCGTCACGCCCGGCGCCTACGACCGCGAGACGGTCAACGGCATCACCCGCGTTGTCGCCACGAGCTACCACGAGGTCGCCCGCACGCCCGTCTCCGTGATGCGCATGTTCGAGGCCTTCCCTGACGGTCTCACCGGCGCGGCCATGATGATGTTCGCCGTCATGATCATCGGCGGCGTCGTCCAGATCTACAGCGACACCGGCGTTATGGGCGCGGCCATCAATTCCGTGATGAAGCTGTCCAACAAGGTCGGCGGCGGGCTCATCATCTCCATCGTGACGCTCGTGTTCATGTTCATCGGCGGTATCCTCGGCTGGTCGGAGCAGGTCATCCCCTTCGTGCCGATCGCCATTTCGCTCGCCATCTCACTGGGCTATGACTCGCTGGTCGGCATCGCGATCTCCGGCTTCGCCTGCCTGATCTCGTTCGCCGTCGGCCCCTTCAACGTCTTCACCGTCGGTACGTCCCACACCATCGCCGAGCTGCCGATGTTCTCCGGCTGGCAGCTGCGTCTTGTCGCCCTCGCCGTCGTCGCCGCTGCCTGGCTGTTCTGGACGCTGCGCTACGCCGCCAAGGTCAAGAAGGATCCCAGCAAGAGCCTGATGGCCGGCATCGACACCTCCGATCTCGTCATCCCGATCGAGAGCGACAACACCCTCAACGCCGTCAAGGTCCTTTCGCTCCTGGTCATGGGCGTGTGCTTCGGCTTCACGATCTGGGGCCTGCTGTCCAAGCACTGGGGCTTCCGTGAGATGAGCGCCATCTTCCTGATCGGCGGCGTCATCGTCGGCTTCATGAACCGCATGTCGGCCGGCGAGATCTGCGATACGATCGTCAAGGGCTGCATCGGCGCTTTCGGCGGCGCCCTCATCATCGGACTGGCCCGCTCGGTGCAGGTCGTCCTGACCGCCGGCGGCCTGGTCGATCCTCTCGTCCACGGCCTGACCAGCATGATGAGCAGCGCTTCCGCCTATGTCACCTCCGTGATCATGTTCATCGTCAACTTCTTCATCAACGCCCTCATCCCCTCCGGCTCCGGCCAGGCGATGGCGGTCATGCCCATCATGATCCCGATGGCCGACATGCTCCACATCACCCGTCAGACCGCTGTTCTGGCCTTCCAGTTCGGTGACGGTATCTCCAACACCTTCTGGTTCACCAACGGCACGCTGCTGATCTACTGCGGCCTCGGCAAGGTTCCGCTTTCCAAGTGGTACAAGTTCATCCTGCCGCTGCATTTCTTCTTCTTCATCATGCAGCTCGCGTTCCTCTACTTCGCGCAGATGATCAACTACGGCCCGTTCTAAGCTAGTGTCGGCACAAATATCAGGTTAACAGACAGGTCGGCAGCGCAAATTTTCGCGCTGCCGACCTGTTTTTCTTATAGACGTTCCATTAGACGTTCCACGAGAAACAATCGCGGGTCCCGGTCTCCGTCAAGGAAGACATTCCATTTCCCTGCACGTCCAGACTTCGCCGAGGACGTGATACCGTTCGGGCGTTTCCGAGGGCACGTCCTTGAATCCCGCCGCCTTGTAGCAGCGGTACGCCGGTTCGTTGTTCTTGAAGACGGCGAGCGTGACTTTTTCGGCTTTCAGCGCGTCGAACGCGTGGCGCAGTGCCAGACGAAGCATCTCATGTCCCAGCCCCTGCCCGCGGCGTTCGCTGTTGACGATGATGAAACCGAAGCGCAAGATCGTCTTTTCCTCGTCAGTCCAGCGCATCGTCAGGTGTCCGGCCGTGCCTTTTTCGTCCTCTGCCGTCAGCGCGAAAAAACTATCGCCGGCCATGCAGGCGTCATAATTGGCGTTCACATCCGCCGCTGTGACGGGCCATCGTTCATAACGGTCGGCGCTCCACTGGCGGAAAGCAAATTCATCGCTGATCCACGAGACGATCACGCGCGCGTCGTCCCGCTTATATGATCGCAGCCGGAGCATCGTTTATTCCTTTCGGACAGTAACGAAAGCGGCGCATTTGTTTCACGCTTCGTTTCAAGAAGATCACCTCAGGGGCAATGAATTATATCAGATTTTAGAAGAAACCGCCGTGATTTGCAACTGACTGTGTTGACGTGCCTGTGCGAAATCAAAAGGTTCACCGCAACTTTTTCTTATTTATGGCTTGTCATACAGAAAAAATGCCGTATACTAACGCTGAAATTTCGCGATTTCACATTTTTAAATCAGGAGTGATACTGACAATGGAACAGTTTAAACCCGTAAAAGAAGGAAAGGTGCGCGAGATCTACGATCTCGGCGAGAACCTGGTGCTCGTCGCCACCGACCGCATCAGCGTTTTCGACATCATCCTGAAGACGCCCGTGACGAAAAAGGGCGTGGTGCTGACGCAGATGAGCAAGTTCTGGTTCGACTTCACCAGCGACATCATCCCCAACCACATGATCAGCACGGATACGGCCGACATGCCTGAGTTCTTCCGCACGCCCGAGTTTGAGGGCCGTTCGATGCTGTGCAAGAAGCTGAAGATGATCCCCATCGAGTGCATCGTGCGCGGCTACATCACCGGCAGCGGCTGGGCCAGCTATCAGAAACATGGCACCGTCTGCGGTATCACGCTGCCCAGCCATCTGAAGGAGAGCGACAAGCTGCCCGTGCCCGTCTTCACGCCCAGCACGAAGGCCGAGATCGGCGATCACGACGAGAACATCGACTTCGACCGTTGCGTCGAAGTGCTTGAAAAGGCCTTCCCCGGCAAGGGCGAGGAATACGCGCGCACCATCCGCGACACGACGATCGCGCTCTACAAAAAGTGCGCCGACTACGCGAAAACGCGCGGCATTATCATCGCCGACACCAAGTTCGAGTACGGCGTCGACGAACAGGGCCGCGTCGTACTGGCCGACGAGATGCTCACGCCCGACAGCAGCCGCTTCTGGCCGCTTGAAGGCTACGAGCCCGGCCACGGCCAGCCGTCGTTCGACAAGCAGTTCGCGCGCGACTGGTACAAGGCCAACCCCGGCAACGACGGCGTGGTGCCCGCCGACATCGTCGAAAAGACGATCGGCAAGTATCTCGAAGCCTATCGGATGCTGACCGGCAAAGACCTGTAATTTTTTCCTCCCGCTGCCGAGACCGGCCGCGGGAGTATTTTTATCACACTGTTAAGGAGGAACGCTCATGGAAGGCTGCCTGATCTGCGGATCGCCGCTGGAGTACCTTCAGGAAGACGAACTCATGACCTGTGCGCTCTGCGGCAAAAAGGAGCCCAGCAAGGCGCGCTGCGTCAAGGGACACTACGTCTGCAACGAATGTCACACGCGCGGGCTGGACAGTATCGTCGCTGTCTGTCTGGGCTCGAAGAGCAGGAACCCGCTCGAGATCCTGGAAGCGATGATGAACATGCCGCTCTGCCACATGCACGGGCCGGAGCA
>JAEEGG010023925.1_pt1 | contig 11890 bp, 11 predicted proteins | sample 9134161 | NCBI WGS metagenome assembly JAEEGG01 (sample SAMN16246543, study PRJNA631951) | gut metagenome | biome: gut microbiome; feature: rumen; material: CR-attached | host: Bos | place: Iran: Karaj | collected 2018-10 | reverse complement strand
CATTCGCAAATTGTCATTACTGAAAAGGGATTAATAGCTTGTAAGGGCAAGACTCTCATGACGGGATATGTTGGGGATCCTCAACGAACTTTATCTGTTTTAAAAGATGGTGTTATATACACGTCAGACATCGGATATCTTGATGCCCAAGGTATGTTACATCTAAAAGGTAGGGAGGATGATGTTATAAACGTTGGTGGTTTTAAAGTCGCCCCTACGGAAGTGGAAGATGCTGCTCTTTCTTTTTCTGATGTAAAAGATTGTGTATGCATTCCTGTTGATCACATGATTACAGGTAAGGCACTAAAGCTATTGGTTGTCATGAAAGAGGGTAAAGAACTAAATCAAAGGGCATTAGCTAATTATTTGAAATTAAGGTTAGAAACCTACAAGATCCCACAAATGTATAGTATGGTAGATAAAGTTGAGCGTACTTTTAATGGAAAGATTAATAGGAAATATTATATTTATTCAGACCATCATGATAACACTTAGATTTCATACGACCATTTACTAAATAGTCTTAAATCATCCCAATCATAGTAATGTGACTGGGATTTTTTGTATCTTTGCATCCGTTTGTGCGAAAACGATGTTGTGAGATTCGTCGTGTAGCAGGAAACTAAAACTATAAAAAACAAATAGAAGAATATGGCAGTATTAGCAATTTACAACTATCAGTTTGCAAAGATCATCAAGAATGGTCGGGAGGGAATGATATTTCCTGATGACGGATTGGAAATGGATGCTCAGGCATGTATTGGGTAAGGACTTCAGAAATGAGGAGAGAATTCACTTTTGCAGCAGATATAGTGGCGATAAGGAATTTATTCATGGGTATATTACAGAGCCCCAGGATGATATCTATGTTCTGCGCATTGCGAACAAAAGGACTACGACCATTGTGACAGAGGACCTGAAGGAACGATCAGTGGATGACTATCAGAACTGCATTGTCATCATCGACAATCGACCAGGTATTCAGCGTATCTTGATAGAAGATAAGAAATCGGCATTTTCAAACACCAAACAAGTTGGACGTATACTTGAATACACCTTTAACAAGGTGCTGAATTGCTATAGTCTGAAATTAGAACTGATGCACCTGCAGAATCCCAAGGCTTTCTGGGACTTGACAAACGACAAGAAGAGCTATCCGGATGGTTTCTACAAGATAACATTCCATCTGCCACATCTGAATCTGGAGCGACTGAGAAAGGTGTTTGACAAGGTGCTGGTGATGTCGCGCGAGGTGTTTGACAGCGACTTGGAATGGAGCTACAAGGCCAATGAGGGTGGAAAGCTGATGATTGACGAGAAAAACCAGATGCAAAAAGAACTGATAGACTGGCTGATGAAAGATGTGGGCGATGAGAATATCAAACTCTATTCCAATGCGTATAAACGAAAGCCAATTGTTGTGGGACACGACTCATTCCTGACTACCGCTATTAGTGACAGGGTTTTCAAAACCTTGGAAGAGGAGGCAAAGACTAAGAGTCTCTTCGCTAGCGGGGCTTTGGATGAAATCAAGATGAAGACGAAAACGGGTATAGACCTCAACGATACTAAGAATGATCAGAATACTAACAAGGGCTGAGCAAGACGCTCTACACCATAGATATAGAAACAGCGACTTGTTTCGTCATTGGTCACCTCTGCTGAACCGAATGGAATGGGAGATGCAGGAGGTGGACGCGATGACGCTCTATAGAGAAGCTGAACTCGTGTTGGACAAGCTCAGGCTAGAGTCTGAAAACAGGGACGAGATGATAGCATACATCTTTAAGCAGTTGCTGTCGGAATTTAGAGTGGTTGAGGATGAGACAGGCACGAGAGTAACCCGCAGTAAGGCTCAGGCAGAATGCTCAGCTGTGACAGTTATGGCTATCGTGATGATCTCGCTGATGAATGCTGTGGAGAAGGGGCATGAGGCAGAGGATTTTGAGAACCAGCCAAGCTGTGTGGCCATCATGGGATTGCTGAGAAGTCACCCACATTTTCAGTATTTGTTAGAGGACTTCTTTCGCAGGAAGAAAAACAACAGTGGACAAAATGTCGTTTTTGTCCCTGCTGACCCGATGCGTGTGGAGACCACTCTGAACAACATGGACGAGCAAGCTAAAGAAAGAACAGAGATAATGCTGGGGCTTGTGAAATCGCATACCATTTGTCTGAAAGCGCTCTTTGGCGAATGCTGGGAAGATTGGGAACAGCTGTGTATGAAGGTTTGTCTCAACAAGGATTTACTGGATAAGTTGTATGAAATCAGCCCTCGCAACAATAAGTGGAAGATGAACCTGAAGATGGTGTGCAACATCATAGGCATATTCAGGCAGAAGAAAGAGTTGATTGTCAGCATCAATGCCATCGATAGCGAACTGTATGAATCGAAAGTGAGTTCCTATATAAGGAATCATGCTGACTATAGCGGATCTGACTCTGAATTGAGCAGATTGCAGCATGAGTGTATTGAGAAGATGCTTGACTAAGAGCTGCCATCTCACATCAATAATTGATAAAACGTAACGCTGGTAGAAAAATTATTTCTATCAGCGTTTTCTAATTATCTGATTTTCAGTTGCTAAATTGATAGATAGAAAATCTGTTTGTTTTATCAATTCTATCAATTTTATCTCCAAAACATTATTCCGACCTTTGCATCAGAATCAAGACGCAAGGGGTCTCTATAAACACCCTGAGCGCTGGTTCAACCAAGTAACATTATTAATTTTTTAAATTTAAGTATTATGACAAAGAAAGTAAAAATGAACAATGCTCAGTTGAGCGAAGAAGAGAAGAAGAATAAATTAGCGTTAATGGTTAGGCTCGGAGAACCGTTGGCTCAGGAAATCACAGGAAAGCTGTCGCAGTATGGTTGCACGACTGAGGGCCTGATGGCAGAGACGTATGCTGTTGCTAAGGCTTATGGATCGTTGAAGGCCGTCGCGCTCAGTGAGGGTTGGGACTGCCAGAGTCTATTCGACAAGCTGGTACCGATGTTCTTTGAGGAAACTCTGGAGTTGCTAGCTGAACTGGAGAAAGAAGAGAACGAGAAGTAACATGTAGAATCCGAGTTGTTGTGGGATGGTTTTCCATGGAACAAAGCGCTTTACATCCACACACATCTCACAAAAACTTCGGAACGAATGAAAGAGATAACAATTCAAGTAGAGGACAGTGCTTATGCATGTGTTCTGGGTATGCTTCAACTCTGCGAGAAGGTGGAGGTGGTGAGTGATGGCGAATGTACCTTAACAGAAGACGGAATGGACCTTTGTATGGCCAAGGCTATTGGTGAATTGCGTCAGCGTCGCGTGTTTCGCTATCCCTGCGACTATACCTATATTATGATGGCTTTGAATGAAGAGTTGGTAAAAGGTTTGCCGTTCTTTTACTCGCCCATGGACTTCATTGCTTATCTGCATTTTTTGGATTTTGACGGTTTGCCAGGAAAGACGACGTTGTACGATACGGTAAACAGAACACGAGGCAGGTATCCTTATTGGACTTTCGATGATAATCCCAAGGACATGGAACGAACGAGAAGAATCAATATTGTTAAGCAGTTTTTGAGTGCTTTGGGAAGGGCGAAAAAGGCCATGTCGGAAGGATTGTCGGAAAAATAGCCAAGAGTCGGAAGGATTGTCGGAAGGCACGAAAAAAAGCCTTTGAGCCTCGAAAAAGTCGCCATATCTTTGCACTGTCGAAAGGACAAAACGAGTTCTGAACGACAAGAGATCATTGAGCTACGCTCGAAACATCGGTAACGCCTCAACAAAGTTTGAAAGCAAGCTTTCACTTTGTATTCGGCTCCAGCGATCTTTGACATACTGATACAAAGGACACGACGGGTAGGCCCGGATGAGGTATAACATAACGAACTAAGGTTTTAATTAGAAGTTTTATGAATAAAGCAAAAGAGATGGTTGCCAACGATTATGGCATCATGATTAAGAAGTGTTGTGGCTCGTGCCATAACAGAGGATTTGACGACATAGAGCTACGCTGCTGTCAGCTGACAGGCAAGCATGTGAGGGGCAACGGCGTATGCGATAATTGGTCGATGAGCGATGGGCTGAAAATTCTGGGCTGCGAACGTGGTAAGGTGCAGCGCAGGGAGTATCAGCTTTCTCTGATGGAGGTACGCACCTCCGAGCTTGACGCTAAAGCCAAGGGAAAGGAATTGACCCCAGCAAGCGTGGAAAGCATACGTAGGGATTTCGAACTGAGTCACGGAACGCGGTTCGCATTACATTAAAAGTAAAAAGGTAAAAATTTAAAAAGTTATGGAACAATTAGTAATGATTCAAGAGGTAGGCGCATACTCTGAGCGCCAGTATACACGACAGGACGGTACAACGGAGTACTTCAAGAGTCGTGGCGTAGTGATGAAACATGGTGGTGACACCATCTATGGTGAGATGACGGGCGAACTGGCCTCGAAGAACCGCGAGACGGTGTACGACAAGAACGTACCTTACGTGGTGAAGGGGTTCTGGAAGCATCGCACCTGGCAAGATCAGCAAGGTCAGATGCGTCATGAGAATGCGTTTTACATTACGGATTTACAAACATTTTAAACATTAAAGATTATGACAACAACGATGAAGATTAAGGTAGAGACGGTGCAGCATGGTTTTGCACTGTCGGTAGACAACAAGAGTTGGCTCGTGGAAAGCGAGCTGGAGCTGGCGGAGGCTGTAGTATTCCGCGTGGGATTAGGGTGTAAGTCGGACGTATCGAAACGCAAGATGCATAATCTGCTGAACATGCTGGCTTACGGAGATAAGAAGGAGCGCAGAGCCGCTCGACGTGAAATGCAAAAACGATAATGATTATCAAGGTAGAAATTAGCGAAGAGACATGGGCCCGAATGCTAACGGGCAAAAGAGTAGAAGGATCGATAGGGCTGGACTTATGGTCTAAGAAGAAGGATTTCCTGGCCCATCGTCGCAAGCCGCGCAGCCGGCAGAAGGACAAGCTGGTCAAGAAACTGCCATGGGGCTGGGTGAAGGAGTCGCAGCAGAACCTGAAGATATTCAGCAGCGTGCCCAAGGAGATGGGTATCGAGAAGGTGATGGAAGCTTTCGAAGATGATCGCCTGGCAGCTATGGAGGCTATGGTGGACGATTACCTGATAAGGACGGTATAGCGTAATGTTTAGTATTCAACGCAGTCTGTTCCTTCCGACGGAGATATGCACTGAGGAGCTGTTCTATCAGCTGGTGCGCGACCCCAAGGTGAAGCAGTGCGAAGAGGAATATCGGGCTACGGGCGATGCAAAGAAGAAGCGCGCCCAGCCCGCTTTCATCTTCCAAGCTACTTTCGGAGAATCGACATCGAAGAGCGGCAAGCTGGGGGCATGGCGCAAACAGGAGACAGCACAGCTGAACGGCCTCTGCATGCTGGACATTGACCACGTAGAGAATCCCAAGGAACTCTACGAGTCGTGGCAGCTGCCAACGGAGGTCATGCTGGTCCACATCACACCATCAGGCAAAGGTCTGCGACTGGTGTTTAAGGCAGATGCCAAGGTGGGTAATCTGGCTGACAACCAACACAGGATGGCCGAATTGCTGGGTGTCACCATGGACGAGTCGTGCAAGGATGCCAGTCGCATGTCGTTCTGCGTAACGGAAGAGGACATTCTATTTATTAACAAGGAGATTTTTGATTATCATGATGAAGCATTTAGTGAGCGATATACTGCTCTATATCGAGACGGTCGCTCACAGGCTACGGACAAGAACAGCCTCACCCCCGACCCCTCTCCAAAGGGCGAGGGGAGTGAAAACTTTGTAACATTAGAGAAGGATGAAGAAGGAGAATATTGTTATCACGGAATCAAGTTCAGGAAAATCTGCGAAGCGTGGCAGGAAGCCCAAGGGGGCGCGCCAGTACCCGGAGATCGTCACAGAACGATGCTGCAAATGGCTCTCGACTTTAGGTATATCACCGATAACCGTCCAGAGAACGTCGTTTGCGTGCTTAAACTGTGTGGATTTGTGCAGGACGTCATCCGAGAGCGAGGAGAAGAGGAAGTCAGGGCAGTTGCTGATACGGCTTGTGAGCGACGTCTCTACCGCGACATCCCGAAACGGCTACAAGCGGTGCTTGAAAGTGCTGGTGTTCATGCCAGCAAAGGCGAGCCAGCTGGAAGAGCTGTGGCAGGCGCTGAAATCCCGTACGAGCTGTTCGCAGAGCGCCTGGAACCTCTCCTTAGCGCTCCCTACAGCGACGCCTGTCGAGGAGTAGAGCGACACAACTGGCTGGGGGCTGTGTTTGCCGCAGGGGCAATGTACTGCACGCTGTTGTCGCGCTGCTGGTATCTGCACTTCAACGGGGCAAAGCAAAGGATGAACCCGCAGGTGCTCATCATCGGTGACCCTGCATCGGGAAAGTCGTTTGCCAAGGATCTGGACGACCAGATCATGTGCTCGATGCGAGCGCAGGACGAGGAGGTGCGTGCTGCCGAGACGCGCTACAAGCAGGAACAGAAGAAGCGAGGCACATCGTCGAAGGCGCAGAAGCAGGACGCGCTGGTGGAGCCTGAGGGCATGATCAGATATCTGCCTACGAAGACGTCGAACAACATCTTCTTCCGACGCCTGAAGAGGGCGAAGGAGCTGGTGGATGGCGAGGTGATGCCCATGCATCTGTATATGTTCGACTCGGAGCTGGACTCCAGTATCAGTGCCCAATCGGGCGGTGCCTGGATAGGCAAGCACGACCTGGAGCTGAAGGCGTTCCACAACGAGTTGTCGGGTGTCGACTATGCCAACAGCGACTCAATCAACGATATCCTGCCCGTCTACTGGAACTCAGTGACTACAGGCACGCAGATATCGCTCTACAAGAAGTTCACACCACGGAATATCAACGACGGTCTGTGCTCACGTGTCGCCATCTTCCCGATGGAGACGGCACGATACCAGATGGTGAAAAAACGGGTGGTGAATTTTCAGGCCAACGAGGCACTGAAGCTGTGGGGTTTCAAGATGGAGCAGCTGCATGGCGAACTGCCGCTGGAGCGACTGACAGACCACGTGTACGACCTCTGCTACCTGTCGGCTCAGGAGGCCGAGGCTGCTGACGATCGGGTGCTGGACTATCTGAGAAAACGAGCCGTATTTTACGCCACATGGCTGACCATCCCGAGAATCGTGGCTCGTCAATACGACGAGTTCAGGAAGACGGGAAAGCTGGAGGTGACAGACGACGACTTGAAATTCTCGACGCTGATGTACGATGCAGTCATCTATTTCCAGGATCATTTCTTCGGGCAGATGCTGCAGGATTCGTGGGACAATGCGGCACGCGAATACGTGCCTCGCAAAAGGAACTCGAAGAATGCTGAGGCGTATCGACAGTTGCCGGAGACGTTTACGCCTAAGGAAGTGATGGCTGTTCTGGATATAGAATCAACAGCTGCTCGTAAGCAATGCCAGCGCTGGCAAGTACATGGATTCATAGAGCGACAAAAACAAGGGAAGTACAAAAAAATCATTAAAGAAATCATGGCGTGATTTAATAATTAAAGAATTTAAGAATTGAAGAATTTAAAAATTAAAGAATTAAAGAATTGAAGAATGAAGAAATAAGGCTTAGCGAGCATATGACGCTCGCTGAGCTTTGTAAAACGAAGACGAGATTGAGTAACGTGCCGAATGAAGAACAAATCGCGAATCTAAAGCGGGTATGCCGCTGGCTAGAAGAGCTGCGGTTGCGGTACAACCTAAATAAAAAAGAAAAAATAAAAAATAAAGACGAGGAGGAGCCGATTATCATCAACAGCGGGTTCAGAAGTCCGGAGGTGAATAAGGCGGTGGGGGGCTCAGCGACATCGAATCACCTGACGGGATGTGCAGTGGATATCCGGGTCTGTGGCATCGAGCAGCTGTTACGCTATGCCGTCATCTTGCTCGACATCAGCGATGAGTCGAAGGAGGATTTCGACGAGCTGTTGATAGAGAAGAAGGGCTCAGTGATGTGGCTCCACTTCGCGGTAAGGCCAACGGGGAATCGGAGGAAGGTTCGGCTGATGCAGGTATAAGGAATCTCAAAAATATCATTTTCGTTTTGAAATCTTTGCAAAGAGAGCTAAAAAGGCGCATAATTCCAAATAATTTCTCGTTTTTCTCGATAATCTTTTGTTGAATCCCAAAAAATGAGTATCTTTGCAAAGATATTACAGCCAAGACCTGAAATGATCATCAACAAATACAAGAAATACGGTATTCTGCTGCTGATGCTGGGCATGGTGCTCGGCATGATGGCGCAGGGTGACGAACGCGAATTCTACGTGTTCGACGCCTCGAACGGTATGGCTGCCAATAGCGCCCAGACCATCAAGTGTACGAAGACGGGACGCATGGTGATCACCACCATTGGCCACGTGAACTTCTACGACGGAAACAGCTTCGCACACATATCGCCCGAACAGCGTGATTCCTATGCGCTGAGCAAGTATAGCGGTAACTACCGGCAGATGTTCGACCGCCATCACCACTTCTGGCTGAAGGATAAATACCAGGTGGTATGCGTAGACTTGCTGACGGAGACGATGCACCACAACGTGAAGGAGGTATTCCACGAGATGGGGATAGACCAGAAGGTGGACGACCTGTTTGCCGACAGCGAGAACATGATGTGGATGCTGACAGGCGGCGACCTGGTGAGTACGGACCGCCAGCAACGGCTGAAGTTGCGCAAGGGGGTGCAGCTGCACGATGTCGACGTGGTGGACGGCAAGCAGGTGCTGCTGTTCTATGGCGACGGCATGATGGTGGCCCACGACCTGAAGTCGGGCAGGAAGATTTATGAGGTGGCTGTCGACACGGCACTAGCCAATGGCCATCAGAACTCGTCGGTCGTTATGCCCTATGGTGAGGGCTACTACCAGATACGCAACGGCAAGAGGGGTGGTCTGCTCAGCTACCTGGATCTGGAGAAACGCCAGTGGACGAAGGTGATGGAGCAGGAATATCCGCTGAACAACATGACGGTATACAAGGACACGTTATACGTGGCCTCGATGTTCGGATACTGGACGATAGACCTGAAGACCGGGCGGCAACAGCACGTGGAAGAGCTAAAGCTCAGCAAGGGACGACGGCTGAAGACCGACGTCAACGTCATCGCCTTCGACCGACAAGGCGGCATGTGGATTGGTACCGAGCGTCGTGGACTGCTCTATGCGAAGCCTTACAGATCGCCCTTCAAAAAGTACAGCTGGAGCGACCCGCAGTCTGGCCACTACTACAACCTGATGGCTGCGAAGCTGGACCTGACGCTGAAGCCTTACATACGCCACGTGAACAGCATCTATCAAGACAGCCGCGGATGGACGTGGACGTGTCTGTACAGCGGACTGAAGTTGCAGAAGACGGAAGGCGGCGAGGAGCGCGTGTTCTCGCGTCGCGACGGACTGATGAATGAGATGGTGCACAGCATCGTGGAGGATGACAATCACGACCTCTGGGCCAGCACGAGTTTCGGCATAGCCCATCTGTATATACGAGGTGACAGCGTGGCGCGCATCGAGACGTACACGCATCAGGACAACGTGCCTAACGAATCGTTCGTCAACGGCATGGCTGCCAAGCTGGACGATGGCCGGATTGTGATGCAGTCGCTGGACAATATGGTGGTGTTCAACCCTGCCGACCTGCATCCGATGGACACACCGGAATACGTGCTCTACCCGAAACTGGTGGGGCTGGAGGTGAACGGCCAGCAGATAGAGCCTCGCAAGGAATATCACGGCCAACGGATTTTGGAACGTGCCGTCACACGCACGAGTGAGATTAATGTGAACTACGACCAGACGACGCTGCTGCTGACCTTCTCGGCGCTGAACTACTTCCGTCCGATGCAGACCTACTACAGGCTGAGGGTGAAGGGCTCGCGGAGGTATAACGACTGGTGCGTACTGTCGCACGGCAAATATCCGAACCTGGTGAACAAATACGGGCTGCTGAAGCTGCAGCTGATGAATCTGGTGCCAGGCGACTACGAGGTGGAGCTGCAGGCTTCGCTGACACCCGACAACTGGAGCCAGGAGCCTTACGTGTGGACCATCAAGGTGCACCAGCCCTGGTGGCGAACGACGGGCTTGTATCTGTTGCTGGCCGTCTTGGGACTGCTGCTGGCGGCTCTGAATGTGGTTTATTACAACCGCAACACGAAGCTGCGACTGATCCGCAACGGTCAGGAGTCGGACCTGCTACGACGTATCAAGACCTTTGCCAACCGCTGCGAGACCATGTCGCAGGAGGTGCTGACACCCTATACCATGACGCAGAACAAGAGCGGCATTACGAGCGAATACGGCGTGGTGAGCGACGAGTTTGCTGAGGTGATGCTGAAGATCATACCCTACGTGAACGGGCTGAAGGACGAGCAGGACTTCAACGTCACGGAGCTGTCGAAGCTGACGGGCAAACCCACCATCGAGCTGTATACCCTGATGGCCGACCAGCTGGACAAGAATCCGCGCATACTGATAGGACGGCTGAGGCTACAGGAGGTGGAACGCCTGTTGCGCGAGACGACACTGAATGTGGAAGAGATTGCTGACAAGTGTCACTACGTATCACCGAATTACCTGATAGCAGCGTTCTATCACCGCTATAGAATGACACCGAACGACTATCGCAACTCGAGTGCGCGATAGCCCACCAGGCGCCAGGTACGCGCGCCTGTTTCCTTATAATATACTAAGACCTGGTAGCGATTCTCCGTCTGGAAGAAATTGCCTTCCGACGGTGGGTTGGTGCCTGCCGGCGTGAGATACTGGTAGGAATAGTAGCCCTGCTTGAGCAGGAGGGCATGACGGTAGGTACCGCTCAGCGTGTCGTACTGCATCTGGTAGGTCTGGCGCTGATAATCGGTAGCCCAGTGGCCCGACAGGTAGATGTCGCCCTGAGGAGGAGCCTCGAGTGAGAAGTTGACCCAGACGTAGTCGCAGGTGTAGTCGGACTCGGAGCGGTCGCTATTGCGGATGCAGAAGGCACCATCGGCATCGACGTCGGTCAGGTAGTTGCGACGCACGGTGGCCGTGAAGGGGTAGGCCTGATAGTAATGGCCGTCCCACTCGATACGGTCAAGTCCCATGGTGGTGTGCTTGACATCCAATACCTCGAACTTATGAAACTCGTTGCCGGCATCGAAGATGAGCTGGCGGTTGTGTTGCCACGAGGCGCCCAGATGGTTCTGTAGGTTGGGGCGCACGTTGATGCGGGCATTGTCGGAGCGCCAGTTCTGCATGACGACGGTGTAGAGCTCGGCGGCGGGCGAGTTGACACGCAGGTCGTTATAACCCACCGAGAAGGAGAGTTGCTGGTGGCTCGCGTTATGGTCGATGTCGGTATTCGTGGAGGCCGTGACGGCTACGGTCATGAGGGGCTCGGCGACGTAGAACTCGACTTCGAGCAGACGCTCATTGTCGTCGTCTTCGTCGAAGACGGTCAGCCGGTAGTTGCCACTGAGTTTCAGCGCACAGCGGTCGTTGGGGATGCTGAGCTGATAATGGGTGTATAGCACGGTGGTGTTGATGGAGTTACGATAGTCTTCGATGGGATTGTCGTTGAAGCCCTGGAGCCAGTCGCTCTCGAAGATATCCTCGGAGGTGGACCAGTCGGCCTCGCAATGTTCCAGATGGTAGGTGAGGCGACGGACATCATGCGACATCTCGTCGAAACCGATCGCCAGGCGGTCGGAGCTGCCAAGCGTCAACACCGGACGGTTGAGCCAGTCGCCACCGACGGTGCTGGTCAGCGACTTGACACGGGGCGAGAAGATGCGGTTGTCAGCATGACAATAGGCCGCTGCCAAGAGGAAAAGTAACAAAAATCGTAACTTCATGGTGCAAAGATAACAAAATATT
>JAEEGG010023924.1_pt1 | contig 11890 bp, 10 predicted proteins | sample 9134161 | NCBI WGS metagenome assembly JAEEGG01 (sample SAMN16246543, study PRJNA631951) | gut metagenome | biome: gut microbiome; feature: rumen; material: CR-attached | host: Bos | place: Iran: Karaj | collected 2018-10 | reverse complement strand
CTGCCACCTAACACTCCTATTACGAAATACAGAGACCTGCTACCCGATAAATGGAAACTGGCCAACAAACCAGGCTAGATGCTACTGCGGATACGCTTACGCGAAATGCGCAAAACAATGTATAGCTGGCCTCCGGAATGTAGTCTCTATACATCGTTTAACCATATATGCACCAACGGGTTAGAAAGAAAGTGTAGGAATGTATAGTGTTTTCGAACTTTTCTGGGAGAAAAAAAAATATTGTAGTGTATCCGTATCGTCGATGAGAGCGGTGGCTTCACCATTAAGAAGTCGGTTGAGATAAAATCTGGATATTGCGTCCTTCCACGCGGATCACACCTTCCTTTTTCAACTCGTTCAGGCAGCGAACGAGAGAGTATTTCTGAATGCCGAAGTGCTCGGCTAAAGCTTGTCTCGAAAGAGGCAGGAGGATATTGTTAGTCTGTTGTAACTTGCTCTGTTCCTTCAGGTAGAGGCATACTTTCTCGCGTACACTCATGGAGAGCATGCGTACCTTGTTGGTCAACATCGAAATGATGTTTGAGAGCATACGGAGATAGTTCTTCATTAGTCTTTGGTCGCTACGCATCAACACTTCAAGGTCATTGGGCGTTAGGCGCAGGACGGTGGTGCCTGTTGTGGCTTCAACAGTCACGGGATAATGATTGTCGTTAGCAAAGAGAAAAGCTGGAGCTAACAGCTTGCCTGTCTGATGGGCAGCCATTCGGACTACATGTCCTGAAGGAGCTGTGATATATGCAACCATCTCGCCATTGATGATAATATCGGCATGTTGGCAAACAGAGCCAGCGTATGCCAAAATATCGCCTTTGTCAAAGCGAACAACCCGGTACCGAACGGAGTGCATCAGGTCAATAATTTCCGATTCGTCCAAACCTATAAAAAGCGGGCATTGTTGTAACCCTTGTAATGTATCAATATCCATAACACATGCAAAGATAGCGGAAAAGTGTGAATAATTCAAAAAATTAACAACAATTATATGGTATATGACACAAATGTTACCACTTTATATCCTCATAAATGATTATATTTGCCGTCAAACTTGAATATTCTGCGCATGAGTTGGAAAGAAATATTAACACTGAAAGACTGGTTCTCCTATCGTCAAAAGGTGGGTTTGCTGATTGTAGCGGGTGTTGTATGTGGACTTGGCGGACTGTTTATGTATCTGTTACGGGCGCATACCTATTTTATTGGTGACAACCCGTCGGCCTGCGTCAACTGCCACATCATGACACCTTACTATGCCACGTGGAGCCATTCCTCACATGGCAGAGATGCCACGTGTAACGACTGCCATGTGCCCCACCAGAACCTAGCCCTGAAGTATGGTTTTAAGGCGATGGACGGACTGAAGCATACGGCTTACTTTGTGACCCATGCCGAGCGTCAGGCTCCAATGGCTGAAGAACTGACAGGACAAGTGGTGATGGACAACTGCATCCGCTGTCACGAGCAGCTGAATACGGAGTTTGTGAAGACGGGGCGTATGGGCTATATGAAGCAGCGTACACAGGGCGGCAAGGTGTGTTGGGACTGTCATCGCAACGTACCCCATAGCGGTATGAACTCGCTGATGGCTACGCCGAATGCCGAGGGGGTGACACCATTGCCGCCATCACCCGTTCCTGATTGGCTGCAGAACCTTTTAAGTGAAAAGTGAAGAGTGAAAAGTGAATAATTTGCTACCGCTGTAGTAACAAATCGTAAATTTGTAAATCGTAAATACCAAAGATATTATGGCAAAGACATTAAAGAAATGGCAAGGTTGGGTACTATTTTTTGGCTCAATGGCAGTGGTCTTCGTGCTGGGGCTGCTCGTCTCGTCGTTGATGGAGCGCCGTGCCGAAGTAGCCAGCGTGTTTAACAACAAGCGCACCGTGTTTGAGGACAGCATCGTGGCCCATAGCGAGAAGTTCAAGGCCGACTATCCTCGTGAGTATGAGACATGGGCTCAGACTGAGGACACCTCGTTCGAGTCGAAGTACAACGGCTCTGAAGAGGTCGACGTGCTGGAGCAGCGTCCAGAGATGGTGGTGCTGTGGGCTGGCTATGCTTTCTCTCGTCACTACAACACCCCACGCGGACACAAACATTGTATCGAAGACCTGCGCAAGATTCTGCGTACAGGTAACCCAGGTATCGATGGCGACGGCGACATGCAGCCAGCTACCTGCTGGACTTGTAAGGGACCTGATGTGCCCCGCATGATGCGTGAGCTGAGCGACAAGAAGAGCGTGTTCGATCCCACCAACTACTATGCCTACGAAGGCAAGTGGAGCGGACTTGGAGCCGAGATGCACAACACCGTAGGTTGCTCTGACTGTCACGATGCAACAACAATGGATCTGCGCCCTGCACGTCCAGCACTTTATGAGGCATTTGCTCGCCGTGGTCTCGATGTTAAGAAGCAGACTCATCAGGAGATGCGCTCGCTGGTTTGTGCTCAGTGCCACGTGGAGTACTACTTCATCAAGCCCGACGATGCCAACAATCCTGGCAAGGCTAACTACCTGATGTTCCCACACGACAAGGGGCTTACTCTCGAGGCAGCTGAGGAATATTACGACAGCATCGGATTCTACGATTATATCCACGTCATCTCTAAGACTCCTATCCTGAAGGCTCAGCACCCAGGCTACGAGATGTCGAAGCAGGGCATTCACGGCCAGCGCGGCGTGAGCTGTGCCGACTGCCACATGCCTTATATGCAGGAGGGAGGCGTTAAGTTCTCCGACCACCACATCATGTCGCCTCTGGCAAATATCGACCGCACCTGTCAGACCTGTCACCGTCAGGATGCAGAGACCCTGCGCCAGAATGTCTACGAGCGTCAGGACAAGTGTACCGAGATACGCAACCGTGCTGAGAAGGAACTGGCTCGTGCTCACTTCGAGACCAAGTTCATCGTCGACAAGGGTGCTACCGAGGCCGAGCTGAAACCGATACACAATCTGCTGCGCAAGAGCCAGTGGCGTTGGGACTACTCTATTGCTTCTCATGGTGCTACATTCCACGCGCCTCAGGAGGTTATCCGTCTGCTGGCAGCATCTATCGACTACTCTAAGGAGGCGCGCATTCTGATTGCCCGCGTAGCAGCTAAGTACGGACATACTGGCGAGATTCCTGTTCCCGACTATTCCACCAAGGCTAAGGCTCAGCAGGCCATCGGTCTGGACATGCAGAAGCTGAACGAGAAGAAGCAGAAGTTCATGGACCAGATTGTCCCCAAGTGGATTGAAGAGGCCAAGAAGAACGGTAAGCTTATCTAATTATAAAATGTATGCGTGGTAGAGGCCCAAACTTTGAATACAAGTACGACCTGGCATACCGGAAGTCGTTTGCGGCAAGGCTCAGTTTCAGAATCATGGGCATTGTGGCAGGCAAGGGTGTGCCAGCCTCACTTTATTTGGCTGTTACGCGAACGCTGTTCCGCAATCTTGCAGGTAATTACCAAAGTGCTGCCAACATTGTGCGTGAAACGAGCCACACCATCGCATCGACCAATGACTCGTATATTTTCGCAACCGTCTTCGTGGGCGTTCTTGACATGAAGACCCACTACCTGACCTACTGCAACGCCGCCCATAATGCCCCGTGATGATTACGGCTGAGGGCGAGTGTAGTCTTCTGGAAGTAGAGACCCATCTGCCCATCGGCGTTGAGGACTCGGCCATCGAGGTGATTGACTTCCTGAAACAGCATGGAGCCGTGTTTGCCAACGTCAACGACGATGTGCTGACATTGGTGATTAAGGACCACGGGGCAGCCTTCGACCCCACCCAACACGAGGAGGTCGATATCGATGCCGAACTTGACGAACGTGCTATCGGAGGTCTCGGCATCCATCTGGTGCGCACCATTATGGATACGGTAGAGTATCAGCGTACCTCCAACGGATATAACCTACTGGTTCTTACAAAGAATTTGAAAACAATTAATTAATAAATGCTTATGGAATCAATCATTTTTTGGGGTTTTAACCTCTATGCATGGATTACCATTGCTACGGTGTTCACGATGTTCACCGTCCTGCTGTTCACTAAGCTCCGTGCCGACCTTGTGTTCCTCGGAGCCATCTCTATCCTCTTTGTTACCGGGGTGCTTAATGCCAAGGAAGCCTTCTCAGGTTTCAGCTCCACCTCGGTAGTTATCATCGGTGTGCTCTTCGTTGTTGTTGCAGGACTGACGCATACTGGTGTGTTGCAATGGATTGTGAAGCACCTGTTAGGACAGCCGAACTCCTATTCTAAGGCTGTCGTCCGACTGATGCTTCCTGTGGCAGCACTCAGCTCATTCCTGAGCAATACCACCGTGGTGGCTCTCTTTGTAGGCATCGTAAAGATGTGGTCGAAGAAACTGAATGTCTCTCCATCAAAGCTGCTTATTCCGCTGAGCTATGCTTCTGGCATGGGAGGTGTGTGTACGCTGATCGGTACTCCTCCAAACCTGATTATCTCAGGTCTCTATGCCGAGAACACAGGACAAGCGATGAACGTGCAGGCAACGACCATTCCTGGCCTGTTCTGTCTGTTCATCGGTGTGCTCTCGATTATTGCCATGCGCAAGTTGCTGCCTGACCGTAAAGCCCCTGAGGCAGCCTTCGAGTCGACCAGTGACTATACCGTAGAGTTGCTGGTACCATCAGATAATCCACATATAGGCCAGACCATGGGGAGGCTGGGCTTCACCAAGTTCGCGGTGGTTCGCTGATAGAGATTATCCATTTCGACGAAATGGTGTCGCCAGCTATCTCTGAAGAGCCTATTATGGGTGGTGACCGTCTGGTATTTGCTGGTCAGATTGACGAGATACTAGACCTGAAGGAAACACATGGTTTTGTCAATGCCGACCACCATGTGTTCACCATGAGTGAGATTGATAGAGACCGTCAGCTGCGCACAGCATACGTCACCTTTGGCAGTAGCCTGATTAACAAGAAGATTGGTGGCAGCTCGTTCGAGAAGGACAACAACATGATTCTCGTGGCTGTAGCCCGTCGTGGCAAGCGTATCGAGGAGTCGCCACACGACGTCATCCTGCAGGCTGGCGACACGCTGCTTCTGGAGTGTCTGCCCCGTGTAAATATCCATACCGATCGGCTGGCATCACAACTGCAGTTCTTCGACTCTGCACAGGTGCCGAATATCGGCAAGAAGACCCTCATCTCCACAACTATTATGATTGCGATGGTGGTGCTCTCTGCGCTCAATGTCATCCCACTATTGCAGTGTGCTTTCCTCGCAGCCATAGCCATGCTGCTGTTCCGCTGTTGCAATGTCGATCATGTTCTTCCCCATCATGTACGAGGCCGCCGAGAAGTTGGGTTACGAACCCTACCCGTTCTTCATCGCCCTGATGGTCAGCGTCAGCAGTAGCTTTGCCACACCTATCGGCTCGCCAACCCACATGCTGGTCTATGGCCCTGGCGGCTATCGTTTCAGCGATTTTATGCGCATCGGTCTGTTGATGAACTTTATCATCCTGGCTGCCAACATCCTTATCGTAAATATTATTTATCCTTTAACTCCGTTAAACCCATAACATTATAAATATCGACATTCAAGAACAAAAAGGCACTTACGTTACCAAACTATCAGGTTGGCTCGACACCAATGAAGCCTCACAGTTTCTGGACGACATCAAACCTTTGGAGGCTCACATCGACAAGTCTATCGTACACGACTGCACGGACTTGGAATACGTATGCAGTCTGGCCCTCCGTGGCATGCTGAAACTCAAGAAGGAAAATACCCACTCACAAGCCGAAGCTCGCTCTGTGGGTATTGCTTGTATCGTTCGTGCTCTTGCAGATGTGTTGGTGGGGCATCAATTACCTGCCCTCAGCCCAAGGCTCTAGCGTCCACGTCTATAGTATGCCGTCGTAGGTTCAACTTTCGTTATTTCCCCTCATACCATTCCTTCAGCACATACCAAGCTTTCTTGCGCTCGCCCTTGTCACTGACGAGCCCCTTCATGTTGTAGTAGTCCTGAATACCGGTGAGCACACGACGGGGTGAACGGAAGTCCTTCAGAATCCAGGGCGTGGTGCCTGCCAGACCGTCGATCTTGTCGAGCATAGCGAGGTTCTCGCGATAGAGGTTCTCCTGGAATTCCTCAGTCCACCGCTGGTTCTTTGCTCCGTGCAGACCGTACTTGGCGCCACCGCCAAACTCGCTGATGATGACGGGCTTGTCGTAGGGAATCTCCCAGCGCATCTTCGGGGCATCGTTCACGTCGCGATACCAGCCTACGTATTGGTTGAACGAAACCACATCGACATACTGATTCATGTTGTCGTTTAGACGGTTCACATAGTTCGAGGCTCCTGTCACCTCCATTGCCATCGAGATCAGACGGGTGGAGTCCTGGGTGCGGGCATAGCGGGCCAGACGGCCTAAGAAGGTGTCGCGCTCTGCGGAGTGAGGCGTTTCGTTGGCTATCGACCAGATGATGACATTGGCGCGATTGTAGTCACGACGGATCATGTCGGTGAGTTGTTGCTGAGCGTTCTGATAGGTGGCTTCGTTCTTCCAGTCGATGGTCCAGTAGCAGGGAATCTCGCTCCAAACAAGGATGCCCATGCGTTCGGCCTCGCGTACCATATATTCATTATGAGGATAGTGGGCCAGCCGTACAAAGTTACAGCCTAGTTCCTTCGCCCATGTGAGCAGCGTGCGGGCATCCTCTGCAGAGTTGGCCCGACCGCCACCGTTGGGTTTCTCTTCGTGCAGACAGATGCCTTTCAGGAAGATGGGGTTGCCGTTGAGCAGTATCTGCTTGCCGCGCGTCTCGATGGTGCGGAAGCCAATAGAGTCAGTTAAAACATCGTCGTTGTCATTGAGGGAGATTTCCACTTGATAGCGCTTTGGATTCTCCGGACACCAGAGTGTGAGCTTTTTGGCTGGCACTTTCAGTAAAGCGCATACTCGTCCATTTGTATCTGTGACAAAGGTCTGCTTCAGTCTTAGTTCTGGTATGCTTACCGTTATCGACTGTCCTGCTACAGCTTGGCTTAGTTGGGTGGAAAAAGCTATCTCTCGCTCTTTCCCCCTCCCTTTGGAGGGGGTTAGGGGGAGGCTATAGTTCTCGATATAAGTCTCAGGCATGCTCACCAGCAGTACGTCGCGAGTGATGCCGCCATAGTTCCACCAGTCAAAGATCTGCGTGGGTACAGCCGATGCGCTACGCTTGTTGTCGACTTTTACGATGACGAAATTCTTGCCCTTGTGCAACAGGTCGGTCACATCGAAGTTGAATGGCGTGAAGCCACCCACATGATGTCCCGCCTTCTTGCCGTTCACATAAACATGGCAGTCATAGTTGACGGCACCAAAGTAAAGCAATTTACGATTTGACGATTTACAATTTACGATTTGGCTGCGCGATGCGTCATTGTCGATTTTCAATTCTCCATTCTCAATTGTAAAATATCGTTGAAACCAGACGGTACCTTCGTAGAAGAACAGCCGCTCGTCCTGCGTGTTCCAGTCGCCGGGAACATGCATCGTCGGAGCCGCGTCGAAATCGTACTCAATCAAGTCCTCAGGCCGCTGCGGTTTGGCATTATTGAAGAATCCCCAGCGAGTAGGATTCATGCGGTAGTCGTAGTAGCCTTCCTCCTGCACGTCCACGATGTAGTGCCAGTCGCCGTTGAGCGACACCGCCTGTCGGCTCATTACGTTAATCACCTGCGGCACTTGCTGTGCCAACGCTCCCATCACTCCAACGATGGCCAGCATCATAGTCAATAATTGTTTTCTCATATCTTTTTCTTATATGTTATGCAAACTGATTCTATGGGTTTTAATTGTATTTCGAACAATCCGTCAGAGCGGCTTTTCAGCGTGGAGCGCTTGCCGGTTGCATTATGCCAGACATTTATCTTAGCGGGATGGCCCTGAAGACGAATCGTGACGGCAACATCTCTGTTCTCTTTGCTGGCTATGTAGTACAACTCCTCGTTCCTTAGGTGCCTGTGTATATGTACAACCGACTCTGCGCCTTGTTCTATTATCAGGGTGCGAGGGATGGAGTCGGCTGACTGCAATACAGAGAAACCAGCAGTCTTCCACGCATCTAACAGTCGTCGTGACTCATCCGTAATCATTGCCTCTTTGGCTATTAGCAAGGCTTTGTATGCCACTCCACCTTCTGTCGTCAGTTGATTATCGCGCAGCGTCAATAGTTTCAGCGCATCACCCGTGCAGGCATCCCAGTCAAGACCTTCAAGTCCTTTGGGCAGTCGGCTGGTGATGATCTTTATGGGAATGTCGTCGCCCAGATAGACCAGCACGTCGGGTGCAGCCACTCCTTGGCGCAATAGCACCATCGAACGGGCTGCTTGCTCCCATACCGGTATCATGTCATACCACTTCGGGTTACTGCGGTTGATGGCATACTCACGTCCGGCAACGTAGGGTGTATCAATATTTGCCACGGGGATATGAGGCGTGGCGCACACCACGAACTCCTGTACACCCATCGACAGGGCGATGTTGCACACACGATGCAGGTCGGCGGGAGTATGCTTGTATTCGCAGTCGGTCATGGCTTCTGCTGAGGCGATGGGTTTTCCATAGAGGTGAGCGGCGCTCGAACAGTCCTTAACGTCGTAGGCTCCATCGCGCTGATACGTCCAGAATTCACCCTGCGGTTTTTCCACAGCCTGCTTCACGCTGATGGCATCGCCTGTGATACAAAGTGCATTGCCGATGGCCTGGGCGGTGAACGTCAGTCCGTTCTCTGTCGCCCTTCGCTGGAAAGTGCCGAAATAGTTATCGCGGATGCAGTCGGCTATGGTCAGGCGATAGTCGTAGAGCACCTGCAGAGTCCGCTCTTCCGACTCCATGATGTAACCTGCCAGCGTAGGCAGCCAGGGGCGGAAGTCATAGCCGCGACGGGTGCGAAACTCATCCAGCATCCGTGGTGTCCAGTTTTGTGAACCGCCCTCGTGGGAATCCATCGTGATGCCTTGCACCATCGAGCCGATGCTGTCGAGTATTACTTGAGCGTAGTTTTCCCAATGCAGGTCGGCAGCTTCTGCGGATAGCTTGTCGCACTCATAACCCAACAGGTTTTCGCGCCCGTGTTTCGACTTGGCACCCGTAAGCACAGCAGCAAGACGGATAATCGTCCATTTACCCTCAGGTGCCACCCAATGCAGGCTGTCGCCTTCTACTTTATCTGTGACATCTATCACCTCGGAGGGGGCTATGCCTTCTCGAAGGGAAAACCGTCGTGTACACTCCTGTTCTGCAAAATCGCTCTGCAAGGCTGTCCGTTCCTCCCATCGGTCGAGCAAAGCCTCGTCGCCAATGTGCCACTCGCGGATATTGCCTGATGACTGACCCTCGTAGTCGATGGTGCCATTGTCATGTTTGACGCGCCAATATCTGCCTGCCGTAGCAGGAAAGGCATTGGTACGCACAGGATATCCACCCTGACTGCGATACATGGGTTGCAGCGTCACTACATCGCTCCACGAGATGCTGTCGTCGCTCGTCTGCAGCATACCTACATCGGGCAAAGCCTTGAAGCCATAGCCCGAGAAGCCGCCGTCGCCGCCGACAATGCCCGGTCCTTGCATCGCACCGTTGCGCCCCTTTCCCCGGGCCACATAACGTGCCGTGATGTGCCGCATCCGTCCGTCACCACGATAGGGTACGGCCAGCACGGCAATGTCCTTCACATGGTTTTCCGGCCCGCTGATGACTGGCAGTTTTATCGACACCTCCTGGCCACCGCTAACCTGCATCTTGCTGCAAGCCACTCGCTGCATGGCGTGTTCGGCGTCAATCCATCGGCCACCGGCACAATAGCCATTGGAGATATTCACCTCAAACGACAGCCCCACGCGCCGCGCCTCACTAGCTGCAAAGCGCAGGTGATGCCACCACGAAGGGCTGAATCCCTCATCAGGAATTCCTGCGGGAAGGTTCTTGGTATTCCGATGGTTCTGGTCGTAATACACCACACCTCCGAAGCCCGCTTGTTTCAGTGCCTCCACGTCGGCAGTAATGCCCTCGTCGGTGGTATGCTCATAACCGAAGAACCACCACGTTTTCACGCGGTAGTCGTTGGTGGGATTCTGCCAAAGCTGCTCCAGCGTCTGGCTATGAGCCACGACAGCCGAGCAGACCATTATTATCAGTATCGTTAATCTTCCAGCCAATACCATCTGCGTGCCCAGTCTTCAAGTATGTCCTTGCGCCATTTCCGCTGTGTCTTGGCCCCTTGCCATTTGCCCTCATAGAGTGTGCGGTCAGAACGGTCGGAATACCAGTTTGCGCCCAACTGATAGTCGGCAGCGTCGGGTTTTCCAGGCCATACATCATCCACGACAAACGAGCCGTGAAGCCCATTGATTTGTTTGATAGACGAGGAAATGGTATAGGTGAGTTTGGCAGGAGCCTTAGGACAATAGCGCAACACATACACGCCCTTACCGATATAATAGCCCGCCCATTGCTGGCGGTCGATGGTGGCCGTAAAGCAGGAGTCGCCCTCGTGAATGTCTTTCTTCTTGGGTCCCTTAAAGAACCACTCAACAACGCTATAGACAGGAATGGTGTCACGCTCCGTGGTCTGCCGATGGAAGGTTCTCCGACTGCTATAACGGATAGGTTCAAAGCTTCCTCCCCACGACTCTCCCTGTGGGTCGTTGGGGTTGCCACGCATCAAGTAAAGCAACGACGGCGTGTCGCCCATCTTCACCACGCCTTTATAGTAGTTCAGGAAGTCGGCTCCCATCACGCCACGACCTCTCATCGCATAATTATAATAGCCGGTACCATAGCGGTTGGAGGTCTGCTCCATACCCTTGTATTCCTCGATGAGTTCCATCTTGTCATTGTCGGTAATAAACCCGCGATAGGTGGCATTGTTCTCGATGATCCAAAGGTCGGGGAAGTTCCGGGCAATGTAGGCGTAACTGTTCACGCCCCACTTCTTGTTTGGCCCACCGATGTAATAGACACGAATGTTGGGGGCAATATCTGGAGCATCATGCAGCGCCTGAGCCACGTCTTCGAGCGTGCCCCATACCAGCACCCACAGCGGCCTGTCGCTCTGTCGGCGGGAGCACTCGACAATCCACTCGCTGCCCTCCGTCGGCTCGCCATAGCCTTTGTAAGGCATCAGACCGCGACGCCCCTGCTTGCACAATTGCTTCAGTGTCTCGGGCGACATTAGTGCCGCGTTATGCTTTTTCAGTTGCGGATAATCCTTTGCATAAAGGTCTATCATGCGCACGATTTCCTCCTTCGAGCCGTTGCCGAACGACGGCGAGGAAACCAGCCCTTCGAGTTCGAAGAGGTCGCTGTACATCAGCAGGTGTATCATCGACTGGTTGTCGTCTGGGTCAGTACCGCCGATATCGCTGCTGACGATGACACGGGGTTTGGTCTGTGCATTTGAAGCAATGGTGGCCAATGACACCATCATTGCAATGAAGAATGATATTCGCATAATGTTTATTCACTAATCAATTTTCGTTATCATAACTCCTGACCTTGTAGGTTGTACTGCGTGCCGTTCTTGTAGATGAAGAGGCGGCCGTTGCGGATGACTTTGAGTGGCTTCTCAACGTGTAAACCGTTGAGCACTCTGATGGCGGTTGCTTCACCATTGTCGGGGACGCGGATGTACATGTCGTAGATGCGCACCTCGCCGCTGGAGTTGCTGTTCAACAACTCGATGCTGCGGACTTTCGTTCCGTCGGAGATGCCAGCCTGTTCGAGGACGTTCCAGTTGCAGTAGGTGCCTTTGCTCTGCTTGGAGATGTTGACGGTCTGGGTAGTGCCGTCGGCCAAGGTGTAGTTGATGCGGAATGCGCGGCCTCCGGTGAAGTGGAGGTTGATGAGCA
>JAEEGG010023922.1_pt1 | contig 11890 bp, 10 predicted proteins | sample 9134161 | NCBI WGS metagenome assembly JAEEGG01 (sample SAMN16246543, study PRJNA631951) | gut metagenome | biome: gut microbiome; feature: rumen; material: CR-attached | host: Bos | place: Iran: Karaj | collected 2018-10 | reverse complement strand
AGCACGACCTCTCCCTTTCCCAACTCTCGCAGGCCATCGGCACCAACCACTACTATCTCAGCCAGTATTTCACCCAGCAGGGTCTGACCTACAACGCCTACATCAACGGGCTGCGCATCCGCCATTTCGTCAACCTCTATAATGAAGCCGTTGCCAACCAACGTTCCTTCACCGCGCAACAACTGGCCAGCGAGAGCGGCTTCAGGAGCTACAGCACCTTCAGCACCGCCTTCAAGCAACACATGGGACAGACCGTGATGGCCTGGATGCGTGGTCAGGGGCAGTAGGGAACCATCCCAATGACTTTCAGAATCTGCAAAAACGGATTTGCAGAATTTGCAAAACAGTCTCAGAATCTGCAAAAAATAAAACGGTTAGTTGCAAAATCTGCAATTTTTGCGGAATCTGCAAAACTTTTATCAGGATTTGCAAAACCTCTGTTTTTGGGTTTTTGAGGCGCTTTTCATATAAGAAAATGTACTACTTTTGCACGTCTTTAAGCAAGGGGTATGGCCGAGTTGAAGGCCGAATAATCTTGAAAAACGTTATTAAATTTTGAATCTTTAAATCTTAAATCTTAAATCTTTAAAAAATCCAATGTTTAATTTTAAATCTTTAAATTTTTAAATTCAATGAACAAACCTAAATCTTTGAAAGCCATCGTGCTTTCGATGGCACTGACGGCAGGAATGCTGTCGTCGGCAAACGCTACGGCGCAGGAAGCGGATCGCCCGGGAGGACTGTTCGGAGGTGGCAGTTTCTTCGATGAATTCGTGGGGCTTTTTGATGAGAACGGCGACCGAGGCGAAGGAAACGGGACCGGGTTCGGGTTCGACATTTCCACCGAACTGTTCGGCGGCGAGAATGGCGGCGGCACCGGCGGCTTCAACATCGACACCGAGCAATTCAGCGACGACAACGCACCGCTCGGCAGCGGACTCTTCATCATGGCTGCGGCTGGCGCGGCCTACGCATTTTCAAGAAAACGTAAAAAACAAGAAAACAACTAAAAACACAATGATTAAAATGAAAAAACTTAGCACAATCATCATGGCTTTGGCTCTCGTGCTTGGTATGAGCCAATGCAAGAAACAGGAAACACCCGCCACGGGCAACACCACGCCTACCAACCCAGGGGTTCACATCACCGTGAACGTGGGCGACAAGGACGGCAAGGACAATAACGGCGAAAGACACAACATCGCTCCGCAATACGGTCTGTTCGCCTTCTCCAACAACGACACGCTCTATGTGGGCCACAATGGCAAATATGTGGGCTGTCTGAAGTACACCAACGGCTTTTTCGACGGCACCATCTACCCGGATGACGTCGACGACCAGCCCTTGCACTTCTACTTCTTGGGCGGCAAGGGTCCCAAAAATCCTACTTTAAACGAAACCGCATTCAGCATCAACATTGCCGACCAAAGCGAGAACCTGCCCGTGCTTTCCTACGGTGCTTCCACCAAGCCTTTCACCGGCACAGGTACCACCTATTCCACCACGCTGAAGAACAAGTGCGCCTTGGTGAGGTTCGACCTTCAGAATCAAGGGGATTATGAAGTTACCTTGTCAAACGTGCCTACGCTGGCCACCGTCAACTTCGCCAATCCTACTCCTGAGAACGCCATTGTGGCCACCGAGGGACAAGACTACGACGACATCACCCTTTATGGCGAGGAAGGAAACACCGCTATCAGATGGGCCATCCTGCTGCCTGGCACCAACATTTCCCCTAAACAACACAGTGATTTGGATACTACCACCTATACTGGTGATGTTAACTTAGCAGAATTGGCATACAACGACTACATCAACGGAGGCATCAGCATCAACAATCCTTTGCCCTTGCCAGATGCGCCTGATGCCGAGTATGCTGTCCATACAGCTGGTGAAAATCCTGTATTGACCCAATTCTCGGTGAGTGCAAATAAGAAGGTCTATTTCTCGAAGGCGAACCTGAGGTTTGTGGGATACACTAATCAGGAGGGCAGCTGGAGTTTCCATGAAAATCAGGTTGACGCGGGTTCTGCTTGGCCCGACTATGGAGATAATATAGACATTCCAAGCGATGAATCAGCCAATGATAGATTTGCTTGGGGGCTTTACGGCAATCATGGGATGTATGAAGATGATTGGCCGGAAATAACCACTAATCTGAGCAAGGCTGATGGAAATGATTGGGGATGTGCATTCTCGGAGACTTCCCCTGAAGGCGACAATTGGCGCACCCTGACTATCGACGAATGGAATTACCTGTTCAATGGACGGAGCCAACAAAAACGTTTCTTAAAGGTGACTCTAAAGATGGAGGGAACACCTAATGCTGTTCAAGGCATTTTGTTGTTCCCCGACGACTATGTAGAACCTGCTGGCCTCACCAAGACTTTCACGTATAATTCTAACACTTCAACTATGGGTGTTTCGGGTTATGTTGTTGCTGATGGAGATAAGTTCGTAAATGCAAAGGTGTACACTGATCCGACTTCCAATTCGTACAAGATGTTGGCTGCCGGAGCAGTGTTCTTGCCTGCTGCGGGATACCGTATTCAACAGTGGTACCAAAAGTATTACTGCCACCAAGCGGGGGCTTACACACAATCGCTTCAGTGGGATGCCTACGGTTACTATTGGTCGTCTACTTCTGGGGTTTATAACCAGTATGAGGCAAAAAGCAGAGCTTTCTATTTTGATAGATCGAGGGTTGGAGAGGCAACTTCGTATCAGGACCGCTCGCATGGCATGTGTGTCCGTTTGGTGTGGGATGCCAACTAAGCGGTTCGCAAGGAGGCGGGATTTCCAATTCCGCAAGCCGGGGGAAGGGAGATTTTCCATTCCCGCATGAAGATCGTAGAGACGTCACAGTGTGGCGTCTCTATGTTTTTTTTGCCTGCCGGGGTTTTCGGAACCCCCCTAGCCCCCTTTTTACTCCCCCTGCCCCCTCAGAAGGGGGAAGGGGGAGGCGCAAAGCGGCGCAGGGTTTGGGTCTGGTAGGCTCACGTCCGGTAGGTTGGCAGCCGGCAGGTGTCCCCCTTTTAAGGGGGTCGGGGGTTTCAGAAACTATTTTCCAAACTGGCTGTCTGGTAGGCCAGCGTCCGGCAGGTGTCTTCAAAATCTAGTAAGTGTTTTCAAAAACTCCCTTGGCTTGTCTTCAAAATGTCCGGTAGGTGTCTTTAAAAACCCCCTAACCCCCTTAAAAGGGGGATGGCGCAAAGCGGCGCAGAGATGGATCGAGAAAACACATCTGGTAGGTTGGCAGCCGGTAGGTGTCCCCCTTTTAAGGGGGTCGGGGGTTTCAAAACCCTACCTCGCTTCCATCTTTCCTTCCCTTAATCAACTCACACTGTTCCTTAATGTAAGCCGCAACTCTGTCAGCATCCCTGCGCACGTCGCCGTCATTGACCCTCACAACCACCAGCCCTATAGCCCTCATTTGCCTGTCTCTTTCCTTGTCGCGAAGACGAGCTTCCGCCGTGAAATGTGATGCACCGTCAATCTCGACCACCAAGTCCAGTTCCTTGCAATAGAAGTCTGCAATATAATTTAGTATGGGCTTCTGCCTGGCAAAGGCATATCCGGTCTGCTTCGACTTGAGACGTTTCCACAGCATGGCTTCGGACTTCTCGCCGTTGTTTCTCAAGTCGCGGCTGAAATCCTTCAGTTTTGGGTTGTAGGGGAGATGGAATTGGCTGAACAACAGTCCATCAGGGCTGATGTCATTTTCGAGAAGATAATCAGGAGTGATGTCTGTGATTTGCATGTGCTTGTGTGCTTATGGATTGCAAAGATAATAAGAAGTGGAGAATACGAGGAAATGTTTTTTTTTCGGAAACACTTGTGGAATGGGAAAAAGTTTGTAATTTTGCTTACTTTAAAAAACAAGCATAATGGAACCAACTGTTTTGAATGATGCACAATTGGAATTGTTGAAAATGATGTCGTTTTTCAGCACCCCTGAAGCGTTGAGGGATTTGAAGCAGGCTATTTCAAACTATTTCGCAAGGAAGGCTGAAGATGAAATTGACCGACTTTGGGAAAATGGAACCTTGACCGATGCAAAAGTGAATGGTTTTCGCAACCTTCATGAACGCACTCCATACCCAGCCCAATAGCATGGCCAACATTGTATTGGATACAAACAGCCTCATCATGGCAATCTCGGCAAGGAACATTTACCATAAGATTTGGCTTTCGTTCCTTGCGGGTGATTATTGCCTGTGTATCTCCAATGAGATTCTTGAGGAATATGCCGAAGTCATCAGCAACAATATCAATCCCGATGTGGCAAGGTATGTCGTATACACCATTTTGGAACGAAAGAATGTCCGTCAAATTTCAGCATACTATAAATGGAATCTGATAACGGCCGACCCCGACGACAACAAATTTGTCGATTGCGCCGTTGCAGCAAATGCCAAATACATCGTGACGGAGGACCATCATTTCAATGTTTTGAAAACCGTTGTGTTTCCTGTCGTTAATGTGATAAACATTGACGAGTTTTTGTGGGAAATAGAGAATGTCTGACTATTATGCTTATGTTGTGTCATTTAACAGAGATGGGATTTCCACGACGAGTGCGAAGTTTCGCGAATTTGGCTGCTGTGTCCGTTTGGTGTGGGATGCCAACTAAGCGGTTCGCAAGGAGGCGGGATTTCCAATTCCGCAAGCCGGGGGAAGGGAGATTTGCCATTCCCGCATGAAGATCGTAGAGACGTCACATTGTGGCGTCTCTATGTTTTTTATTGCGGTAGGATGGACGGCGGCAGCGTCAGCGGGTCAAGACCCGCTGTCCCTACCGGGGAGCTGCCTGCCGGGGTGCTGCCGTAGGTCAGCGACCTACGGTTACGGGACGTTGCGTCTTTCAGACGCGGGGTGGCTGTTGTCCCGCTCTGCGTCGCTTTGCGTCATTGCGAGGCACGAAGCAATCCAGGTTATATTGCCACTCCTTGTAGTAGCCGTGCAAGGGCAGGGGTTCCCGTCCTTGCGGACTTCACCCCTGCTTAATGTCTGCCGTCGCTCCGCGACTTTGGGGGGCTCTGTGTTTTTCTTGGAAATGTGGGGAGGAAGGCGTTTTTTTTGGTTTCTTTGGGGTGTGCGGTTTGCGTTTTTTTCAAAAATTTTATGAAGCGCGAGGCGACTGAGTTCAGACTGTTGGATTAAAATTTCACATATAAGTTAAATATGTAAGAAAAAAGTATTATCTTTGCAGCGTAAATACCGATTGACAATGAAAGAAGCAAGACTCAAAACCCTCGAACAGACAGACAACGTTAGTTTGCAAGTTGCGCTTGTATTGTCTGCGAATATCCGACCAGATTCTTATTGTCGGAAATGGAGGAAAGAAAGATACGCGAACATACGAGGAAAGCTCAGAACTGAGTGGATATGTGATGGATTTGCAGGAATTCGACAAACTGCTCTCTGAGGCTCAAAAGGATGGCAGTATTACTATCGAAAAGAATGTTATTACAGGTATAGAAGGAAAAGTGTTTCAATTGTCATGACTAACGATACCAACATAAAAATCTACTCTCCCATCTTGCAGGAGGCGCACGCCTCCATCACTCCGCAGGAACGGGCCTCGTTTGATTTGAACTTCAGTATATCAGAGAGAATCTATCAGATTTTGCAGGAGAAGGGAATGACAAAGCGCGATTTGGCGCGACTGACGGGTAAGAAAGAATCAGAAGTATCAAGGTGGTTCTCGTTCGGACACAATTTTACCTGTAAAACGATTGCTTTGATACAACTGGCGTTAGGCACTTCCATTATTGAGGTTGCTCAATAAACAGCCTTCCCCAAGGTGTTTTCCCCACCACCTCCTCCTTCAAATCAGTTTTATGGTTGCCCCGCTTTTTTCACGCTGTTTTCAGGAAAAACCGTATTTTTGCAAAATCAAAACAGCAATCATGTTACGCGACACATCATCGTATCGTTTGCAAGACATCAATCCGAGAATTTTTTGGGATATGGAATTGGGAACATTGGATTATGAGAGGAATGCGCCTCTTATCATTCAACGAGTGCTCGAATATGGTGACTTGAAGGATTGGTACGCCATCAAAAAACACTATGGCCTGGAACGCATTGTTTCCATTAGCAAGAGTTTCAGGACGTTGGATCCTGTCGCCGTTGCATGGCTGTGTTGTCTTTCAAATGCAAAACAGGAGGATTTCAGATGTTATCGTATCGCACAATTGTACCCCACATTTTGGAACTCTTGAAGAGACTGTGTCAAGAGCCTTATTTAATGGATTGTCGCTTGGTTGGTGGTACGGCTTTGGCTTTGCAATATGGTCATCGCACTTCTGTTGACCTCGATTTCTTTGGCTCTTTCGGTAATGAAGAAGACAAGCTTTTTACGGTTTTGCAACCATACGCGGAAGTTCGCAGAGTCAAAGATAGTCCGAACATTAAGATTTTCTTTATGGATGATGTCAAAGTCGATTTTGTGAATTATTCCATTTATCCCTGGATTGATGATGCTGTGGAGGAGGATGGTCTTAGATTGGCTTCACCCAAAGACATTGCAGCAATGAAAATCAATGCCATAGAAGGCAGAGGCTCAAAAAAAGATTTCATAGACGTTTATTTCCTTTTGCAACATTATTCTTTAGATGAACTTTTGAAATTCTATTCCCAAAAATATCCAAATTACTCCATTTATCGCGCTTTGATGAGTTTGACCTATTTTGCTGATGCTGATCCAAAGGATACTCCAACTTTGTTTATGGATGCTACTTGGGATGAAATGAAAACTTTTATCAAGCAGAAAGTGGTGGAGTATGAGCGTTCTGCTCATTAAAAGATAATAATCCTATGTCAGAAACTTTCAAATCACAAGCTTTAGAGGCCAATCTGGCCCAGACCAGATACAAAGATATCTTCATCCCTGAAGAACACCAACAGTTTATCGACCTGTCAGCCAAATACTTCGGCATCAACAAACGCGCCAAGGAATGCATCACCGAATACCATCACCCGCTGTCGAACCATACCTTCGTGACGGAGGAACTGCGCAAGATGTTGTTGGATGATTTCTGGTTTTACTCCCGTGACGATATTCCCGCCGACGCGCTCCACATCCCCTTGGAGATGATGCACAGCTTACTGAAGCCCGAAGTGGCGGCCAAGCTTAGGCTCAATATCATCATCACTTTGATGGAGTTTGCCGATAAGACGTTTACGTCATTGCGAGGAGGAACGACGAAGCAATCCAGACAAGAGGCTACATTGCAAGGTGATGCGTCAACTCCTGATGAAGCGGCATCTCTGGATTGCTTCGTGCCTCGCAATGACCTTGTTGCTACGGTTTTCAATATTTTGAATGACTCGTTTGAAACCAACAAGGATGTCTTTATCTTGGCCACCAAACACGCAGGTCGCTATCTTGACAAGGTAGCCCAAGACGAGCGTTTCCAAACCCAAGCTTGTGATTTGCTTCGCATGATGCTGAAGGAAAACTACCGCTATTGGCAAGAGACCTCGCAAGTAGAAAATTGGGTGGAAGGCAAACGACAGATGCTCACAGAGGAGGAAGTCCAAAAGGTATGCGCTGAAATCGGCAAGCCTTATTTCGACCAATTAAACGCTGATTTGACGGCGGCCTCTACTTGGGACGTATTAACGGATATGCCACATTTTGAGCAAATTGCCAAGCGTTTCACCGAGTCGGAGAAGGTGTTTCCGCATTTCATCACTAAATTCCATTATGTGTTTTTCCTGCTCCATCTGCCCGGCATGGAGAACCAGCGCGAGCGTCTCATTTGGAACATGGACCGCATGATGCGCGATGCCATCGACGAGATGCCGCAAGACGAACTGATTCCCTTCATCGACACGATTTTTGACCTCGCCGAGGAACTGCGCAAGGACTACATGTCCGCTGTGCTCGATTTCCAACTCACCTTGGGCCTGAAAATCATCGATGTCGACCAGACCGAGATGAAGGAAATCGTCAACTATTTCGAGAAGAAACTCATCGCTTTCGGCTTTGTCACGCCTGGCAACGTGTTTGTTGGCGAGGACTGGCAACTCTCTGTGGATGAGAACCATATCAAGAACATTCGCGTTTGGCTCGAACTCATCGAACATGCCCAGCAGCCGATGGAGAAACTGCTTTCCGCCTTGATTGTGAACCTGAAATTGGGCGGCATTTTCTTGAGCGACACCGATTTGTTCCAGCGCGAAATCACGAAGGTGCTGAACTCCAACATCACACCTTATTATAAAAAGGTGAAACAGCTGACGCGCATTTTCCCCGTCTATTTCAACGAAATCGGCGCAGAGGGCGAAATCCGCAACGTGACCACCAACATGGACGAGATTTCTGGCCGCCAAGACAAACTTGTACATTTCCTTCGCAAGCAGGTACACACCGAAAGTAATAACACCTTGATTGCCTTGACTTTCGATGTGTTTAAGTTCTGGAGCGATGGCAATGTGGAGGCTTTGAAACCGATTTTGCCGAAGAACGTTTTTGAGAGCATCGACAAGGAAAGCACGTGGTTTGTGCATGTCCACAACCTTGTGCAGATGATGTGTGAGATTTCCTGCCTCAATCCCGAGGATGTGTTGATGCTTTCGCGTGACGATTACGAAAACCTTATTGGTTCTGCTACTCGCCGCCTTGAGTTAGACAATGAAATCAGCCAGCGCGAACACGCCCGCCTGATGGACATCCGCGACCTATATGCCTATCTGCGAGAGAAATACAGCTTCGAGTCGGTCAATATTTTCAGTTCGTTACGTAGCTTCCCCTTCATTCCCGACGAGGAAATCGACGAGTTTGAGGAAGCCTATAAGAAGAAGGACTTTGCCAAGTCGCTGACGATGATTTACGCCTTCATGGATAAGCTCAAGACCGTGATTTTCAACCCCGAACAGAGTGAAGGATGGGAAAACATCTACCACAAACGGCATATCGCCATCGGCATCCCATCGATGTATGGCACCTATCGAGAGAACAAGTTTGAGGCTATGGGTTTGACCTTCCGTTTGGAGCGTGTCGCCACCCAACTCATGGAGAAAGTCGTGCAGAGCATCAACCTTGAATACATTTCGGAACGCACACTGAATCAGATTTATAGAATCCTCGAATATTTCCACAACGGTCTGGAATTGGACGGCATCACCAACCAAAGTTTCAACCAGAAACTTGACATGTTGCGTTACAGCTTGACCTCTCGAAGCTTCTCTTTCGGTCAGTATATCAACATTTTCCAGTTCATCGCCGAAGATGTGCGTCGCATCATCATCAAGTACTTCCTGAAGTCGTACGAGTACCCGCTGAAGATCGTCATTCCGCAGCTCTTCGACCCCGAAGGGAAACTTAATGAGCGCGAAACAGGTGCTTTAATCAGCAAGAAATCCGAGGAATTCCATCGTGATTTGCTCTCCGATGCCTTCCTGATGCAGCCGTTGGACAATTTCATCGGGCGAATTTTGGCCTCCTTGCGCACTATGGAAACCACTTTGAACGAGAAGCTCATTAGCGACATCATGACCTACAACTCCGAGATGCTGATTAGCCCGTTCTGGGAAAAAACGCCCAAGATGGACAATCAGGTCTTTATCGGTAACAAGGCCAACAACTTGAAAAACTTGTACTTACATGGGATGCCTGTGCCTCCTGGATTTGTCATCACTACCGAGACTTTCCGTCGCAATGAAACTATCAACACGATTCCCGAACTGCGCACCGAAATCCACGGCATGATTCGCAAGCATATTGAGGAACTGGAGCGCATCAGTGGACGCAAGTTCGGCAACCCCGAGGCGCCGCTATTGGTTTCGGTGCGTTCGGGTACGGCCATTTCTATGCCGGGCGCGATGGACACCTTCTTAAATGTGGGTTTGAACGATGAGATTGCGGAAGCCATTGCCCAAGACAAAAACATCGCTTGGGCGGTGTGGGATTCTTATCGCCGATTCTTGCAGAGTTGGGGCATGGCCAAAGGCATCGAGCGTGATGTCTTTGACGACGAAATCAACGCCTTCAAGCAGAAAAGCAGCGTGAAGATGAAGGCGGATTTCAGCATCGGGCAAATGCGAGAGGTGGCACAATCCTACAAACGCATCCTTGCCGACCATGGTGTAGCCTTTGAGCAAGATCCATTCAAACAGTTGATTGACTGTGTCAACATGGTTATTGGATCGTGGAATTCGGAGCGCGCCTTGGCTTATCGTCGTCATCTGGGTATTTCCGAGAATTGGGGTACGGCGGTCATCGTGCAGCAGATGATTTTTGGCAATCGTAGCGAAACATCTGGTTCTGGCGTTGTGTTCACGCAGAATCCGCATCGTGAGCGTCCTGGGGTGCATCTTTACGGCGACTTCACCATGCGCAGCCAAGGCGAGGACATTGTGGGTGGTTTGGTCAAGCCCTTGCCGATTGGCGAAACCCAACGCAAGGCCGCCGGATTGGAAGGCCCTTCAATGCAAACCATGTTGCCCGACATTTATAAGAAGATTTATTCCATCGCCGTCGAACTCACTGAGCATCTTGGCTATAGTCCGCAGGAGATGGAATTTACCTTCGAGTCCGACAAGCCAGAGGACTTCCACATCCTGCAAATCCGCGACCAAGACCTCAAGACCGAGGAGGAAAAGATTGCCTTCGTGCAGTCGCCCGACGAGATGAAACAATTGGGTCACGGCATGGGCATCGGAGGCGGTGCGATGAACGGTTTGGCAGCATTCAATGGCGACCAAATCATGGTTTTGCGCGAGCAACATCCTGACAGCCAAGTTATTTTGGTTCGTCCCGATACTGTTCCTCAAGACATCGGTATGATTTTCGACTGCGACGGTCTGCTGACGGCTCGTGGTGGTGCCACCTCACATGCTGCGGTCACGGCGGTACGTCTCGGTAAGGTCTGTGTGGTCAGCTGTGACGGTCTTGAAGTCGATGTCAACGATGAATTTGGCCAACTGAATGGCCATTCGCTCAAGATGGGCGACGAAATCGCCATCGACGGCAACCTCGGCATCGTCTATCTCGGTCATTACCAGACGGAAAAGATGATGGTAGGGAAGGGGTATAATTATTAGTTGTAGTGACGTAAGATTGTAGGGCTGTCACACCGTGGCAGCCGCCAAAAAATATGGCAAAGCATAACGAATTAGGGAAACGTGGCGAGGAACTGGCAGCCCAATACCTTACGGAAAAAGGCTACGAGATTCTGGAACGCAATTGGCGAAATAAACACAAGGAAATAGACATTATCGCCAAGGATAAGGAAGAATTGGTCATTGTGGAGGTGAAAACGCGCCAAAACGATGAACATGGTGAGCCAGACCTTGCCGTGACACGCCAAAAACAAATTCGGCTTATCTATGCAGCCAACGCCTATATTTTCAATTACAATTTGGATATTAACACACGTTTTGACATCATTTCCATCGTTTTCAAAGACGGCAATCCTGTAATTGAGCATATTGAGGATGCATTTTTGCCGCATTGGTAAGTGTATTATATATTAATAAGGTGTGTAAATTCTCCAGTTTTTGCCACAGATGAAAAATTTTCTGGTTGTTAATCAGCATGATATAAAACACTTGAAAAAAAGTTGAAAAAAGTGCTTGCGGAATGGGAAAAAGGTAGTACTTTTGCACCCGCTTTCGGAAGGGAAGAGGGGCGGAGACGCGAGGAGTACGGGAGCGGAAAAGTTCTTTGAAAGTCTGAGGCCAGCACAAGACCGGCGGCGCGGTGACGCGCCGTCAGTGGAAGGAACCTTTTAAAGGTAGACCAACAACAAGAGAACATCAAGGCGGAACCCGAGATTCAGAGTAGAACAAGAAAAGTACAACAATATTACAACGAAGAGTTTGATCCTGGCTCAGGATGAACGCTAGCGGCAGGCCTAATACATGCAAGTCGTACGGT
>JAEEGG010023921.1_pt1 | contig 11891 bp, 6 predicted proteins | sample 9134161 | NCBI WGS metagenome assembly JAEEGG01 (sample SAMN16246543, study PRJNA631951) | gut metagenome | biome: gut microbiome; feature: rumen; material: CR-attached | host: Bos | place: Iran: Karaj | collected 2018-10 | reverse complement strand
ACTCGACGATATCTATTACAGCAGCAAAACAGAATCATTCAATCTGGAAGTCAGAAATTATAATCCTAATGAGCATGCTATAAATGTTGAATTAATTTGGATAATAAAAGATATGAATGGTCATGAAGCAGTAATGCGAAAGGATTTATTATATGGTCCTTATGGGTACCAGAAACTGAACGATGAAGCTAAAATAGTGGCTGAAGAAGGATTTGATAAAGAACTTGAGGAAAAAATGAAGAAGCTGTTTTAATCCATATCCAATATTATAAATATATATTTCTTGGTTGATAAATGAAAAAAAGGTTCTGCACTTGACAATACCGGTGCAGAACCTTTTTATCATGTATAAGAAGCTATTATCTTTGAAAAACGTGGTAGAGTTAACGAAACATATCCGTGCTGGGAGGCTATTATTAATCCTCGATTGATCAATCTTTCGCGATATCTCGAAAAAGTTGATGATTGGATATCGGCTTTTTCACATATGGTTTTTACTTTCATGGGATTTTCATCAAAAACGCTTAGTATCTTCTTGTCAAGGTCAGATAGAGTAGACCATATTTTTTTATATACAAAGTCATCTAGCATATCATCGAGTTTTGAAAGTATTTCATCCAAGGAAAGCGTATCATGATATTCATAATATAAAAGTCCCAATGCTTGAAAAGCAAAAGCATATCCTTTGGTTATCTGAGCTAGTTTTTTAGATTTGTCATCATCTGTATCAAAAACACGTTTATATTGTTTTGCAATCTGGTGAATGCTTAAGGGCTCCATACATATTTTGGGTGCTCTTAAAAGAAAAGTAAGTGCCGGATCATTTTGAATTGCATAGATGTTTTCATAAAGGCCGGTCATAAGGAGATAAATAGGATAATTTTTCCTTATGAACAACTGAAATTCGCTGGCAAACCGTTTCATATTATCATCATGCATTACTTCATCAATAGTGATTAGGATTCTTTTGTTTTTCTTTTTTAAAGAGTCGAAAATATCTTCAATTATTATAATACTATTTTCTGGATTACTGCCATTTATACCGACACCAAAACCACCAACGGATATATTAAAACCGGATTTAAGAGCAGAAGATACTTTTTTGTATTCGTTAGACAGTCTCATGGCTAAATCGTCTAATAGCTCACGTGTAGAATTTAAAGATACTATTACCCAGTTGTCATTTTGTGATAGCTCATTTTCTATGGCGGTCATAAGAACTGTTTTTCCGCTTCCTCTTATTCCTTCTATAAGAAAAGTCTGGCTGATCGGGTTATCCGCCTCGAAAGTGCTAATGATAGAATCCATATTTTCATAACGGTTTATATATTCATTAGGCTGTCGGCCAAATGTAAGAGTAAATGGATTATCTTTTTTCATGGTACTACCTCCACCAAAAATTATTGAGAGCCACGGCATTTATAGTTCGCAACGCGAAGCCGTGGCCTACTTTACACTACCAATCTTCGACTATGGTAATATTAGCATAAATCTTCATAAATTGCAATATCTTTCATAAATATACATAAATCTTCATAAATAGCATATTTCTACATAAATCTTCATAAATTGACATAAATTTTAAATTTCGTTGAATTTAAATTCAAAAATGCTTGACAGATGAAAAATATCATGATATATTGAATATGCATTCAATGAAAACGAATTCAAAAATTTAATACTAAAGGAGAATAAAGATCATGAAGACATTAAACGAGACAAAAGAGAAGGTAGTAGTTATCGGCGGAGGCGTAGCAGGACTCAGCGCAGGAGTATATGCTTTAAAGGCTGGCTTTGAGGTGGAGATATATGAGAAAAACAAGATCCCCGGCGGAGAGTGCATCGGCTGGAACAGAAAGGGCTATCATATCGACAATTGTATCCACTGGCTTACAGGCACCAGAAAGGGTACCGAGCTTTACGATGTATGGAAGACAGTAGGAGCTCTGACCGATGAAACAGAGTATGCCCCTCTTGACGCATTCTACACTTCGACATATAATGGAAAAAGAGCTACTTTATGGAATGATTTAGAGAAAACCGAAGAAGAACTGATCAAACTTTCACCTGAGGATGAGGATGAAATAAAGAAGTTCATCCAGTATGTAGAATATTCAAAGCAGTGTCTTTTCCCTGCAGCTAAGCCTATGGAAATGTGGGGCATCAGGGACTATATCAGGATGGGCATGAACATGAAGGACTTTCCCAAGGTTATGAAGGAATTCGGAAAGATTTCCCTTGAAGATTATTCCAAGAGATTCAAATCCCCGCTTCTTCAGAAACTCATGTGCGACTACTTACCTAAGAGCTATTGCGCATATTCATTCCTGGTATCATATGCTACCATGGCAGACGGAAACGGCAACATACCCATGGGTGCATCACTTCAGATGTCTCTTCGTATGGAGAAGAAATTCAAGGAACTCGGCGGAGTGATCCATTATGGTTGTGGTGTTAGCAGGATCAACATCGAAAAGAAAATGGCAACCGGTATCGAGCTTGAGGATGGCAGCTTTGTAAAGGCAGATTATGTTATCCCCACCGTTGATACAGGACTCCTCTTTGGTAAATTACTTTCAAAAGAGTATATGCCTAAGGAACTTAAGGCAGCATATGAGAACGAAAAAGCATATCCAGCAACCAGTGGATTCCAGGTGGCATTCGCGGTAGATAAGAATTTTAACCGTAACGGTGACATGAGCGAAACATTATTTATCGATATCGAGCCCATAAAGGTCGGTAATCGTTCATTTGACAGAATGTATGTCAAGGCATACGGATATGATCCCGTTTGCGTAAAGGATGACAAGCAGGTTATCCAGACATGTATCACACAGACTGATGAGGACTATTATTTCTGGAAATCTTTAAGCACGGAAGAATACGAAAGAGTAAAGGAAGAACTGGCAAACGAAGTAGCTAAACGTATCGAAAAGGCATTTCCTGAGGTAAAGGATACTATGGAATACCTTGACGCATGGACACCTCTTACATATGAGAGATATTGCAATGCATATCACGGCAGCTATATGAGCTTTGTTACCACACCCTACGGAAAACAGATCAAGATGAAGGGACAGCTCAAAGGTATCAAGAACATCTATGTAGCAGGTCAGTGGACAAACTCTCCCGGAGGACTTCCTGTAGCTGTAGCCAGTGGTAAATTTGCAGTACAGAGGATATTAAAGAAGCAGCATAGAGATATCAATATTTAATTTGTAATTCTGAGCGAAGCGAAGAATTTTAAGATGCTTTGACGCTGAATTACTAAGAATGACAATGAAAAAAGGAAGGAAAATCATGACCAGAAAAGAACAGAAAGAAGAACGTAAACAGACAATACTCATGACAGCATTGAAGCTTTTTGTCGAACGTGGATATTATGACACCAAGATAACCGATATAGCGGAAGCAGTGCCTATGAGTACCGGACTCCTTTTTCACTATTTTGAGTCAAAGGAAGAACTGTATACAGAGCTTGTGAGGATGGGATCACAGGCGAGTGCAGCGTTTGGAAGACCTGACAGCAGCAATGCATCACAGGATAAGGATAAAAGCATTACGCCAGAAGATATAGCTGGTAAAACAGATTCGAAAGACAAGCAGATGGGTACAGATCAAGTAATATCACCCGACATATACTTTACCAAATTCCTCGAAGGTCTGTTTGCATACTCAAAAGCCCAGCCATGGGTATTCAACATGTTTGTCCTTATGGGTCAGGCCAGGCGTTCAGGTATGCCTGAGGAAGCCAGAAAACTTGCTCTTTCTGTAAGTGCTATAGATTCCTCAGCAAAAATGATAGAAGTTGGTCAGAAAATGGGTGTTTTCCGTGAAGGTGATGCTAAACTACTGTCTACATGTTTCTGGGCAACTGTCCAGGGTATCATGGAAGAGATGGCTGTAAATAAGGAACTTGCGGCGCCTGATCCTGAGTGGATAGTTGCGATTCTTAAAAAATAGAGAAAACTGATTTTTTTGTCAGTTTTTCACTAAAAGATATTTTTTGTTTTATAATCGTATCATAAAAGGATAATAGTTTATAAATATAGTTTGTATCATATATGAAATAATAAAAGTTGCAGACGGAGCCGGCATATGAAGAAAATACTTCTGGTAGAAGATAATGAACATATAATGGATATCAACGAATGGTTTTTAAAGTCCAAAGGGTATGACATAGATAAAGCCTATTCCTTAAAGGAAGCTGATGAATGTCTTAAAAAATCACTTCCCGATGTTATAGTTCTTGATATCATGCTCCCGGATGGAGATGGAGTGGAGTATTGCGAGAGAATCCAGAAAAAGAATCCAATCCCTGTCTTATTCCTGACAGCAAAAACCGGGAAAAAAGACATGATGGAAGGCTATAAGCGAGGCGGAAATGATTATCTTACAAAGCCCTATGACCTTGAAATGCTTGAGGTACGAATTGAGGCCCTTATGAGACTTTCTGAAAACACAGTCAAAAAAGGCAAAATGATAAATGATATTTCTCGAAATGTTATATCATTGAAATCAGGAGCTCTTAGTTTTGATCCTGTGGCGTCAACGCTAACTGTAAGTGGAGAGAAACTCAGTCTTTCAACAAAGGAATTCGGTATTCTATACTGTCTGGCAAAGCGAAAAGGTAAACAGGTGACAAAGGAAGAGCTGTTAAAAGAGGTTTGGGAACTCGAACCGGACAGCGATACATCATTCCTGTGGTCAACGATATATCGACTGAAGAAAAAAATAGCACCGTATCAGGATAGATTTTACATCGAATCCGACCATAGCGGTTACGAGTTAGTAGTTATTGAAAAGGGTTCTAATTAATTTAGTTGATGATAAAAAAAGAGAAAGGAGGAGCACATGAAAAGAATCTTACCGGGCATTTTATTCATATTAGGCATAACAGCCCTGTTTTTGGCATTAAATATGCTTCTCCAAACTGATGGTTATACCAGATACGGTGAAGAAAATTTTATCACCTTTGAAAATGCTTTATATTCACCGGATGAGATAGTTGAGATAGAAAACTCATCCTCAGACAATCTTGAAGTAGTCACTGATAAATTACATTCGTATTGGGAAGAAGATGAATTCTCCAGAGTCAGAACCTCATATATCGATATAGAACTTGAAGAAGGCAAGGTTTACGGTATATATGGTGAAAATCTTACTTATGCTTTCAATCTCTATGTGAACGGAGAACTAATAGCTTCAAGCGGAAAAGTCGGTACATCCGCAGAAAATTCTGAACCTTTGACTCGTGGTTTTACCGCATATTTTACGGCTCGGGCAAAGAACAGGATTGTAGTTCAAAGGTGCAACTTTGTACATGCAAAGTGGAACAGTTTTTATGTATATTTAGGTGAGCAGGACATCATTGGCAGATACCAGAAAAGCGAATACTTTATGTATGCAAATACTGTCACAATTCTTCTGGTAATGTGCCTTGTAAATCTGGGATTATTTGTCGGACTGAAAAAGCAAAAGCGTTTCCTTTTATTCTCACTGGCATGTCTGGCACTCATGATCAATTACATGTTTTCAGGTCCGAAGATGATAATGCTGTTGTTCCCTAATTTGAATTGGTTCTTCGGCCATAAACTGGAAACATGTTCATTAGTTTTGACAGCATTATTCCTGATATTATTCTTTGAGGAATGCTTTGGAAAACTTCAAAAACCGATCAGAATTATCGGATATATATTGATCGGACTTTCAGTAGCATATTATGCGATATTACCTTCGACGATATATACAAAGTATTCCGTATTTGTAGCCGATTTTGTAATAGGTTATGCGCTGATAATGGTTGCTATAATAATCGTGCGTACAATCAAGAGTTTTAAAAAGGTAAATATTTCCCAGAAATATTATCTCGTATCGATTTCTCTGATATTGGTTGCCGCTGTAAGAGGTGCACTTCATCTTGAAATGTATCTGGATTTCCTGAAGATTTCGTTAGTCCTTTCAGATATAATTCTTACCATGGGTCTTGCATATGAATACAGGCAGACAAAGGAAAATCTTGAGGCAGCAGAGCGTAATGAGGAATTGTTAAAACAAATGAATGAGGACCTTGACAGGACTCGTAAACTTCAGAATAATTTCCTGGCCATTATGAATCATGAAATGCGTACACCACTGACAGTTATAGCCGGATACGCTGACATGATAAAAATGAAAGCACAGATGGCCGGTTCAACGGATGAAGACGCATTAAAAAATCTTGGATTTATAAAGGATGAAGCGATGCGCCTCGGTAGGATAGTAGAAAAATCCGAAGAAGGCATAGTTGATTATATCGGGTACGGGGAGAAGAAAAAAGTAAGTGTTTCCGAACTATTTGATGATGTGAATAAATTCTGTACTCCGATATGTGAAAAACGGCATGTGACCATCAGGACTGAGTCTCCTGAAGGAATATCGGTAAACTGCTACAAGGATGAAATGCTCCAGGTACTGTATAACCTCGTGTTAAATGCCTCAAGACATTCCGAGAACGGAGAAATAGTGCTCAGAGCCCGTCAGGAAGAAGATGATGTACTGATCCATGTAAGCGACAACGGAGACGGCATGGATGACGAGACTATGAAGCACGCCTTTGACAAAGGCTTCACAAAAGACGGCGGACATGGCATCGGACTCGCATTGTGCAAGGACATTGTACTCGCTCACAACGGCACTATACATATCGAGAAAAACACCGATAAAGGTATCACGGTTTGCATTCTATTACTTGATAAATAGACGTAAAAATTAAAACTGACATTTTCGTCAGTTTTTAACTACAAAGAAAATAACAGTGATAAAATCCTTCCTGTAAGGTAAATAAGGTAAAACTTATTAATATACAGGAGGGATTTTTTATGGGTAACGGACAAAAGAAAAGAAAAATGTTCAAGATGTTTGGACAGAGTGCAATGGCAGTTATCCTGGCATTGGCACTGGCACTGCCGAGTGGTATGGTAGCTAGAGTAAAAGCAGCCGAAGAAACAAATTCGGAGGAAAATGAAAATACAGTAGAACAGAGTACTGCAGATGATATTTTAAATGCAGATAAGTATGAGCCGTCAGGATATGCCGAATATAGCCAGATAGAGGTTTATGGTAATTCTAATGCTCCTTTTCTGCTTTCTGAGCAGAATGAGTTATTCATTTATAATACGAGAATAGATAAAAATGGCAAAAATCGCGAAGTAAGAGGGGTTTGGTTTAATAACTGTGATATGACTGCTCAATCGGTATCGGATGGGTACTATTTTGCAAACAGCATCAACCGTAAGAATTCAGGCTATAACCAGGTTTCCTTACAGGATGGCGGATACAGCTTTGTCCAGGGAGTCGGATTTAATCCGCTTAATGATGGCAGGAAGGATTATGCAGGATATATAGGCTATAAGGATGGATATTTGTATTGTTTCGTGATCAATCCTAAAACCGGTAAAGAAAGCTCTATCAAGCTTAATTCGATGGAATGGTGCAAAGAAAAACGAAATAATGATTCCATGTATATTATGCCCAATTACATGTCCATAACAGCGGGAGATTATGATGGTGATAACCATGATACTCTGCTTGTTTTTGGTAGTGGCGATGGCAACAATCAAAAGATATATGAGATCAGTTTTGACGGGAATAAGCTTACCTCAAAAGTAGTCTTTGATGTTGATAAGGTTGCACAGAATAAGTTTTATGGTCCAACCGGAGAGATAAAATACAAGCTTCAGCTGACACTTACAACAGGTGATTTTGATGGTGACGGACTAGACGAGTTTGCATTTGCTGTCGGTAACGGCAATACATCCGATAGCGCTAAATCAGGTTATAAAAAGTATAACGGAAACATTGAAAGCGTAGTTTCCAAAGTATGTGTTACAGACTATGATAAAGATAAAAATATTTGGTATGAAAAATCATCTTTCTCGATGTATGACAAAAATGGAAAGGCTATCAAGATTGATAAAAAAAATAAAACCGAAACATATAATGTTAAAGTAATGCAGGGTGCATCAATTACATCTGCAGATATTGATGGTGACGGGGTGGACGAACTGATAGCAGCAGGTTATACTTCGTATGACGATATTGCAGAAGCAAGATTTAAGATTTCTCAGGAGGCAAAAAATGGTGAACTTGTAAATCAATATAATTGTGAGTGGATTAATGCGGTAGGTGATCTGGATAAAACCAATTATGTTGTATCTGTTATTAGTGCCACTATGGATGCAAATAATAATACTGTATATGAGAGAACTGAACTCGAAAAACTATCCATGGAAGGTTTTACTAAAGCAAGTATAGACAAGAGTAAAGATTCTGATTATGTATTTCCTCACATTACTATGGCGAGTGGAAAAACAAACGGGAAAAACCAGCCTGAAGATGTATTTATTGATGGTTCACTTTATTCTTTTGAATCAGGAAGCGCACAGAAACTGTACACACCGAAACTTTTAACACAGCACTTTGATACAGTCCTTGATCAGGGCAGCAGCAATAAAACCAGCGTATATTGGATTAATAATGTGGCTGTAGGCAACTTTGACCACAACGAAGCAGGAAGAGAGCAGTTTGTTTATACGGTTTGGTTTAAGCAGTCTGGCAGTGATGAGTATTATTCCTTTTTGGGAATAGAGGGTGGCTGTGAATATGATGACAAGAAAAATACTGATGGATCAATAAAGAGCTTTGGTACCTGTTCAGAGTATGGCGGTAATAATATTAGGAAAGATTATCATCACGGTGTATGGAGTGACAATACTTCTGCTTGTCAGCTTCTATGGAAGGATTCAGGAACTAAAGGGGCAAATGCAGTTCCTGTAGCAGTAGATTTAAATTCTGACGGTCTTTTGGCAAAATATAACAAGGCTTATTATGCATATTCTGATCCTGAGGTTATAGCAGTACTTGAGGCTCCTCCTCAGTTTACAGAATGTCAGGATGAAGGATCAATATCTTATACGATTTCAAGTGGTATCGGAAGAAGCAAGTCAGAAGGCTGGGATGTTTCTTTCAATGTTGGCTTTGCTGGTGAATATAGTGGCGGAACAGTTTTAGCAAAAGCTAAGGTAGCTGTTGAGGCTGGAGTTACTAATTCATTCTCAAAAACATTTACTAACTCATATTCTATTTCGGAAAGTTTAACTGTTACTGCCAGTGGTAGTACCAGTGTAATAGTAAATCGTGTGCCTGTAATGATATATGTTTATGACATATATGATGAATCATCCAAAAAGTGGATCAACGGAGAGTATGCTGTAACGGTTCCGTTAGCACCCTCATATTATTCATTAAGTGTTGATGAATATAATGAGTTGGTTGAAAAATATAATAAAGCTATAAGTGAGACTGATGCACATCCACTTGTAAAACTTGTAAGAGGAAAAGATATTCCCAGCGTAGAGAATGATCCGTTTACCTATGAAAAAGAAAAAATATCCGGTAAAAAAAGTCTGGGGGATACTAAAAAATTTGCAAAACTGAGTACAAACAAGGGCTCTTCTACACTTTCTTGGGAGCTTGAAAGCAGCAAAGAAGAAGAGTATACTCATTCACATGGATTCTATGTAAGTGTAACTTTACAGGGTGGATGGGGTACTTCAGGAACATTCGAAGCTTGGTCAGGAATTAATGCCGGACTTGAGGCTAACTGGTCATTTACAACGGTTAAGTCGACTACCAGTGGTCTGGCGATAGAAGCCGAAATACCTAACTTAAGCAAAACGGATATGATGGAAGCTGGCTATACATCAAAACAAGTTGATAGTTATAAGATGAGTTGGCAGCTTGCAAAGTGGGAGAGATATCTGAATGGTTCAGCGAATGATGCGGTACCTATCTATGGATTTATAGTAAAGGATGTAAATGCACTTCCCGCACCTGTTTCGGATCTTAATGCTGAAATGTGCAGTGATGAGGAATCAGGAAAACGATTCGTAAAACTTACATGGTCTGAGGCAGATACAGGTTATAGAAAAGCTGATGGATATGATATTTATCTTGTTGAAAATGACGGTAAAAAGACTACAAAGACAAAAATTGCTTCTGTAAATGAGAACACTTATAACTATGATAATCTTGGTGAAGAATCTGAATTCTCGTTTATAGTTATCGCTTATAAAGGTAATAGCAGAAGTTTTGAATCCAATGTAGCAAAAGCATCTTTGATGGATAAGTTGATTTATGACATAAAACTTAGCAAAAAAGAAAACGGAAAGAATATTTATACTGTCTATTATAATGATGGAACATCAGAAGAAAAAATTGAGATTTTAGATGGAGCACAAGGGAAATCAGCATATGAGATAGCTGTTGAAACAGGACTGACTACAGCAAAATCTGAGTCTGAATGGATAAAGTCACTTAAAGGGGAGAAAGGTGATAAAGGTGACACAACAACCATCGCAGGAACTGGATCCAAGGGTGACAAAGGCGATAAAGGTGACAAGGGTGACACCGGTGCTAAGGGCGATAAAGGAGATACTGGTGCGACAGGAGCAAAGGGTGATAAAGGAGATACTGGTGCAGCTGGAGCAAATGGAAAATCAGCATATGAGATAGCAGTAGCAAATGGTTTTGTCGGAACAGAAGCACAGTGGCTTGAATCCCTGAAGGGAGCTGCTGGTACAAACGGAACCAATGGAACTAACGGAACAAATGGTACTAATGGAACCAACGGAAGTGATGGCGCACCCGGAAAGTCAGCATATGAAATAGCAGTAGCAAATGGTTATGTTGGTACAGAAGCACAGTGGCTTGAGTCTCTAAAGGGTACCGACGGAACTAACGGAAGTGCTGGAGCAGACGGAAAGTCAGCTCTTGAAGTAGCACGTATTGAAACTGGAAACAGCACTTTAACATATACGGAATGGATAACCTCTATCGCTACTGAAGCGGCTTCAATGGTTAATTCACAATCTTCTTCACAAGGTACCGGAATAACAAGTAGAGAATTTAAAGATGCTAATGAGAATTCAGTGGGAGTAATAATCGACCTAACTGATGAAGTGAAATTATATATAACAAGTGATGGCTGGGCTGTTGTATATGAAGGGTCAGCGGTACCATATAATGCAGATACTATAAATGAAATGATGAATCCTTCAGCTGGAGCATCAAATTAAATAGTTGATTTGAAAAGAGGCAATGGGGGCCACATCCCCATTGCCTCTTTTTAAACAATCACATAGGATGTTATATAACGTATTATTATTTGTTTGACAGTTATAAACAAGAGTAGTAATATTTTCACAGATGGAGGCAAAGATGTTTCTACATAAGTAGGGATATTTTTGCTCTTTTTCAATCAGAGAACCGTCCCGGTGATTGGCCGGGAATCGATTTAGGGAGGATATTATACCATGTGCGGAATTACAGGTTACACAGGCATTAACCAGGCCGGACCTATATTGCTTGAAGGTTTGAGGAGACTTGAATACAGAGGATATGACTCTGCAGGTATCGCTATACAGAGTGAGAAGAGTGCGGAGACCGAAAACGGCAGCGCTCCTGCTTCATCCATAAAGATGCTTAAGGCTACCGGTAAAGTCAGCCATCTCGTTGAAAAGTTCGAGGCTGAACCGGACTTTAAGGGAGTTTGCGGTATAGGACATACACGTTGGGCTACACATGGTATTCCCAGTGACACAAACGCACATCCGCATCTGTCAGCAGACGGAAAATTCGCCGTAGTACATAACGGTATCATAGAGAATTTCGCAGAGATCAGAACAGAGCTTCAGAAATACGGCATAGAGTTTAAGAGCGAAACCGATACCGAAGTCATAGTACAGCTTCTGGCATATAATTATAAGGGTAACTTCAAAAAAGCCCTGATGAAGACCATCGCAAGGCTTACCGGTTCATACGCTATCGGAGTAATTTCAGACGAGTATCCC
>JAEEGG010023914.1_pt1 | contig 11893 bp, 11 predicted proteins | sample 9134161 | NCBI WGS metagenome assembly JAEEGG01 (sample SAMN16246543, study PRJNA631951) | gut metagenome | biome: gut microbiome; feature: rumen; material: CR-attached | host: Bos | place: Iran: Karaj | collected 2018-10 | reverse complement strand
GAATTGCCCTTCATGCGGTTTTTCTGTTCCCTTCTGAATTTTGTTCTTTTAGGCTGTAACATTGCTTTAATGTTTAAATAATATCCATTTAGTCCCTAACTCATTGAAACTCAGCTGGTTGGGTGCTTTTTGCTCCAATTTGGGGATTGCAAAGTTACAAAAAATTTCCGAACCGCCAAACTTTTTTACACTTTTTTTAAACATTTTCGACCGCAATTTTTAACACCTAACTACCCGCTTTATCAGCAAGTTACATTAAGTGTTTAAAAAAAGTTTATCCACTTTTCGACCGGCGATATCCCTTCGTCATTCCGGGCTCCTCTTTCGTCATTCCGGGCTCCTCTTTCGTCATTCCGGGCTTGACCCGGAATCTTTAACAACACATCATTTGGCAAGTTTCTTGCAAAACAGTACCTTTGCAATGATGAAACGACTACTTAATATTGCATCCATTCTGGTTCTTCTTTCCGTATCCGTGTCTGCGGGTGCGCAGGGGCACGTGCGTAGAGCAATGGAACGTGCGCGTGAGAAGGAGCAGCTGATGGCTGCCAAGAAGGCCGCTGAAGAGAGCGTCCCCCAGGGCACGTGGCTCAGGATGAAGGTAGAGAACGGAGACACCATGTACTTTGACAAGATCCCGCCCGTGTGGATATTCGGCCGCGGCGCCCGGACCAGCGAGAAGGAGTGGAGAAAGTACTACAAGCTGGTTTACCGCTTTGCCAGGGTTTACCCTTATGCTGAGGCTTCCGGCGGTCTCCGCCACATAGTGGACAGCACCATTGCCGCCAACCATTACACCAAGTTCCAGCGGGAGCAGTATATCAATAAGGTACAGAAAGACCTTTTCAAGGACTTTGAAGGTGCGCTCCGACACATGACAATTACCCAGGGCGCGCTGCTTCTTAAACTCATTGACCGCGAGACCGGGATGCCGCCATACACCGTAATCAAGGAGTACAAGAACGGCGCTGCTGCAGGCTTCTGGCAGGCCGTGGCCAAGCTCTTCGAGAACGACCTCAAGAGCGAGTACGACCCCGAAGGAGAAGACCGAGACCTTGAAGAGCTGGTTCAGATCTGGAAAGCCGGCGCCTTCAAGAACCTCTACTGGTCCGTCTTCTGGGAAGATCCTCCGGAAATTGAGGTTCCTCAGAAGTATTTCCGTTGACGAATCCGCGTGTTACAATTTTCTATAGGAATTGTGACACGCGTTTATTTAAATAGCTACGGGGTGTAACACCGTGAAAGGTATATTTGTTTCCAGAACTAACATAAATACCTTAATAACATGAAGAAACTGTTCACCCTGCTTGCTTTTGCAGCACTTCTGGCAACATCCTGCCAGGATATCCTGGACGTTATTGATGATCTTGATGACGCTCTTGGCGGCTCCGCCCCCACCGGTGCCGTAAACGGCATTTTCACCGTCAATAAGGACGGCGGCACCGTATATTTCTCAAAAGGCAACCTTCAGTACCAGGCCAGCACCAAGACCTGGCGTTTTGCAGAGAACCAGTGGGATTACGTAGGCGGCGACTATCTCGTGGAAACGGAGATAGACGCCCACTTTGAAACCGTACATATGGGAACGGTGAGCGGATCCACCAACGAACTCATCAGTGCAACCAACGCCAAATGGATAGACTTGTTTGGCTATGGAACCAGTGGCTATAACGGCATGGAACCTTACATGACGGTTCTGAATCCGTCCAAATATAATGTGGGGACTATTGCAGGAACAGAATATGACTGGGGCGTTCACAACCCCATAAGCAATGGTGGCAACGAGGCCGGACTTTGGCGCACCCTTACCCATGAAGAGTGGGAATACGTCATTCATAAACGCGGCGGTTCCCGCTATGCTCCGGCAACCGTCAATGGCGTACATGGTCTTATCCTCCTGCCTGACGGCTGGGACGGATCGGCATACAGCCTTTCCAATGTGAATCTTGAAGAAGACTGGCGCAACTGGGGCTTCAACAACATCTCGTCATCCGACTGGACCGGCAAGCTTGAGCGTGCAGGCGCCGTGTTCTTCCCCTGCGCCGGACAGCGCGGCAACATCAATTATCCGGACGAAGAAACCGTGATAGGTGGTACCGGCCCGGAAAATAATCTGCCTTTTGCGGCTTTCTATTGGTCTTCCACGGCTGCAGGTCAGGAAAGTGCTTACAACATGCAATTCGGATATCATAACAGCGAAGTCGTAACAAGATATGCGGATTATTTCTGCCAGGGAGAATCCGTGCGCCTGGTGGCCGACAAGAAATAAATATCGGAATATCAATTATTTTCATTAGCTTTGTGTACGACGAATGTACAAAAAGCCTTTAATACTGTTTCTGGCCGGACTTGTATCCTTAATCGCTGCCGCTGAAGACAAACCTTCCTTCAAGAAGATTGTCTTTGAGCGTTTACCGTCGCTTGAGGCGCCCCGCGGAAATCATCAGACCCTCCTCCTGAACGGGGAGGTTACCGTGGTGGGTGGCCATACAACAGGGTACAAGCCGCTGGAGACACTGGAGTATTATAAAGGCGGATCCTGGCACAGCATTCCCACAACGTGGCCGCATGACGGCGGAGCATTTGCGCAGTTGCCTGACGGAAATCTTTTTATGGCCGGAGGTCACGCGGAAGCGTTTGGTATAGGCCAGAGCTGGGGTGCGGAACTCTACGACCCCGCCACACACACTTTCTCCCCAATCGGCATAATGGACCGGAAACGCACGCAGGCATCGGCTCAGCTCCTGCCGGACGGGCGTCTTCTCCTTGCGGGCAACTGGTACGGACCAGACGGGATAGAGATATACACCCCGGGAGAAGGCTTTTCCACAGTCAAGAGCCTGGAGCCTGGGTGGTCGTTCCCCAATATATTGGTCTGCTCCAGGGACGATGCCTTAATATTTGGCAATATCGATCCGTACGGCAACAGTGCCGGGGTTTCGGTTGACAGGCTTCAGGGACTTTCTTTTGAAGTTCCTCTGCTAGAGCAGTGGATTCCATACTTCGGTTATTGTGCGTCCAGTGACGATTTCAAAATAGCAGACTATACCTATTTGGTATTGGCCTATAGCCGCACAAGTAACCAGACCGCAATCCTGAAAGTATCCGGAGAAGAGTTTTCCATCCTGGAACTTGAATCTCCTCTTCCGGAGACCGGTCCGTCCGGGTATGGAATCCACTGGAGCGGAGAGCCCCAGGTGGACCGCTCCGCCCGCGTTGCCTGGATTCAGGGCAATGATATACAAGGCCGTGTTTATTTTGCCAAAATAGGCTACGATGCAACTTTCGACGGCGGCAAGGCATCGGTCCAATACTTTTATGCAGAGAATGGCTCCGAGGTGTTTCCAAAGGCCAGGGCGCTGCTACTTCCCGGTGGGAAAATGTTCCTTGCCGGCGGCGTAGCCCAGGCCGAAGGCACCGACATCGTCACTGACGATAATTTCCACCCGTATGCCGATGTCTACCTATTCCACACGGAAGACCCGGAGAAGTCCGGAGTGCCAGTCTGGGCCATTGTGGCCGGGGTTTTGCTGCTGGGCGGAGCCATCGTCCTTATTCTTCTTACGCGAAAGAAGAAACCCACGGCGGAAGATGTAGTTGAGAAGCAGCAGAAGCTGAACGAAAACCTCATGGAGGAAATGTCGCGCCTCATACAGGAGAAAGAGCTGTTTTTGAGGAAAGACCTTCGCGTTGCCGATATCGCCCAGGAAATGGCCACAAACCAGACTTACGTGAGCCTCCTTGTGAACAACATCTCCGGAGACAATTTCGCCACCATGATTGGCGGATATCGCATCCGTTATGCCCAGAAGCTCATGCGTGAGCACCCGGAAATGGTCCACGCAGACATTGCAGAGGCCTCCGGCTTCTCTTCCAGGACGGCATTCCTTCGCACATTCAAGGCCCAGACAGGCCTCACCCCCACGGAATGGAAGGCGCAGGAAGGAATCGGATGATAATTAATCAAGACTATGAAAAGGACAATCGCAATCATAACCATGACGCTGGTGGCATTATTTGCCTCGGCTCAGGGTCGGTACGAAATGAAATCCGGCATTGCCAAGACTGTAACCACGGTGGGCGACAGCAAGACGGAGGCCACGCAGTACTGGGACGATTACGGCGCCATGGAGTGCCTTAAGCAGAGGATGGACATTCCCGGCCTGGTGAGTTACGACTACTACACCATTACAAAGGGAGATAAGGCTTGGTTTGTTACCGATACGGACGGGAAGAAAGCCTCCAAAGTGTTCCAGAACCCCACGCCGGACCTGAATTTCCTTAATATCACGCCCGCAGTCGAAGAAAAATACAACATCAAGGACTTCGGGGGCGACACCTTTCTTGGAAAGCCCTGCAAGAAGTACACATACGAGACCACCCAGAACCGAAAGAAAGGCCTTTGGACGGTTTGGGTGTACAAAGGGTTCATCCTCAAGAGCATCTGCGTGCTTGGAAAGCGTGAGAGCGTAATCGAGGTAGTTGAACTCAAGGAAAACGTTCCGGTGCCGCCGGATGTGTTCGACATACCGTAAAGTAGAAATTAAAGATTCCGGGTCAAGCCCGGAATGACGAAAAAGGAGCCTAGAATGATGCTATGGCTCCTTTTTCTGCGTCATATACCAGCCAGTTGGGCTTGGTGATCCAGTCACCAAGAAGGAGCAGGCGGCCGGAGGGTTCCACGGGCATGTCAACGCGGGCGTGGTAGTGGCCGAAGATGAAGAAATCGGCACCACCCTTGAACTTGGCGCACCATTTATACAAAGGCTCGTCCTTGCCGCGGAAGAAGTAGCTGACGTTCTTTGCCAGGCGGGACTTACGGCTCCAGCCGTTGCCAAGGGAGAAGGCGATGCGGGGATGGAGCGTGGAGAAACACTTCTGCAGGAACCTGTTGTGGAAAGCCCATTTCATGAGCTTGTAGCCGTAGTCGCCGGGACCCAGGCCGTCTCCGTGGCCAAGGCAGAAGCGCTTGCCGCCGATAACAGTAACATACGGCTGTTCCAGAACGGTCATTCCAAGCTCGCGGAAATAGCTGTATGCCCAGATGTCGTGATTGCCGGTAAAGAAATATACCTTCACACCGGCGTCCATGAGGTCCATGAGCGTAGCAAAAACCTTCACATAGCCCTTGGGCACCACATCCTTGTACTCATACCAGAAATCCCAGATGTCTCCAAGGAGGTACAATGCCTCCGTTTCCTCTGCAGGAATACTGCGCAGGAACTCCACAAAGCGGGTTTCCCGGCGTGCAGGGTCCTGCACCTGGAGGCCCAGATGGACATCGGAAACAAAGTATGTGAGGTGCCTTGGCATTATGCGAAGATGAACAGGGCTACGGCTACAAGCAGGCAGTAGATGGCGAACCAGGAAAGCTTGGCCTTACGGACAATGGCTATCATTACCTTGCAGGCGAAAAGGCCGCTAAGGAAGGCGGCCACAAAGCCGGCCACAAGGGCCGCTGCGCCAACTCCGGCGCCAAATGTTTCGGCCCCGGTGAGCATCTTCAGGAGATCCAGTCCCTGCTCTCCCAGGATGGGAATAAGGACCATCAGGAATGAGAACTGAGCCATGGAGCTGCGCTCTACACCGGAGATGAGGCCGGTGGCGATGGTGCTGCCGCTGCGGGAAATACCGGGGCACACGGCAAATGCCTGTGCAATACCCACCACAAAGGCCTGCCAGTAGGAAATGCCGTTGCGGTATTGCTTCTCAGAAGCTTTGATCTTAATGCGTTTGCCCATGTTGTCCGACGTCATGAGCAGCGACGCGGTAATAATTAGGCCGATAGCCACAAGCGACAGCGACTCCCCGAACAGTGCATCCACCTGGTCCTTCAGAACAAAGCCCACGAACGCTACAGGGATGCAGGATACCAGGATCTTGCAGATATAGTCCGTCTCGTCGTTATACTTGAACTGGAAGAAGCCCTTGATGAGTTTCCAGATGGCGCTCCAGAACACCACGATGGTTGCTATCACCGTTGCAAAATGCACGGTTACGGTGAAATCCAAAAAGCCCTCTGCATCAACGCCAAGAAGTTCCTTGAATATCATGAGGTGCCCGGAAGAAGACACCGGGAGAAACTCCGTGAGGCCCTGTACAAGACCAAGGATAAAAGCCTGCCACCACTCCATATCTTATTCCTCCTTATCTTTGAACCTGCCCATGATGGCAATGATGATTACTGCGATTCCGGCCACGATTACGATGGGGGCCGCAACCAGACGGCGCGCGTCGAACATGGCGTAGTTGAACACCTGGGGATCGGAGGATCCGCCACCGCTAAGGAGAAGGAAACCGGCGGCCATTACGATGAGGCCGGCCAGCATGAGCTTTATGCTTTTGGCCCCGAGGGCCATCTTGTCTGAATTCTTTGCCATCAGTATGAATAAATGAGGTCGCGGTTGTACGCAACCAGACGGTTAACCATAAAGTAAGTGCTTATGCAGCAGATGAATACGCCGGAAACCAGCATGATTCCCATCACCTCCAGCAGGGACTCCAGCGTGAAGATGGAGAATAGCTGCGAGAACTCTCCCTTGAGGAAGAACAGCCCGCCCAGCAGGAGCAGTATGGCAATGAGCGCAGCGAAAAGCCCCTGAAGTGCCGCCCTTCCCACGAAAGGAGCGCGGATAAAGGCCCGCGTAGCACCCACCAGCTGCATTGTATGGATGGAGAAACGGCGGGAGAAAAGGTCCAGCCTCACGGTGTTTGCCATAAGGACGAACGATATGAACAGCAGCACTGCCACCAGCACCGCCAGCCCCATGGTAATCTTTCCAAGGTTCTGGTTCAGGGCATCCACCAGGGAGGTCTGGTAGACCACCTCGTCCACCAGCGGGGAATCGGCCAGAAGGTCCTTGATCACGGCCAGGCTGTCTGCCGATACATACGCCGCCTCCAGGCTCACCTCTACGGACACCGGCACCGGAGCCGTCTCAAACACGTCCAGGAAGTCCCGGCCCAGCATCTGGGACATCTCTTCCATGCCCTCGTCCCTGGTCACAAGACGGGTGGCGCGTACGCCAGGAATAGCTTCGATTCCTTTTTCATAGGCCGATGCCTCTTCCTCCTCCACGAAGTCCTTCATGAGCACCTCAACCTGGAGGTTCTCCTTGAAGTAATCGCTTACGGCTTTGGCGTTTACAAGCAGCATGGAGCCGATTCCCACCAGGAGGAGAACCAGCGAGAGGCTTATCACCGTAGATATCCAGGAACTTGCCAGACGGCGCTTTGTAACTGAGTTATTGCTAGAGGGCATAACACACCTAATTTCGGCCCAAAGTTAGTACAATGGGCGAAAAAGTCAAAAAAAATTCGTAAATTTGTAAGCTAAATGTTTTTTACAATGGAAGATTCGGCAAAGAAGATTCTTTTCGTCAACTCGGAGATGTCTCCCTATCTCCCGGATACGGACATCGCCACCATATGCCGCCAGCTCCCCCAGGGCATACAGGAACGCAAGCGCGAAATCCGCGCCTTCATGCCCCGCTACGGCTGCATCAACGAAAGGAAGAACCAGCTCCACGAGGTCATCCGCCTGTCGGGAATGAACATCATCATTTCGGATGTGGACCGCCCCCTCGTGATCAAGGTCGCATCCATTTCATCGGCCCGCATACAGGTTTATTTCATAGATAACGAGGACTATTTCCGCCGCAAACAGATCTACCGTGACGACGACGGCACCTTCTTCAAGGACAACGGGGAAAGGGCCATCTTCTTCGCCCGCGGCGTCCTGGAGACGGTCAAGAAGCTCCGCTGGGCACCTGACGTCATCCACTGCTCCGGCTGGATTACATCGGTCCTCCCCCTCTACCTCAAAAAAGCGTACAAGGACGACCCCATCTTCGCCGCTTCCAAAGTGGTCCTGTCCCTCTTTGACGACGTCCCCGCGGAAGACCTCGCCCCCGGATTCCAGGAAACCATCCTCTACGGCGGCATAAAAAGCCGCGATCTTCCGGAAACGGAAGCCGTGAACGGCACGTTCCTTGCAAAACTAGCGGCGCAGTACTCGGACGGCATCATCCTGGGCAGCGGCGGCGTAAAGCCGGAACTCGTTTCCTGGTGCAAGGGCCTGGGAGTACCCATGCTGGACTATGACCCCGCCGCAATTGCAGACGGCAGTTACATGGACAGCTACAACGCTTTTTACGATCAGATTCTGAAATGAGAAAACTCATCCTCGCATGCGCGGCCGCAGCCCTTGCCGCCTCCGCATGCATAAAAGTGGACAACAGCCTTGGAAGCGGCCTCGTAGACAAAGGCCTCCTCTATGATACATATACCGTAGAGTTCCCTCTCACGGACATAATGATGAAGCGTTCGTCGGACCTCTCCGGCTATTCCTCCACCCGCGTGGTCGTTGGCGCCATCAGGGACGATATCTTCGGCCTCTCCACCCGCGAAAGCGCCTTTACCCTGGTCCCGGCCATGGATACCCTGGACCTTGGCACCAACCCCAAGGCGGAAAGCTTCAGCATTTACTTCGCGGCAGACAGCGTCTCCTGTGCCGATGACTCCCAGGCCCGCATCCTCCAGAACTTCTACGTGAGCAAGCTCTCCGCAGCACTTGATCCCACCAAGACCGCATCCAACACGGAAATAGCTCATTCAGAAGAGCTTATCACGGACGGCCTTCCCGTATACAACGGAAGCGGCCCCCTCCGCTTCTCCTTCACAAAGGCTTTTGCCCAGGAGTATCTGGATGCCATATATTCAATGGCCCCGGACGGAGTAATGGTGAACCGTGAATGGGACGACGACCAGATAGAAGCCCGCTACAAGGAGTACACCTCCAAACTCCCCGGCATCCACATCAGAACCAACGAGCCCTCCGGCAACGGCGGCCGCATAAACCTCTTCGGCCTCTCCTGCCTGGAAGTTGGATCGGACAAAAATTTCTACGTCAACAACAACCTCGCCGTCCTGTATTTCAAGAACGATGAGGTAGCCGGCAGGGACACCACCCTGGCCATAGTCTTCGTCCCCGGAGAAATGAGCCTCCTGGACGAGAATACTTCCATGAACTCCGGCACCAGGTTCTACCAGTTCGCATTCAACCGCACCACCCACTCCTTCCCGGAAGGCGCTCCCGGAGCCAATCTTTACGTGGAGGGCGGCAGCGGCGTGAAGCCGGTGATATCGGCAAAAGAGCTGTACAACAAGTCCAAAGCGGCCATCGAAGAGAAAGGCGGCAATATCCAGGACGCAATCGTCACCAAAGCCACCATCGTCCTTCCTTTTGAAATGCCTGCGGATTATCGGGACATGAAGTACTTCCCCAAGATCCTTAGCCCCACCATCCGTCGTACCGTGAAGGATGACGATGGCAACGAGACCGTCCAGTTCGCCGGTCTCACTGACGCATCGGTGTCCACGGAAAACCAGGGAGACATAGACCGCTCCAACCTGGTCTACAGCCCGGACATCAGCTACCACGTGCAGGAAATCCTCAAGAGAGATGATCTCGATACCGCCGACGACGCGGACATATGGTTCCTCACCATCTTCACGGAGCAGATTGCCCAGGCCCAGGACAGCGAGCAGAACGCCTACCTGCAGCAGATGATGTACGCCGCATACTATAACAGCCTGTATGGCGGTTACGGTTACGGTGGATACGGCGGTTATGGCGGCTACGGCAGCTATGGTTACGGCAACAGCTACAGCAATTACTATACGTACGCCATGCTGGCCCAGATGATGGCCGCCGCCAACCAGACCCAGTACACCACCAACACGGAGCTGGACAAAGACCGCTACTACCGCGGCATCCTCTGCGGCCCGGACGCCACCCGCAAGCCCTTCTTCCGCATCACCTTCTCGGTGAGCAAGAAATAATACCCCCCGGTCCCAATGACCGTTCGCGAAAAAATAGCGCTGTTTCCGCATTCCCCTGGCGTGTACAGGTATTACGACGCCGAGGGAAAGGTGATTTATGTGGGTAAGGCAAAGGACCTGCACAAGAGGGTGGCACAGTATTTTGTGCCGCCGGAGAGGCTGAACACCAAGACCCGAATCCTGGTTTCCAAGATTGCCGATGCGCAGTTTTCCGTGGTGGACTCCGAGGCCGATGCGCTGCTGCTGGAAAACAACCTCATAAAGCAGTACAAACCCAAGTACAACATTCTCCTCAAGGATTCAAAGACCTATCCATGGATATGCGTAACGGGAGAGGATTTCCCGCGTGTTTTCATCACAAGAAGGATAGAGAAAGGCAAGGGAAACCGCTACTTCGGCCCGTACTCCAGCGTAATGCACGCGAGGAACCTTGTGGATTTCTTCGGGGAGATGTACGCCCTCAGGACCTGCACGCTGAAAATAACCTCAGAAGCTATCCTGCGCGGGAAATTCCGTCCCTGCCTCAACTTCCATATTGGCAAATGCAAGGCTCCATGCGTGGGCAAGATATCAAGGGAAGAGTACGACGGATACATTGACGAGATCGTCCGCATACTTAGCGGCCGTGGAAGCGAAGTCATCAAGCATTACAAGGCTCTGATGTCCGAAGCAGCAGACCGTCTGGACTTTGAGCAGGCGCAGGTGTACAAGGAGAAGCTGGCATCTCTGGAGAAGCACTACGCCAAGAGCATTATCACTCAGGCGCGGGATACGGACGCTGATGTATTCTCAATGGTCTTTGACCTCAACGAGGCATTCGGTAACTTCCTGCGCATACGCAGCGGAGCAATAGTCCAGTCCCTGAATCTTGGCTTCAAAAGCCAGATTGAGGAAACCCGAGAGGCTATGCTGGCAACGTTCATAGGAGAGATTGAGGATAAGTTCGGGGAACTTTCAAAGGAAGTGATAGTGCCGTTCCTGCCGGATGTGGAGATTCCCGGAGTGGAATTCAGAATCCCGCAGAAGGGAGACAAGTTATCCCTGCTGGAACTGAGCGCCAAGAACGCCAAGGAGTTCCACTTCAATTCCCTCAAGCAGCGGGAACATACGGACCCGGACCAGTACCGCATGAGCGTGATGGAAGATCTCCGCAAGGCCCTTGGCATGACGGTACTTCCCCGCCATATGGAGTGCTTCGACAACTCCAACATACAGGGCACAAATCCCGTTGCCAGCTGCGTGGTTTTCCGCAACGCAGAGCCTTGTAAGGCCGATTATAGGCGCTTTAAGATAAAGACAGTGATAGGCGCAAACGACTATGCGTCAATGAAAGAGGTTGTGAACCGCCGCTACTCCCGCATGCTTGCGGAGAATCCGGACGATTTGCCTCAGCTGATTGTGATAGACGGCGGCAAGGGCCAGTTGGATTTTGCCCACCAGGCTCTGGCAGAGCTTGGAATCCTGGACAAGGTTACCGTAATCGGCCTTGCCAAGAGACTTGAGGAAGTCATACGTGTCGGAGACCCCTATCCGCTATTCATAGACCGCAACTCCCAGGCGCTGAAGGTTCTTCAGCAGATTCGTGATGAGGCTCACCGCTTTGGCATTACCTTCCACAGGAACCTTAGGTCAAAAGCGGCCATACAGAGTGCCCTGCGCGAGATTAAGGGCGTAGGAGAAAAGACGGAGCAGCGGCTCATCCTGCATTATGGTAGCGTTGCCCGAATAGCCGCCGCCCCGCTGGAAGAACTATCCTCGCTTGTTGGAGCGGATCTGGCGGTGAAGATACACGATTACCTGAACGCATAAAAAAATAAGGTGGCTCCGGAGAGTCACCTTATTTCTTATGCTTTACTTATTTTAGGCAAGCTTTTCAGCTACCTTTGCAATGGCGTCACCAACGGTGGCGATGCCGGAGGTTTCCTCATCGGGAATCTTGATACCGAACACGCGCTCGAATTCCATAAGAAGCTCTACGGTGTCCAGGGAATCTGCACCGAGGTCATTGGTAAAGCTAGCACTCTCAGTTACTGCGCTTTCCTCGACGCCA
>JAEEGG010023910.1_pt1 | contig 11895 bp, 8 predicted proteins | sample 9134161 | NCBI WGS metagenome assembly JAEEGG01 (sample SAMN16246543, study PRJNA631951) | gut metagenome | biome: gut microbiome; feature: rumen; material: CR-attached | host: Bos | place: Iran: Karaj | collected 2018-10 | reverse complement strand
ATTTAAGCTTGTAACAATACTATCTTTGCCGCGTGGCAAAAAGAATTCCCAAAACGTCTGCTCCGGAGATGGTCAAGGAACGCTGTAATTCGGCGCTTCTGTCGCGTTTTTGCGAGGTTTACATCCCATTGTCCCCATCGGTTTTTACTTACGGGGTGCCGGAAGGAGCGGACATTCAGCGGGGGAGTGTCGTTTGGGTGCAGCTTGCCCGCCGTAAGCCTACGCTTGCCCTGGTGAGCCGTGTCCATAGCGATAAACCGTCATTTGACGTTCGGTATGCGTGTCCGCATGAGTCGGGGTATGTGTTTTCTGAACGTTATATGGAATCGCTGGAGTGGGTGTCTAAGTATTATATAAGTTCGCCCATGCGCACTCTGAATGTCTTTTGGCCTGCCGATTTTGACAAGTTTCTCGATGCCTTGCTGGCCGAAAAATCTGAACCTCGGGGCGAGGCTCTATCAAATGGACCCGAAATGGAGGTCTGTTCGGACCTGCCCCCCTTGACAGGCGAACAAGAGACTGCACTTGCCAGTCTTGTTGAAGATTTGGATAAGGATGGTTTTCGTGGAACGCTCCTGCATGGTGTGACCGGCAGTGGAAAGACGAGAGTTTATCAGGAATTAGTGCGCGAAGCGCTTAAGCGTAATAAGCGCGTGCTCATTCTCGTGCCAGAAATTGGGCTTACTCCGCAGACGGCATCGCGTTTTGAAGATTATTTGAAGGTGCCTGTTGTTGTATTGCATTCGGCACTTTCGGCTCCGCAAAAGCGTGCTGGTTATTTGGCTGTGCTCGATGGTTCTGCAAAAGTGGTGCTTGGGACGCGCAGCGCCATTCTCTCGCCGTTTGATTTTGATGTTGTTATTTTGGACGAAGAACATGATTCCTCGTTTAAGCAACAGGACCCGGCTCCGCGTTACCATACGCGTGATTTGGCTTTCCACTTGGCGCAAAAGTACGGAGCGCTTGTGGTACTTGGCTCTGCAACGCCTTGCCTTGAAACGTTCCGCAATGCAAAGGCTGGGAACCTCAAACTATTGACGCTCAAGAACCGTGCGACTGCGGCTCCGCTCCCCGAAGTAAAAGTGATTGATATGGGCAAGGTGCGCCAGCAAAAAGGCGTGCTTATGTCTCCTGCATTGCGCGAAGCTCTTTCGGATTGCATTGCCGGTGGCGACCAGGCGATTATCCTCATGAATCGTCGTGGTTACTCTAAAATTAGAGTTTGTTCTGAATGCGGTGAAACGCTTTACTGCAAACATTGCCATATCCCGCTCGTGTATCATAAACAGTACAACGCGCTGATGTGCCATTACTGTGCTGCGCTTTATCCGGTGGATACGCCATGCCCAACATGCGGTGCTGAAACGTATGAATTTGTCGGAGGCGCGATTGAAAAGCTCGAAGAAGAAATTCACGAATGGGTGGCCGATGCGAAAGTGATTCGCATGGATCGCGATACGACGCAGAACGTGGGCGCTGTTGAAAAAATCTTGACATCGTTTAGAAATCGTGAATATAACATTTTGCTTGGAACGCAGATGGTCGCGAAAGGTCACGATTTCCCGGGCGTGAAGCTTGTGGGAATTGTTGGAGCCGATTCGGGCCTTGGCATTCCTGATTTTCGTTCGACGGAACGCTTATATCAGCTGTTGAGCCAGACGGCGGGACGCGCGGGACGTGCTGGTAGCGGTGGCCGCGTGTTTATCCAGACGCTTAATCCGACAGAACCTGTGATGCAGTACGCTATTCGTCATGATTTTGATGGCTTTGCCGAGACTGAATCATCGAACCGCCAGATGGCTTTTTATCCGCCGTTCTGCAAGCTTGTGGAAATCAGTTGTGGCTCACGCGATGAAAATCTGCTTCGCGATACGGTGAACCGCCTTGAAAGTATTTTGCGCAAAGAATCTTCGATGACAGTGCTTGGACCTGTCGATGCGTTTGTACCGAAAGTGCAAAACGTGTTTTGGGTAAAGCTCTACATTAAAACGCAAAACCTTGCGGCTGTGCGTAAGGTGCTTGCTCCGATTCTGAATGCGCCCAAGGCTTGGGTGGCAGGCGTGGAAATTAAAGTAGAGCTAGAATAAAATTTGTTCTATATTTGAATAAACGTCTTTTGTAATTTGGGAGGAAATATGCGCTTGTTCCTTTTTGCTGTGTTGCTTGTTTTTGCCAATATGTCTTTTGCTCAAAGTGTCTGGGATCAGTATCCGCCTAAGGGTTCTACGCCTGTTGTTAAGGAAGAACCGGTCCGTACTGTAGAAGAGCCTGTGAACTCTGCGCCTGTGAAAGAAAAAATTGAATGGAGCTTAGGCCATTGGTATGCGGGTTACCGAAAATTGAGTGAGAGCGAAATGGAAGCGATCGTGAGTACAAATCCAGAGGCTGCCGCTGAGTTGCGTGCGGGAAAAAGCCTTTATTCAAAAGCCTTGGTTCTTTCTGCTGTTGGTGGAGCTGCTTTAGGTGTTGGTATCGCTTATTGGAGTAAAGAAGGAAGTTGGGGTAAGCCACTTACGATTGGTGGTGGTGCTGTAGCTCTTTTTGCGATAGTGCTTGGTGGAATTTCAGGAACGCATACCACTGCAGCTGTTGAAATTTATAACAAGAGTATTGGCTACGATACTAGCCTGCAAATAAAAATTGCTCCGACCCCTCAGGGCGGAGCAGCTCTAGCTTTTGCGTTCTAGCTCTTATTTGTCTTTGAGTAGACCGAAAATTTGACCTTTCACAAGCCAGCTTACGCCGAAGAACGTGAGTGCAATTGCTTCAACGATAAAAATCTTTGCAGGGAATTGAATCGGTAAAACAAGCAGGAACAAAGTGCAGAACATGCCGATGCCGCAGACTCTGTAAATGATATTGCGGATCTTTTTCTGCTTGGTGTCGCTTTCGCCAAGAGTGAAAAGGAATAGGCTGTTGATAGCCAAAAGTATAAAGAAGATAACAGCCGATGTTAAGTGGATGACGTTAGAAACGGCTATAGGCAATTGGAAAAATCCAACGATCTTGCCGTCTGCAGCGGAACAGTCACAAGGGAAAATGACAATCATCAAGCCGAATATGCCTGAGGCTGTTGCGACAAGTTCATCGCGCCAGTCGTAGCCCTTGTAGCAAATCAGAACGACTGCGGCCGTTGTCAAAATGCCTGCAAGTGCAGGGGTCAAGTAATATGTAGCCGAGATGGAGAGTGTTGACCAAAAATCGTCAGGGATTTTGGCGGGCTGAGCTTTGGCAATGATGGCGGCTCCGGCGAGCGCAATCCACGGGAGAATCATCCCTAAGAAACCTGCAAAATTGCGGATTCGCTTCATCCAGGATTCAGCGCATCTCTTCGTGATGGCTTTAACGTCTTCAGCGTTGCAACCGGAAGTAATATTTTCTTCGCTCATAAAGTCCCTTTTGTTCTGTTGTCTACAGATGTTGTTAATATAACAAACTCTTTAAAAAGTCTTATTTACAGTTCTACGATAAATCGGTAAAAACAAAGTGCAGAAACGCCGAGAATAAAGATGAGTACGATCACGAATTGAATCGGATGTTCATGAAAATCGTAATCGGCTTGACCGTACGTGAACTTACCGCGGACAATCGCGCTTATGAAAAGTGCTAAGAAAAGGATGCCTAAGAGAAGTGTCATGGAAGATAAAATAGTAATATTATTGTTTAAACTATAAGTAGCGAATACTTAACCAAATAAAACATCCTAAATAAAAGATATACATAATCCAGAACATTATAGGATGTTTCTCTTTTTCTACTGTGCTTGCATATAAAGAGAATCTTTTAGTTTTTAAAGATATAAGTAAAACAGCCAAGCAGATAATCCAATATACGAACATTTTATCAATAATCATTTTGCTTTACCTCAGCTCCATTCACTTTGCTGATTTCTCCGTCGAAATAGACGAAGTCGCTGTCTTTGTTTTTCCATACAGCGCGGAAAATGGTGGGGCGTTTGATGCCGTCGGAGTAGGTTTTGTAGTTTTCGCATTGCGCTTCCCACGGGGTGTATTCGATGGTTCCGTCGGATGATATTTGACCACGGTCATTTGTTGTAAACGAGGTCATTTCGTAAGCGTCGTTGAAGTGGAAAATTCCGGTTGCAGTTACGCCTTTGTTTGTAATTGTAGCTTCGACGGTGTGGTCGTCAATTTGCTTGAATGTGATGAAATCTTTCAGGAGTGTTTCTGGCAAAAAGAATGCTTCGGCGAGATAGGTGATGAGGCAAGCCTTGTCCATTTCTGGGCCGGTTTGGTCGAATAGCGTAACTAGCTTCGCGAGGACTCCCTTCATGCCGCCTTTGCCGTTCATGTAGTAATCGTAACCTTGGAACGGGATGCCGAACATTTTGCTGTCGATAAATGCGAGTCTGTCCGGCGAATCGGCAAAGTCTACGTGCGTGTAATCGATTTTGATTCGAGGCTTGTTTACGCCCATGCCGAAATCTACGCCTTTGTATTCCATGGTCAAGTGCGAGCGTCTTTCTTTGCCGATGTAACCGTTTGTTTCCAAATATTTTTGAATGAGGGGTGGGAGGTTTGCGATACTTGCGGAATCTAGCGTTCCGGAGATTGTCGCGGAACTTTGCAACCTTGCTTCAACATCATTGCGAAACTGCGTCTTGACGGGCGAATAGGGAATGTTGAACCAAATCGCCAATAGCAAAATGATGGCGCCGATGATAATCAGGATAGTCATGAAAAATCTCTTTGCGGGTTTCATTTTTGTGCGTCTTTCATCGTTTTAAATTTTAGTTAGGGCGTTAAAACAAATCCAGCGTACTATCTAGATAAATTTCTTCGCGGACTTTAAGCTGATGCTCGGGCTTTGTCATGTAATAAAGTAGAAATTCCAAGATGAGAGCGCTGCCGAGGCTGCGGCCTTCGATTTTAAAGTGCTGGAATCCCGCAGGAGCGTATATCTTTTGAATGTCCTCGATTCCGATGAAACCGGGATTCTTCATTGCGTCGGAGAAACGGTAGCCTCTTTGGGCCGTGGGCGAGACGCAAATATGGTCTTCGCTGTTTTCACCAAGACTTTTCTGACTCACGTTCTCGTAGCATTTTTTGCGGTCGTAGCAGCCGAACCAACAACATTCATTGCAAAGAAATTCGACCTTTTGCTTTTGTGTTTCCGTGAGCGTATTTAACTTGTCGAATTGCTTGTTGAGCCTGAAATCGGGAACGACATAGCGGAATTCTTCGCGGTTTAGCTCCGCTTTGAACTTCTCAAAATCGGTGATGACTTTCGTTGTTGAGGATACGAAATAGAAGCTTGGATAATTTGATTTGATGTAATTCAGCAACAAATCGGAATGAACGATGATTCCGTTTTGAACCGCGCGCATCTCGCCGGAGCAATAGCGTTCAAACATTTTGCACAGCTTATTGCATTGAGTGTCTGCTAGATGTTCTTCGCGAATCAATGAATTGCTAAATGTGAGCCTTGCAGAAATTCCATATTCCTGCATAAGATTCGCGACTTTTCGCGGCTCTGCTTCGCCAAAACCTACGCGTCCGCCACCCCAAATGCAATCGCTTGGCGCTCCATAAATAGAACCGATTTCGCACCAATCGTAAAAATAATCCCGGTGTTCGCGCCAAAGCGGCAAGAACGCTTTGTACAGCTCGTAAAATTCAAATAGTCCGGGGAGGTGGTAAAAAATGGTCATATTACTTTAATGCGGGTAGTTCTTTTAAGAGGGAATCTAGACGCGCTGTAAAGTGGATGGCACCCGGATAAGCGAGGTGGTCACGGTCGTATGCCATATCGCCGGTATAGTCATGATCGCCCATTTTATTTTCGTCGAATAATATAAAGTTAGGGTAGGTTTTAGAGAGGTCTGCAATTTCTTGGAGCAGTATGGGTGCTTCGCTGCGGGGGATGCCGTAACGGCCAAATGCGCCCGTTTTCTTGTAATTCGGGTTCTGCGGGAAGACGACTCCAATAAAGTAAATTCCTTTTTCGTGGGCGGTTTCTACCATTTTCTTTAAGCTGTTAAAGTTTGTGCGGTATGAACCAGGGGACCTTCTATACAAATTGCTGTCCGAATCAACTTGAGGCATGTCTTCCCAGACTGATGCTCCTGGGATAGAATCTAGACCACGTGTGTGGCGGTATTTGTTTGCGTAACTTGATATGCCCGGCGAATCGTATGTGAGTTCTGCAAGTCCTTCGGGGTAGCCGTCTTTCCAGTAATTGTGATCTTTGTCGTAGACGAATCCTGGACAGGTTTTGGCGCGTTCATTGAAGAAGCTACTGCTAAATGTGTTGAATCCGCGGTCAATGTCAATGGAGGATACGATGTACTTGACTTTGGACATGTGTGGAATGATGTAATTGTCGTATAAAAATTCGGAGCCGCTGAGGGTGTTCCCGATAAAGGCGAGGTTGACTCCAAAAAATTGTTCGCTGAGTTCCATCGGGGCTACGCCATGTAGTGCTCTAGATGAACCGATGATGACGACGTCGGCCTTGTCTTTGTATTGCCAAAGGAGTTCCATTTTGTAACGGGCTTCGGCGAAGACCTGGGCTTGCCCGGCCTTGTAATAAATGCCTGCGCTATCGGTGTCTAGTTCGAAATCAATTTGATAAGGGACACTGGAACTGGAAGATTCGCTAGAGCTTGATGCGATGCTGGAACTAGATTGAAGGGACACTTCGCTAGAACTTGAAGTGACTTTGGAACAAGATGATTCTGCTAGCAGGGAGGAACTGCTAGAATTTATTTGTTCGGAGTTTGAACTTGGGGCTTGCTTTTCGGAACTAGAACTTTGCGCAATTTCGCTAGAACTTTGCGCAGTCTCGCTTGAGCTTTGCTGAGTTTCGCTAGAACTGGAACTTTGCGGAGAAATGCTGGAACTAGAATTTAGCGTGGGTGTGCTAGAACTGGAGCTTTCTGCAAGAACGTTGGAGCTAGAACTTTGCGCAGGGGCATTGGAACTAGAGCTTTGTGCGAATGAACTTGAACTGGATTTTGGCTTCGGAATAATCTTTTTAGGTTGAACCCATAAGCTCGGGTGCCACAGTTCTTCTCCTTCGGCCAAGTCAATAAGTGTGCTGTCTGCTGTGCTTACGAGGACGATTTTCTTGTGGGAGCCGTTGGCGTTAGTCAATGTGGCGACCAAGTTTGAAGTACTTGAAACCCATTCGGTATGGTCGAACGTGTAGCCGTTTGGGGCCGCAATAGATTGGATGAGTTTGCCTGTACTATCGGCGATGAGAATGCGTTCGTGGGTTGCATAGTGTGAGCCGTCAAAATCTTGGCCCGTTTTTCCACCAAAGTCCAAGAAAGCGGTGCGTTTTGAACCGTCTTGGGCTAGGCTTACGTTGCATGCTTGTTCCTGAGAGTACCAAATGTCGTTGATTTGCCCATGATGTACGCGGAGGCGCCTTGCTCCCGTGACGGCTAGGCTGTTGTCTTTGGCGATTCCTCCATGGAAGGTGCCGTCGAAAAGTTTTTGTGGCGTACCGAACTTGCCGTTTGCAAAAGTGACTTGCCATGTACTTTGCGTTAGCCATGATGTTTCGTCTGAATTGTTGCCTGCGTCGGTTACGTAGACGATTGTCGTGTCTCCGTTTTCGAGAATTCTCCAACGAGGGATGGCTGCACTTTTAACTTGGAGTTCTATGGGTGTCGAGGATTCTTCTGAAAGTTCCCGGACGTATAATTTAGACTCTCCCAGAATGCCTTCGGGCTTGGTACAGAATGCGACAAATTTTCCGTTGGGCGAAATTTCAGGATGGTAGACGTTTAGTGTGTCGTGAATTTCTGAAACTTTTAGGTTGCCGTTGTTGTAGTCGATGAAGGCTAGGTTGTCGGTTAAGTCGTTGCGGAAGGCGAGCTTCATGTTGTATGAACCGGTATAGCTCTTGAGCGTTGCGGTACTTGCGATGGGCTCAATTTTACTTTCGCTGATCTGCCCGCTGCTTGTGAACCATGCTGGTTTGGGAATGACTCCCAAGGCGAGGCGGAATCCCACGTACTTGGCCATGGTCGAAGATGTTACAGAATAAACGTCACCGCGACTGTACAGGTTGCTGTTTGCTTTATCGGAATTGTAGTTTCCGCCTTTGATAATGCGCTCTCCGAGTTCGCCACCGTCCGTTGAACCTGTAAAGTTGGTGATGGTAGTGTCCTTCAAAATTCCGAGCCAGTCGTTGGTCCATTCAGTGACGTTGCCCGAAAAATCGCAGAAACCGGCACCATCAAAACCTTTGCTGCAAATGGGATGGACTTTGTAATCGGAATTGCTGTTGTTCCAGCTGTTTTCGTGATCCCAGCTTAGCTGAGCTGACAGAATCCATTCCGCTTCGGTGGGGAGTCTGAAACCTTCAGTCTCTAAATGCGTTACGAGTCCTTCAATATCGGTACAATGGTTTTCTTCATCAAAACTTGCGTTGGTGTAAGTGTAAACTGTGTCCAACCCCGAAACCTTGCTCTTGGCGTTTGCGATTAGGACGGCATCAAAATAGGTAATGTCGGTGAGTGGCAAGCTGTCATTGGCGCAGTCTGGTTTTAGTCGGTCAAATTCCTTGTTCAATTTTTTGTAGTCGCCGCAAGTGAATTCATGGACATCCATGTAAAATTTGTAGTTAAGCTTTGCGCCCATCTGCGGCTTTTCGCTTGCTTTTGCCGAAGCCTTGTCGGAGCCGATAAAGAATAACAGCTCCGGATGATAAACTTCTATCATCGAGTCATATGTTTGGGTGTGCGTGCTATCAAAAACTTCAGCGGAATTTTCTTCGTCGAAAGAAGATTCCTTGGCTACAAAGTTTTTAGAATTTGCGTTTTCGCAAGCGTCTAAGCAAAAAAATAAAGCTAAAGCAGTAAAAAAGAATACTGTTTCTTTGCAGCACATAACTCATCCCTAAATAGTCATTTGAATATAGCTTATTTAGATGGGTCTTGTATTTCAACGTTCAGTCCAAGCTCCCGGAGTCGGCGGAAAAATTCGTCTTCGAAGGTGGATTCTTGAATGTATCGGGTAAAGCTGATGTTCGTTTTCCCGTTACAGCTGATAGCGCTGCACGTATTGGGAAGGGCCTTTTCTTTTCCTAAAATAAAATAGACACTATCTATGAAGGGGCGCATTTCTTCTGGTAAATCTGTGTCGCCAAGATTTGAAATTTGGGTACTCATGACGGCATCGGCTTCTTTTGTGTAGAGGTAGCTGATAAGTCGGTTCTTAATAACGCATGGCGTATATTTTGCCAGAGGATTTTCCAATGGAGCTACATAGGCGGCGGTCAAGTTCCGCACCAAATCCTTGTCTTGCCTGAAATCTTTCAGTTGCAGCCCCATCAGATTGCATTTTTGTTCTAGACTGAAGTCCAACTGCTCGGGGCGAAGAGTGAGGTTCTTTTGTGCGGTGTAGTTACGCATGGTCTTGCTTGCAAGAATTTCCCTGACGTTGACGGGAATGCCGATGGCAATCGGTTGCTTTTTTTGATTCGGTGTTTTGTTTTGCAAGTCATTTACCACTTCGGCCATAATGGTTGCAAGAAATGTAGTGACCGTTGCGCCATAGTGATGCGCTAGGGCAATAAGTGGCTCCGAGTTGATTGTGCCTATCGTGATAATCTTTTGATCGCTTGGCAGAAGGGTGCCTTGCAATCTATATGGTTTGGGCTCTTTCAAATCAACGGGATTCTTGCCTGCGTTTTTTGCATAGGCGTTTCCTGTTTCTTCATCCGAGGGCCTGTCTTTAAGCGAATAGACTAAGTCGTGTTGAATGTTTGCAGGAACTTCTGGTAAATTGTGTTTCAGTTCCAGATAGCGGTGTACAAGCGTGAGCAAGATGATTCTTGCACCATGTCCGTCAGTTAGCGTGTGTAGGACCTCAAGGGCGATATGCTTTTCACCGTAGAGAATGCGAAAACAATGATGGGCTGCCTTATCCATTCCGTAATAGGCGAGGATGCCTTCGCTATCATGCTTGATTTTTAGTGGCTCGTCGTTTTCCTCAAGGTAGTATGAACACGAGCCTTTCCTTAACGCCACGAATATGTAGGGAAATCGGATTCTGAGGTCATCAGCTGCTTGCTGTAGCAACTCTGGGGTAATTGTCTCGTGCAGCGTCGCCTGCATTCTGAACGTGGGACTCCACGTTTTGGAGATGATTGCCCCGTAGATTTGACCGATTGTATCAAGCTCGTATCTTTTCATTTCTGATTTTGCGTATTTATTGATAAAATAATAGTTTTTTGTTTTACTGAATTTGCAAAATAAATGATTTAATACGGTGCAAAAAGAGTGTATTATTAATTTATAACACCTTACACAAAAATTCCCGCCTCTCGGTGAATGATGGGGCGGGCGTTTAAAAGGTTGTAGCGAGCGCGAATCTTGCGGCTTTGGGAGCGATTTACTTCTGGCTCAATATAGCGCGGAGTTCGTCAGCGGCTTTCTGAAGATCGTCGTTCACGATGGTGTATTCGTACTTGCCTTTGGTCTTCGCAAATTCAATTTCCTTCTTTGCATTTGCGAGGCGGAGCTGGATGACTTCTTCGCTATCGGTGCCACGGCCACGGAGGCGGCGTTCGAGTTCTTCGTCGCTTGGCGGCAAAATAAAAATGCCGGTGGCGTCCGGGTAGACCTTGTCAAAGTTCACCTTGCCGAAAACGTCAAGATCAAACAGCACTCGGTTTCCTTCGGCGAGAGTCTTTTCGACAAAACTCTTGGGCGTTCCGTAGTAGTTGCCGTGAACCAGGTTGTATTCGACCAGAGCGTCGTCCTTGATCATCTGCTCGAATTCTTCCTTGGTCTTGAAGAAGTAGTGGACTCCGTCAATTTCGCCTTCGCGCGGCTTGCGCGTTGTAGCCGAAATGGAATACTTGATGTCCGGGAAATCCTTGATGACAAGATCCTTGAGGGTGGTCTTGCCCGCGCCACTGGCGGCACTCATAACGAAAAGCTTGTTTTTCATTTTTTAGTCAATGGTCAATAGTTGTTAGTCAATAGCCATTAGCTTTAACTAGGCTCTATATGCGCCAAATATAGCTAATAACCAAAGACTAACAACTCGCTCGTCTATTTCTTGTCTTCGATGTACAGCGGGCGCTGCTTGACTTCGTCGTAGATTCGGCCGATGTATTCGCCGAGAATGCCGATGGTCAAAAGCTGCACGCCTGCGAAGAACACGATGGCGGTCATGAGCGATGCCCAGCCCGGAACCGTTGTCGCAGGGGAGAGGAACTTTTCGAGAATCGACCAGACGAGTAGCGCAAAGCCAACGATTGTTGCAATGAAGCCCATGTAGAAGCTGATCTTGAGCGGAGCCGAGCTGAAGCCCGTGATGCCGTCGAACGCGAGGCGCAACATCTTCTTGAGCGGATACTTCGAAGTGCCTGCGGTGCGTTCGGCGCGGTCATACTTGACGCCAATCTTCTTGAAGCCGACCCAGCATACGAGCCCGCGCAAGAAGCGGCTGCGTTCCGGAAGGTTCTTGAGCTGGTCTACCACGCAGCGGTCCATGAGTCTGAAGTCGCCGGTGTCAGGCGGAATATCAATGCTCGTGAGCTTGCCAATCAAACGGTAGAAGCAGAATGCCGTGAAACGCTTGAAGAGTGTTTCGCCTTTGCGCTTGTTGCGCTGGGCATAAACGACCTGATAGCCTTCACGCCACTTTTCGAGCATCTCGTGGATGAGGCTTGGCGGGTCCTGCAAGTCGCCGTCGATAATGACGACGGCTGCGCCCTGGGCGTGGTCGAGACCTGCGCTGAATGCTGCCTGGTGACCGAAGTTACGGCTAAAGTTGATGATTTTGTTGTTCGGGTTCCCGGGGAGGAGGCCTTCCACGATTTCTCGGGTGCGGTCCTTGGAACCGTCGTTTACGAAAATGAGTTCGTGTTCGATATCCTTGAGCTCTTCCTCCAAGACGCGGTAGGTTTCGG
>JAEEGG010023907.1_pt1 | contig 11897 bp, 7 predicted proteins | sample 9134161 | NCBI WGS metagenome assembly JAEEGG01 (sample SAMN16246543, study PRJNA631951) | gut metagenome | biome: gut microbiome; feature: rumen; material: CR-attached | host: Bos | place: Iran: Karaj | collected 2018-10 | reverse complement strand
CCGCCCTCGGCCGCCAGGAGCTGTCCAACGCCCTCGGCATCGCGGAAGACGAAGTCCGCAAACGCGTCGACGCCCTGCAGGAGAACAACCCGATGATGGGCCACCGCGGCGTCCGCCTCTCCGTAACCTATCCGGAAATCACGGAATACCAGGCCCGCGCCATTCTCGAATCCGCCGCCGAACTCATCAAGGACGGCAAGGACATCATCCCCGAAATCATGGTTCCGATCACCTGCGACATCCGCGAACTGAAGCTCGCCCATGCGCTCATCGAAAAGGCCTACCAGAAGACGCTGATCCGCATGGAGATGACCCCCAAGCAGCTCCATTACAAGATCGGCACGATGATCGAAATCCCGCGCGCCGCCCTGCTGGCCGACAAGCTGGCCGAGGTCGCCGAATTCTTCTCCTTCGGCACCAACGACTTGACGCAGCTGACGTTCGGCTTCTCCCGCGACGACATCGGCAACTTCATGTCCTCCTACCTTGACCAGCGCGTCCTCACCGCCGATCCGTTCCAGACCATCGACCGCGACGGCGTCGGCGCCCTCATCGAGATGGCCACGAAGAAAGGCCGTTCGACCCGCCCGGCGTTGAAGGTCGGTATCTGCGGCGAACAGGGCGGTGATCCCGCCTCCGTCGAATTCTGCTTCAGCCAGGGCCTGACATATGTCAGCTGCTCGCCGTTCCGCGTCCCCGTGGCGCGCGTCGCCAGCGCACAGGCCGCCATCAAGGCCATGGAGAAGTAACGCATATCATCTGAACACGCAAATGGGGCTGTTGCAATCAAGCAACAGCCCCATTTTGTTTTTCGCTGGGACTGCTGAGACTAAAATGACTCTCTCAGAAGTCCTATTTTTCGCAGAAACCCCAGTCAAGTTCGGCCGCGCTTTTGCGCGGCCCTTTCGAGATTATGGAAGCGCATCCAGCACCATCTGCTGCGTCTTTTCACGCAATTCCTCAATCTTCTTCTTGTGATCGTTGAAGATCTTCGTATTCGCTTCATTCTGCTCAGGTCTGGTCTGAATCCATTCCATGGCCTTCTTCATGGCTTCCTCCAAATCGCTCTGGGCCTTCTCGAATTCTTTCGCCTTTTCCACTGATTTCATCTTGATCAACTGCAGGATGATCTCTTTGTCGAAGGAGTCGCCCATCTTTTCCAATTCTTCGTTCAGCGGGGCGGCGACGGCCTCATGCTTCTTCTGGGCGGCTTCGACTTCAGCCTGCAGAATCTTGTCCGCCTTCATCAATTCTGCTTCCAGAAACGCCTTCCGCTCGCCTCGCTTGCGTAACGTATTCGCCTCTTCCGCAGGAAGTTTCGCATAAACTTTCTCCAATTCGGACGGCGTGTAAAGAAGACGCAGGCGGATGAGATTCACGAATTTCTGGGCCGTGATCGTCTTCTCGGCCTCGAGACGCGCAAGCTCTTTGCCGTTGTCATCCATCAGGATCATTGTCGGATACCCTTCGACTTCCATCTCCTCCTGTAGCTTCTCGTTGCGGGCCTTGTACTTTTCAGGAACAAGTTTGCTGTCCTGCGGGAAGTCGATATAGGCCAGATAAAGATTGGCCTTCGCATACAGCTGCCATTCCGGCTGCGAAAAGACCTGGTTATCCATGACCTTGCACCATTGGCACCAGTCGGATCCCGTAAATAGCACGAACAACGGCGTTTTCGACTCTTTCGAGGCCTTGACGGCCGCTTCGTAGTCCATTGTCCAGACGCCTTTTACCGCACCGTCCTGCTGGACTTGTGGCGCCGCCAGCAACAACACCGCCAGCATGATGATGACCAAACACAGTTTTTTCATGTTTTTCCTCCAATCTGTCGTTGAATATCCTCTATTGTCCTCTCCCCATGCCCTCTTTTATCAAAAATATAAGCCCTTCATTTGAATTTTCCCATTCAAGTGATTAATTGAATACATGTTTTTTGTCATATCACCGTATTTACAACAAAAAGGACACCAGATGAAAAAAATCTTCTTCCTCCTGTGCCTCTGCCTCGGGCTGGCGGCAACCGCTCTCGAACTGACGGAAGCCCATGAAAAAGCCATCGAAAACACCGTCAAACACTACGAGAACATCCTCAAGCAGGATTTCACCGCCAACATCAGCTGCCCGCAAGTTTTCGGCATGATCAACATGCTACTTGCCGCGCAGGCCAAGGCCATCCAAGCCAAGGCCGCCCAAGCCCCCAAGAACGTGCCCGTGCCCACCATCAATTCCGTAAGACGCACGCACAACGCTAAAAAAAGTTCGGATAAATACACGATCAACTGGGGCCGCCAAGTCCCGAAGGAAATGGCGGATTTCCTCTCAGAGGGCCTTGATGCCAACGCAGGTTTTGACTCCTTCAGCGATGTCTGTTCCGCGATGACGCTGGATGGCCTGAAAGAAATCGCCGAATACGCCGCCGACAACGACGCCAAGCTCTTGCAGGAGAACCCGAACCAGTTCGTCGTCTCCGTCACGGGACTTGACGAGGAGCTTGTGGAAGGCGCCAAAATCACCGCCGCCAACATCTGCTTCAACAAGAAGTTCTTCACCGTCGACTATGTCAAGCTGATGCTTCTCGGCGGCAAAACCATCGAAATTTCCATCGCCCATCAGAAGGTCGGCGGCGGCGAAGGCAACAACAACAATATCGGCGCCGTGCCGACCCGCATCGTTGTCAAAAACAACCTCCAGAAGCAAATAGGAGGTTTTGTCGTCCCGCCACAGCTCAATTTCATGATCAATTATTCCTTCCAGAACCGCGGCGGTGACGGCATGGGCATGCCGTAAAATGGGAGAGGCGCGCTCCCGCGCGATCTATATCCCTTCCGCCGTTTTTCGTCCCTTTCGTTGCTTTAGTCCCTTGTATATTAAGGAGTTATCCCTATGAAATTCGCGCTTTTCCTCGGCAACCGCGGCTTCTTCCCCGAACGCCTCATCGTCTCCGCCAAACAGCAGGTCATCGAACAGCTGACGAAACTCGGCATCGACACGCTCTGCCTGCCCGAAGGCCTCACCCACTACGGCGCCGTCGAAGGCTATGCCGAAGGCCTCGTCTTCAACCAGTTCCTTGAAAAGCACAAAGGCGAATTCGACGGCGTCATCCTCTGCCTGCCGAATTTCGGTGACGAGACCGGTGCCGCCGAAGCCCTCCGCGACTGCGGCGTCCCGATCTACATTCTCGCCTTCCCGGACGAACTGGACAAGATGGATTTCAACTCACGACGCGACGCGTTCTGCGGAAAGCTCTCCGTCATGGACGTTTTCCATCAGTTCCGCATCCCCTACACCGCATGGGCGCCCCACACGCTCAGCCCGCTGTCGCCCGTCTTCCTCGAACACATGCGCCAGTTCGCCGCCGTCTGCCGCATCGTCAAGGGAATGAAGCGCATCCGCATCGGCGCCATCGGCGCGCGTCCCACCGCCTTCAAGACCATCCGCTTCGACGAGGCGACCCTCCAGAAGTACGGCGTCACCACTGAAACCTTCGACAATTCCGACCTGCTCGTCAAGATGGACAAGCTCGACGCCGACAGCGCCGACATCCGCGCCAAGATCGATTTCTTCAACAACTACTCCAACTTCTCCGAAGTGCCGAAGGACGCCATGATCTCGTTGGCGAAGGCATCCGTCGCCATCGACCAGTTCATCAAAGATTATTCGCTGGACGCCATCGGCCTCCGCTGCTGGAACGACCTCCAGCTGACCGCCAAGATCTCCCCCTGCGTCCTGCTGAGCGAACTCAACGACCGCGGCATCCCCGCCGGCTGCGAACTCGACGTCTGCAACGCCGTCGGCATGCTCGCCCTCCATCTCGCGTCGCAGGAGCCCGCCACCTGCCTCGACTGGAACAACAACTACGAAGACGATCCCGACAAGTGCATCCTCTTCCATTGCGGCTCCATCCCGCAGAAGCTCATGGCCGGCAAGGGCCTCGTCGTCGACCACGCCATGTTCAAGAAGGCCCTCGGCCCGGGCTTCTCCTTCGGCTGCAACACGGGCTTCATCCGCAAGATGGATTTCTCCTTCCTCTCCACGATGACCGAAAACGGCACGCTCCGCTACTATTCGGGCGAAGGCGATTTCACGGGCGAACCGCTCGGCGAAGGCTTCTTCGGCTGCGGCGGCGTCGCGCATATCGACGACCTCCAGCGGAAGATCAACCGCATCGGCTACGCGGGCTACCGCCATCACGTCAGCGTCACGTCCGGCCATTGGGACTTCGCCATCAACGAAGCCTTCCAGCGTTATCTTGGCTACGAAAAGACCGAAATCTGATTAGCCTAAAGCTGAAAGCGAATACGTGACGAACGTCTTATTGTCTTCAGTCTCCGCTCGTCTTTCGTCTCATGCCAACCATTCCTCCTTGGGTCATAATGGCGTCGCCATTATGCGGTTTGACGCGAGACGCGAGACGCGAGACGCGAGACGCGCATAAAAGACGTTAGACAGTTAGACACAAGAGACCTTTATTGATTTAATCATTAATCATTAATCATTAATTGTAAATTGTTAATTATTAATTATTAATTGCATTATGAATCCGCTTATTCTGGCCTTGGCGGCCTGCATCGGGCATGGCTTCTGCGGCGCGTTGATTTCCGTTTATATGAGCGAAATCAGCGCCCGCAAAGTGCAGCCGTTCGTCTTCTATGCGCTCTCCAATCTGCTCGGTGGCGTGCTCGCATGGTGCATCGTCCCGTTCTGCCATGCGGAAATCCCTGAACGGCTTCCGCTTCTGTCGTTGATTCTGGGGGCGTGCGGCTTCACCTACGTCGTCGCCCTCTACGTCCAGATCCAGTGCTTCACGATCGGCAAAAAGGGACTGACGAGCGCCTGCACGACGTCCGCCATCATCATTCCTTTCCTTTTCGGCGTCATCGCGATGGGCGAACGGCCGCGGCCGCTCGGTTATCTGGGCGCCCTCTGCCTGCTTTGCGGCATGGTCGTCTGCGTTCTGACGGGCAAGCAGAAGGAGGAGGAGGAGACGCAGGCCCAGACGCAGGGCAACTACATGAAATGGTTTGCCTTGACGATGCTTTGCATCGTGCTCAACGGCTGCGGCGCCATTTTGCAGAGTCTTTCCTCATGGATGGGCTTCGACAATGTCTCCGGCATGTTCCGCGCCGCGTTGCTGATGACGCTTTCAGGCGTCGGCAACCTGCTGGCCTGCGCGGTCGTCAAGGCGAATCCGCTGAAAGGCGTCAAGTCGATCCTGCCGTGGGCGGCCATCTGGGCGGTCGTCGGAACGGCGACTAATCTCATCTTCTTCGTCGCGATGGACGCCATGGCGAAGGTCGGCGCGGGCTCTTTCACGACCTGCATCAGCAGCACGGCCGCCCTGCTTTTCTTCTTCCTCTACACCTCCTTCCGCTTCCGCGAACGCTACCGCCCCGTGACGATTCTGGGCATCATCATCTGCCTGCTTGGCATCTTCGCCATCGGTTTGTAACGGCGGCGTCCCGCCGTTGAATGGTAACGGCGGCGTCCTCGCCGGCGGGTTATACCAGTTCTGCTGAAACGTTCCAAAAACAAAAAGACCGGGGAACCCAGGGGTCAACTGGGTTCCCCGGCTGAAAACCACCCGTGTGGCATAATTAAGAGGCTTAAGGATTGATGATTAATGATTGATGATTAAGTCCTTATCCTTTAAAAAGTAGGCTGTGTTTGTGCAAACTCCTCTCGGACGAATGCTCCACAAGTCCCATCTCAATATCAGTGACGTGCCACCCGGAGGTTTTCAATGATGAGGCGCCCCTTTTAGACGAGGGGCGTCTCGAAGTCAATCTTGGTCAGGGCGTTGTATGCGTCCATCTCGTCCTGGAGTTTATTGCACTCAAGCTGGAGTTTGTTCTGCATGTCGCGGATTTCCTTCTTGGAAATCACAACATTGCGGGAAATCAGCTTCCCGTCGTTGCTGTACACTTGCAGATAGAGAGGCGCGTCGTCGGTATTGACGCCCGCCAGCATTGCCAGCCTGCCCTTGCATTCTTCCATACGGTAGATATGCTTGAGGTTTCCAGCGTTCGCGAGACCGATCTTGGTCTTGAGCTCCACCAGTTTTTCGGTGTACAGCTCAATGGTCCTGAGAGTTTCGCGGATGTCGATGGAGCGCGTCTCGTCCTCGCGGCGGGAGTTCTCCTCCTTGAGGGCCTCCCAGAGGACGCGGATCTGCCCGGCGATGCGGTTCTTTTCCTTGAGCGCTTGGGCCAACGTAATCTTTGCCATAGACTGTGTCCTTATATTTGTACCATGGCCGCCAGCCATGGGATTGTGGGTTTCCCATCCGGGAAACGAGACGTTGGACGTTCGTTGTCGTCCCGCCTCGGTTGTTCATGTTGCTGCGTCTTTGTGCTGGAGGGGAGTTATCGGGAACTCCCGGCCGCCGCCCGGTTATTGTCCACGGTTGCCGGACTGACCGCACCTGGTGTCTCTTTCCAGGATTTGAGGGACTTTCACCCCCTGCCGCTTTCCGATATGCTTTCGCGCATCGCGACTGACCCCTGGCCTTGTATTGACTTTATTTTCTCAGAGCCACGAACGGGCATGAATGAACATTATATTATGGATGCTTGTGCCTCTTTAGGCACTGTTCGCACCAACTCTCTATTTGATCCCATCACCCACCATGCGGAAGTCCCTGAAGGCACCATCCGTTATGGAGGTCCATTCATGTCCGTTCGTGGTTCTGAATACTTTTGATTTTCAAAGAGCCGCCGGTCTTTGCCGACTGTCTGAACACGATTATCAGAAATGCTTTTTTGAACATACACGTCTTGATGTCAGATGTAGTTCGCCATCCACTCTTCAACATCGTAGGGCGTGATGCCGTCGTCCACGTCGAAGACGACATCGGCTTTCGACTTGTCATCCACCTGCTCACCGCGGGCGCGGATATGCAGTTGGACGAGATCGTAGAGGTTCGGCTTGTGCATTTCGACCAGCGCGCGGCAGACGGCGATAACGCCTTGCGCGTTGTTCTCAAGGGCGATGCAGCTAAGCTGTTCCTTCAAGGCCATGTCCATCCAGATGGCCACGCCTTCCTCCAGATCGAAGATCACAGGCAGCGCAATCTTGCTGTTGCATGACAGGTCGATCTTGTTGCGGACGGTCGCCGCCTCGAAGATCTGCCCGCCTTCGGCATCCTCCCGCTCCATCCAGCCGAAGCTGCATTCAGGGAGGTCGCAGAAGGGCTGCCACGTGAAGCCATAGATGTTGAAGGCCACGTAGCGGACGCCTGCCGCCTTCGCCTTGGCGATGTCTATGTCGATGTACTCGGCCGCGCCATGCGGCGCATCGACGATGTCGCCGCTGTGGCAGGAGCCTGTCACCGGCGAGCGAAGGTTCGTGAAGGAAACGTGCTCCACATACTTCCAGTCTTCATCCAGCATCATGGCGGAGAGATCGATATCGGTCCGGCCATGTTCGCTGTTCTTCCACCAAATGAAGCCGCGGATGACCTTCGTCTCAGGAGCCCACGGGGAACGCGAGCCGCGCACGACAGTCCGCAGGGCCTTGGAGGCGCTGCGCTGGCTGAACGGCACCAGATACTGGCTGAACAGCTCCGACACCCAGACCTTGCCAAGACGCTCGCGCTTGGCATATTGTTTGACAAGCGCGTTTTCACAGATTTCCACCATGCGGCGGCTGGTTTCGCGGGGAACGCCCGGCAGTTTGTCCAAAATCACATAAGACTTGGCCATGCTGCCTTTCGGGAAGAAGACACGGATGGGGGCTCCGTCTCCGAAATTCCTGCCTTCACGCTTTTTCCTCTGGCGGAGTTTGCGGATGTTGTCAGCGATGCGCTGCCTCGTCTCCTCGTTTCCTGCAATGAGCTCCTGTAGTTGGTATTCCTGATCCTCGAAACCAGCCAAAAGGCTGTAGGCACTCTTGAACTTGCCAGCACTCCTTTTGGAATGTCCTCTGAATTTCAGGCTGGAGACACAGTTTTCATCCGTACACTTTAAACCAGCATGATTTGTCAAGAAGATCGCCAAATCCACAAGAGATTGCGTAAAGGCATCGTCGCTTTCGGACTTCTGCTCCAACTCCCTCTTGATTTTCATCTTGTCAAAAGTCGATTCCCTGATCGCCTTTTCTGAAAGCTGCGCATCCTCATCTTCAAGTTGCTGAATATCCGCCTTTGTTTTAGCGATTTTTCCTTGCAATACTTCAAGTTGATTCTGCCATTCAGCCATTTCACGATCATTTTGCTGAAGCGCTTCGGCGATTTCCTTCTCTATTTCCTCCTGCATCCGCTTGAGTTCGGCCAGGCGCCATGCCTTCCGTTCTTCAGGCGTCATGGAAGCTGGCAGCGGCTGGAGGTTCTCGGAGCTGCGATACACGAAATGTTCACGCAACTGCAAGAGAACTCGCGTCGCAACCTTCTCAGCGACAGCTTCGAAGGCGTCCAGAATCGGTGTCGTGTCGGAAGCCCGCCGCAACATCATGTCGATGGCTCTGGCGAACTCGCCCGGACGGCGGCTCATCAACTGCAAGGCGGTGGCGAAATCGCCATCCTCACAGGCGGCATTGAACTGACCGGCGAAGGCCATCGGGATGTCGCCGCCACGTAATTTCATGTAGGCCGCATTGACCTTCGCAAAGCGCGGGTAGTCGCCGGGATGCAGGGCCTCGCCGAGGCGGAGCCACGTCTCGCGCCGACGCGCCATGTTCTCCAGAAGGCACGTGCAGCCTTCGAGAAGACGGAGGAGGGCCTTGCGGTCCGCTCGCACAAAGTGCGTGAAACGCGGATTTTCAGCCAGCGAAGCATCGCCGCCGCTCAACACGGCCGCCAACCGCAGGACATCTGTCGGATTGCGGAAGTCTTCCGCGTGCCTTTCCGCATACTGCTCAAGGGAAATGCCGCGTTCCGTAATGCAGAGGTTGGCGAGAATGGCGGAATTCTCCTTGAACGCGGGCTTCACGGGGATGTAGTCTGCGGAGTCCTCGAAGTTGTGGAAGAAGAACCGCAGGTCTTCCTCGTCTGTCTCGGAGATGGAACTCGCCGCGTTCATCAGCAGGCGGAACATCTCCTTGAAATCGTCCAAGGAGCCCAGTGTCAACATCTTCAGGTGCTTAGGCTTGAAGACGCCGGCCTTACGGCTGGTATGCTCCGTCATCGCGCTGTCCGGCATATACCGGCCATCGGTCATGTAGTGGAGCATGGCATTGATGAACAGCTCGGCAGCTGAAGCCTCCATGACCTGCTTCGGGAAGCCGGGGTACATGGGGCTGTATTGTAGCTTGCCGTCGTATTCAGGATCGTTGACGAGCACGGTTTTGACGGCGCGCGCCGCACTGTTGAGGCAGCTTGCAACCGTGTCTTCATCGCTGTTCCGCAGGCGTTCGATGTCCTCCCTGCGGAACATGTATCCGAGGCACTCCAAGTTGCGCAGGCCGGTCGCCAGCACGGCGGCGCCGCAAACCCCTTCGCGGAGGTCGATGTCCAGGATTTGCTGCTTGCGGCGGAAGAAAATCTCGTTCATCTGGTCGGCAACTGCGTTCGTAAACATGTTTTTTACCTCTCTCGTTATTATGGTTTATGGATACTGGTTGCTAAATGGAAGACCGTTCCGGACATGGGGGGATGGGGCTGAAATCGCCATTGCTGGGATGCAAAATGACATATTTAAAAATAGAAGGAAGCCATGGCATTGCCGCCCCGCCCCCATGTACGGAACGGCTGAAGCGTACTACAGAAGCCTCTGTGTACAGGGGGACAAAGTGGATATCACCATTGCTAGGATCGATGCAAGAAACAAATGCGTAATAGAAGGAAGCCATGGCATTGCCGCCTTGTCCCCCTGCACACAGAACCAACTGGAAGTTGTACCGCTTCGGCTGACAGTCCTTTGATTGCCAGGCCATTCCGGCGACCCCTCGCCGTGACGGCGGCGTTACCCGCCGTTGCTGAAGGATTTCTTTCACCACGCAAATCAGACTCAAGGTTCGGGAACGGCCCGGCAATCTGGGGTGTGCTGTCAGCCGAAAGCGGCTTGTCGTACAGGATTGGCGCTTGCCGCGTAACGGAGGTGCAAAGTCCGTTGCCATGGCGCGCCGCCAAGTCGTCCCCTTGATCTTTCTTGCGGAACCTGCGTTCGTGTGTTCAGGGAGCATTTCTGATAATCGGTTTTCAAAGAGCATGTCGGTCATTTCTGACGGACAGTTTCCATATTAGCAGACACCATGCCAACTTTTTCAGAGACTGTTTTTCACGTATGTTTTTTCTGCTTTCAAGCATCATTCCATTGACAGGCCGACATTGAATGGTATATTGAGTTTATCTTAAAAAATAAAATTTTAGAATATTGGATAAATTCATGAATGTACTCATATCGTTTTTAGGCACGACGTTGGACGCGAAATGGGGGACTGGAGAGAAAAGATGGAAAGGATGGCGTCCGTCCGTCGCCTTGGTCATGCAACCGGACCTGCATTTTGATCAATATCATCTATTATACCAGAAGCAGTTTGTGGATCTGCTCGATGTCGTGGTGGCGGACATCAAAACCATATCGCCGGACACGGAGGTCATCCCTGAACTGATTGAACTGGCCAATCCATGGGACTTTGAGGAAGTCTATACCAAACTTTACGACTTCAGCAAAAAGATGGTCTTCGTCCCCGACAAGAACGACTACTACATCCATCTGGCGACAGGCACGCATGTCGCACAAATCTGCCTCTATCTCCTGACGGAATCACGCCATTTTCCGGGCAAACTGATTCAAACCGGTCCTGTCACGAAAGGCGACAAGGCACAAGGCTCCTATGTCGTCATTGATCTAGACCTCTCCCGCTACGACATGATCGCCAAGCGGTTCGCCATCCAGCGGGACAGCGACCTGGCATTCCTGAAATCAGGCATCGAGACACGGAACACGGCATTCAACACGCTGATTGAAACCATCGAGCGAGTGGCCATCCGTTCCACCAAGCCAATCCTCCTGACGGGACCGACTGGAGCGGGAAAATCGCATCTCGCAAAACGCATCTATGAGTTGAAGAAACTGACCAACCAGGTCACAGGCCGTTTTGTCGATGCGAACTGCGCCACTCTGCGCGGCGACCAGGCGATGGCGACGTTGTTCGGGCATAAAAAAGGAGCTTTCACAGGCTCCGTGAAAGACCGCGACGGCCTGTTGAAAACGGCCGACGGCGGTGTCCTTTTTCTGGATGAAATCGGCGAGTTGGGGCTGGACGAACAGGCGATGCTTCTGCGGGCCATAGAGGAGAAATCATTCCTCCCGCTGGGCTCCGACATGGAGGTAAGCAGTTCCTTCCAGCTGATCTGCGGCACGAACAGCGACCTGGAACATGAAATCGCGGACGGTCGTTTCCGCGAAGACTTGTTCGAGCGGATCAACTTGTGGGACTTCCATCTGCCCGGCTTGGCGGATCGACGGGAGGATATCGAGCCGAACATCGCGTACGAACTTGAACGGATATCCGATGAAATCGGCACGCATGTCACGTTCAATGCCGAGGCAAAGGCGGCGTTCATGGACTTCGCCATGGTCCATCAATGGCGAGGCAACTTCCGCGAACTCAACGCCATGCTAACCCGTCTGGCGACTTTGGCTCCAGATGGACGCATCGATTTGGCGACAGTCCAAGCTGAATTGTCGCGGCAACGACACGACGCCACGCACTCCGAAGACGGCGCGCACGGTTTGGAACGCCTGCTTGGCGAAGACTACAGGGAGCGGTATGACTTGTTCGACGTCATGCAGTTGTCGGACGTTGTGGAAGTCTGTCGTGGCTGCACAACCCTCTCGGAGGCAGGCCGTAAGCTGTTCGCCGTCACCCGCCAGGCAAAGTCCAATCCAAACGACGCCGACCGTCTGAAAAAGTATCTTGCACACTTCGGATTGACTTTTCAGAACATTCAAAAACAG
>JAEEGG010023906.1_pt1 | contig 11897 bp, 5 predicted proteins | sample 9134161 | NCBI WGS metagenome assembly JAEEGG01 (sample SAMN16246543, study PRJNA631951) | gut metagenome | biome: gut microbiome; feature: rumen; material: CR-attached | host: Bos | place: Iran: Karaj | collected 2018-10 | reverse complement strand
TCGTATCTTTGCGCTTCAAAACCTTTCATCATGAAAAACCTCGGGGTGACATTTCTATTCCTTTTCCTGCTGATTTCATTGTCGGCGCAGGAACCTGTTGACCCCAACGGCTACAACACCTTCTACTACCCCAGCGGCCATAAGTCGAGCGAGGGCTGGCTGAAAGACGGACAACCCGAAGGATGGTGGAAATCGTACAGCGAAGAGGGCGTGCTGCTGTCGGAAGGCAACCGCAAGAACCACCTACTGGACAGCCTGTGGACATTTTACGACAAGGAAGGGAATAAGATTCTGGAAATCAATTATAAAGAAGGCAAGAAGAACGGACCGCGCATACAGTATTTCAAAGACGAGTACACCGTTGAGAATTGGACGATGGACACACTGAAAGGCTGGGTTTATACTTACAGCAGTGAAGGTTGGCTCAAACGCGCCACCCCATACGAGAAAGGCAAACCGCACGGCTTGGAGAAAGAGTATAACCGCAACGGTCTCATCACCTCCATCAAAACCTATTTCAGAGGTGTCCTCACACGCCGCGAGTACATCAACCGCAGCGACAAGTCGGGCAAGCAGGGACCGTGGAAATACTTTTGGGATAACGGCAACCTGCGCATGGAGGGCTCCTACCTCAACGACAAGAAACACGGCTTCTTCAAGACCTACGACGAGAATGGCAACTTCCTGGCCGTGGAGAAATACGAAAACGACCAGCTGATTGCCGATGCCAAAGAAACCAAGACCTTGCAAAAGAAAGTGGCTTATCATCCAAATGGAAAACCCTCTATAACAGCCACTTACTATAACGGCAAACCTGATGGTATCCGCCGCGAGTTCGACAGCACGGGCAAGATTATCAAAGGCTACCTCTTCTCAGACGGTAGATTGACGCACGAGGGCATCACCGACCTCAACGGCAAACGACAGGGAATTTGGAAAGAGTTCTACGAGACAGGCGAACTGAAGTCGATGGGACGCTACAAAAACTCTACTCCCGTGGGTGAGTGGAAATTCTTCTTCCCCGACAAGACCGTCGAAATCAGTGGCGAATACAACGCCAAAGGCCAGAAAGAGGGCGAGTGGAAATGGTTCTATCCTAATGGCAACCTGCTCATGGTGGAGAACTATGAGGACGGCGAATTGGAAGGCAACTTCGTGGAATATGACGAGAACGAAAATGAGATAACACAAGGACAATATATTGATGGACAAGAAGATGGTGTATGGCTGTATGTTCGTGGCAATGCCAAGGAGCGAGGCAGTTACTATGAAGGCATGCGCACAGGCACATGGAAAACATGGTACGATGACGGCAAACTGGCTTCGGAAATCCATTATGAGCAGGATCTTCCCGACGGCAAATATGTGACCTACTGGCCATCTGGACAGCAGAAAGTGGTGGGTCACTACATCACCGGCGAGCGAGCCGGCATCTGGTACAAATATAATGAAGAGGGTGCTCTGATTTTTTCCACCACCTACAAGGACGGCGTAGAGGTAAGATGGAACAATTATGTGATTGGAGACTTGTAAAAGTGGAGAGATGAGAAAGGAGAGATGAGAGATAAATACTTTATTTGCATTTTGTTCTTTGTTCTCTGTTCTTTCTTGCCCTTTCTTTGAATTTTGAATTCTGAATTTTGAACTTTACGCTTCTATTCTTGTCTTTATTAGAACAATAAAAACAAGGGAAGAATTGTTATGTTGTTCATGGGACAGTGGGAAACTTTCGTGAAAAAAATCAGTGGGGCGAGGTTGGTCATAGCTTCGGTCTGTTTGCTGTTGTTGCTTGGGCCGACACATCTTTTCTCGCAATCCACGTTTTCGGGGGTTCTCATCGACTCACTGACCAAAGAGCCCGTGGCTTTCGCCTCCATCATTCCCGTTGACAATACAACAACCTCTGTCATCAGTCGTGAAGATGGCAGTTTTAGCATCACTGCCACCAGTGGCAAACTGATGGTGATTGCCTACGGCTACAATCAAAAGGTTATTGAGGTGACCACACAAAAGAAAGGAGCTCGGCCACCGCGCATCATCCTGGTCCCCTATAGTTACACCCTGGCCGATGTCACCGTTTCGGGAAAACGCAAGAAGCCCAAATACACCCGAAAGAACAACCCTGCCGTCGAGTTGGCCAAACAAGTGATAGCTCATAAAGAACAAAACAATATTGAAGACAAAGCTTTCTATAAAATAGACACTTACGAAAAGACCTCGGTATCGCTTAACAATTTCAAATTTGAGTTTAAGAGAGCCCGAGCGGCGGCAAAATACAGCTTCATCAAGAATCACATGGACACTTCCGCCATCGACACGACACGCATCATGGTGTTGGCATTGCGGGAGCGCTATGGCACAGAGTATTACCGCCAGAAAACCCATTCAAAACTATTCCAAGTGGACGCCCGAAACCGAAAGGGTGTCGTCCATTTATTTGATAAAGACGGACTTAGCGACAATTTAGATGTACTATTCCAACCCATCAACATCTACCAAAACGAAATTGAACTGCTTTCCAACACGTTTGTCAGTCCCCTTTCCTCCACGCTGGGCAACTCTTTTTATCATTACTATCTCACTGATACTGTTTATATTGACAGCGTCAAATGTGCCAGTCTCGCCTTCTCGCCCGTTAACCCCGAAAGCATGGGATTTGTAGGAAGAATGTATGTGATTCTGGACGGCTCCTATGCCATAAAGGGATTTGAGATAAGCACACCGCAGCGCATCAACCTGAATTTTGTCAACCGCTTTCTATGTGAGCAACAATATGTTATGGCTGAAGATAGCAGCTGGATTCCTTCGGAAAGCAATGCCTACTCCACTTTTTACTTTTTACGCAAGAACAAACGACAGCTCTATGTGCACCAGCAGCGCACCTACGAACATTACGAGCCACAAATTGAGAATGCCGACTCGCTGTTTCGCGCTGGCGGAAGAGAGATTGTTGATAACTCGCAACGGAAAAGCCGGAACTACTGGATTGAGCGTCGACCGCAGCCGCTGACGTATGCCGAAACCATGTTAGACAGTCTGGAAGTGGAGTTGCAGCGCATCCCCTCAATCATGCGGCTGATAAAGACGTTGGAAATACTCTCTTCCAACTACATACCCACCTCAGCCAATAGCAAAGAGAGCAAATTTGACTTCGGTCCTATCATCAACACTATCAGTTTCAACCACATAGAAGGTGTCCGCTTGCGAGTTGGAGGCATGAGCACGGCCAACCTTCATCCTCACTTTTTCTTTAAAGGATATGTTGCTTTCGGATGCAAGGATTTGAAACCCAAATACAACCTTGACTTGATATACAGTTTTCCCAAAAAGAAATACCACCCATTTGAATCGCCGCGAAATTACATCTCACTATCCTCCACCTACGAGATGGAAGTGCCTGGTTGTCCTTACGCCGTACTCGACAAAGACAACGTGCTGATGTCGATCAATGCGGGCGAGCCGCTCAGGCAAGCGCAATATGTCATGCGCAACACGCTGAAGTATGAACGCGATTTCTCGCACCACTTTTCCTTATCGACCCACCTGCAACACGAATACAACATGGTGGCGGGCGATTTGGCTTATTACCGCATCACTGCCGATGGCGGCTACCTGACTATCAAGCGTTTCCACGAATTGAACGGGTTTCTGCAGCTGCGTTTTGCTCCGGGTGAAAAAGGCAACAACAGCCGCCTCGGCCACGACAACCCGTTCAACCTGTCGCGCGGCACCCCCGTGCTGACCATTTCTCATCTTGTCGGCTATTTCTTTGAGTCGGACTTTCTGCAAGGGCGCATTTTCAACCACACGGAATTTTCGGCTGAGATGCGCATCAAAATGGCAGCGTTCGGTTACATTGATGCCGCTTTAAACGCTGGCATCGTCTGGAACAAAGTGCCGTTTCCCCTTTTGATTTTCCCCCACAGCAACCAATCTATCTTAATGCAAGCCAATGCCTTCAACACGATGAAGCCCATGGAGTTTGTGGCCGACAAGTACGCCTCACTGCATCTCACTTATCATCTTAACGGACTGATTTTGAATAGGATTCCAGGCATCAAAAGACTCAAATTGCGCGAAGTGGTTTCTGTAGGGATTCTCGAAAGCGGACTCTCACGCAAGAACAACCCCGAATTTGAACCTGAAGGCCTTTATCTGTTGCCGGCCAACAGTTCTGTCATGAGCGCCATCCCCTACGTGGAAGTGAGCGTGGGCATCGAGAACATCCTCAAGGTGTTGCGCGTCGATTACTTCTTCCGTTGCACTTACCTCAAACAACCCGATGTGAAAAAAGGAGGTGTGAGATTTACACTACAATTCTCTTTGTAAAAACGGAACTTATTTCTTTTTTTTGATATTTTTGCTTGGTGAATTTATCATTCCACGAATCTACTCGGAATATAAATTCGTTTTTATTAAAACACGATCATCTTATGAGAAGATTTTATTCTATTTTGGCTTTTCTGTCTGTGTGCCATATATTGTGGGCAGGGCCTGTTGATGAAGCCACGGCCTTGAAAGTGGCTCGCAATCTCTTCATGATGAACACGCCGACCAAGGCGGCTGTGGAGTTGCAAAATGTTTCTGCGGAGGCGGGCTTCGACAATCTCTACATTTTCAATGTCAAAGATGGTGAGGGGTTTGTCATTGTGGCGGGCGACGACCGTGCGTGCCCTGTACTGGCCTACTCGACCGAAAGTCGCTGGTCGCAGGAGCTGTTGCCACCAGCAGCGCGCGAATGGCTCGAAGGCTACTCGCACGCCATACAATGGGCTCAGGAGCAACAACTTGACAACAAGGCCTTCCAGCAAGAATGGGCTAACGCCCTAGCCGGCACCAGCACCAAAGGCGACGAGCGCGTACCGCCGTTAGTGACTACCAACTGGAGTCAGGGCCGATATTACAACGCCCTCTGTCCGCCGGCGCCCGAGCATTTGTCGGACGACCATGTGACGGCTGGCTGCGTAGCCGTGGCTATGGCTCAACTGATGAAGCACTGGAACTACCCAACCCACGGCAGAGGCACCTTCTCGTACAGCTGGGAGAACCACAAATTCTGGAACTACGGCACTTTGACGGCCGATTTTGAAAACACTTACTACGACTGGGAGCACATGCCCACCTCGCTCAGCGGCTCAAGCACGGAGGAAGAAGTGACAGCCGTGGCCACGTTAATGTACCACTGCGGCATCAGCGTGCAGATGGACTACAACTGCACCAACACGGGCGCCAGCGATGCCTGCACCATGTACGCCTTCCTGTCGGATACCAACATGTGCTACACCGAATTCACCTACAGCGCCGAAAATGCGCTTTACACCTTCTGGGGGTATAAGAAGTCGCTGCACGGCCTCTTCAAGGACGACTTCACCGACTCGGCGTGGTGTGCCATGCTCAACAACGAGTTGCGCAACAATCGCCCGCTGATCTACCGCGGTGAAGGCTCGGGTGGCCACTGCTTCATACTTGACGGTCTGGGCGCATTGGGACTCTACCACTTCAACTGGGGCTGGGGTGGCGGCGCCAACGGCTATTACTCCGTATCGCCCCTTCATGCGGCTGGCTACAACTTCGATGTGCGCCAATCGGGCATCTTCGGCATCGAACCCGACGGCACGTTAGGCATCAGTGATGAGCCAGTCCAAGCCGCCTTCACCGCTTTTGGCCGCCACGGCCAGATTGTGGTGCGTAGCGAGCAGCCCGCCCCGATTGCCGTCTATGACCTGTTGGGACGCGAAATAGCACACCGCCAGGCCAGCGACCATGAAACCATCATTCCCGTGTCAACCACTGGTCTCTACCTTATCAGAAAGGGACAAGCCACACAAAAGGTCATGGTACCGTAAGGGGACAGACGCACGCAATTTGAAAATTCAAAATTCAAAAGAGTTTTTAGTTGTTAGTTTCTAGTTGTTAGCAATAAAAGAACTAAGTAGAGACGCGGCGTGCCGCGTCTGAAATTCAAAATTCAAAATTCAGAATTCAAAGAACAAAGAACAAAGAGATTCCTTCGGCGGTAGTTTCGACAAGCTCAACCACCGCCTCGGAATGACACCAACAACTCTTAACTCCTTAACTTCTTAGTTTCTTAACTCTTTATCACTTCTCACTTCTCACTCCTCACTTCAACATTTCAACACCACAACAAATCAACAATAATTTATTGTATCTTTGCATCTTCAAACGCAAACTCATGCTCACCCGACTGTTATGCATTATTGGTGAATACTTTATGTTTCTGGGACGCGTCTTTTCGCGACCCGACAAGTGGCGTGAGTTTTTCAAAAAGTTGATATTCGAAATGGATGCCATGGGCGTGGGCTCGCTACTCATCGTCTCCATTGTCTCCATCACCATGGGTAGCGTTATCACCACCCAAACAGCCCTGCAAATCGAGAGCAACTGGATTCCCTCGTGGACGGTAGGTTTCACGGCCAGAACGTCCATCGTCATGGAGCTCTGCCCCACCATCATCAGTTTGCTGCTGGTGGGCAACCTCGGCTCACGCATCACCTCAGAGATAGGCAGTATGCGCGTAACAGAACAAATTGACGCTTTGGAAGTTATGGGTATCAACTCGGCTTCCTACCTCATCCTGCCCAAAATCATCGCCTCGCTGATTGTCAACCCCATCCTGATCATCATCAGCATCTGCTTTGCCTTGTGTGGCGGCTATGTCACCGTACTTGTCACGGGTGTGATTTCGGGATACGACTACATCGATGGTATCACCTCCTTCTTCAGAATGTACGACCTTTACTACGCCCTGACGAAAACCACCGTTTTTGCATTTGTAATATCATCAGTATCATCATTTTACGGATACCGCATTGAAGGCGGCGCCTTAGAGTTGGGTAAAGCCAACACGCAGGGCATTGTGGTCGCCAGTTTCATCATATTGGTTCTCAACCTTGTCATCACCCAAATCATGTTGTAGTTATGATAGAAGTTAAAGATGTTACGAAAGTTTTTGGTGACAGGACCGTTTTGAACCACATCAACACGGCCTTCGAGGAGGGCAAGGTTAACCTGGTGATTGGCCGCTCCGGTTCGGGCAAGACCGTACTGATGAAATGTCTGGTAGGTTTGCTCTCGCCCAACGACGGAGAGATTTTGTATGACGGCCGTAACTTCCACAACTTGGATGAAAAGGACAAAAAGACACTGCGTGCCGAGATGGGCATGCTATTTCAAGGGGCGGCGCTTTTCGACTCAATGACCATTGAAGACAATGTGCTGTTTCCGTTGAACATGCTCACCGAGCAGAGCTATGATGAGAAGATTGCCCGTGCCAACCTCTGCTTGGAGCGCGTTGATTTGAAAGGCAGCAACAAGCTCTACCCTGCCGAGTTGAGCGGCGGTATGAAGAAGCGTGCCGCCATTGCCCGTGCCATTGCCTGCAACCCGAGTTACCTCTTCTGCGACGAGCCCAACTCGGGTCTCGACCCCAAGACCTCATTGCTTATCGACGACCTCATCATCGACATCACCCACGAGTACAACATCACCACGGTGGTTAATACCCACGACTTGAACTCGGTCATCACCATTGGCGAGACCATCTCATACATCTACCAAGGCGACCTCGCTTGGCGTGGCAACAAAGACAACGTGTTGACATCGGATAATGAGCTGTTAAACAACTTTATATACGCCCAACCCTTAACCCAGAAAATTAGAGATTTGATATAACTATGGAAATTACCAAAACCCACATCGAAGGTGTACTTGTTTTGAAACCGCAGATTTTTAAAGACTACCGCGGTTCATTTTGTGAAAGTTTCAGCGCACGCACGCTGAAAGATGCCGGCATCGAGCTGGAGTATCCTCAAGACAATCAAGCCGTTTCGCATAAGAATGTCGTTCGCGGCTTGCATTTCCAGCATCCGCCGTATGCCCAGGCCAAGATTGTGCGCGTGGTTCACGGTTCCACCACCGATGTGGTGCTCGACTTGCGCAAGCACAGCAAAACTTACGGTCAGTACTTTTCCATTGAATTGTCGTTCGACAATGGGCTGCAACTTTACATTCCCGAAGGCTTCGCCCACGGCTATGCCGCCCACGAGGACAACACCGTGGTGGCCTACAAGTGCTCGCGCCTATACGAGCGTGCCGCCGAAGGCGTTATCCGCTATGACGACCCCGACCTCCACATCGACTGGCATGTGGACCAACCCATCGTTTCGGAGAAAGATATCACCGAAGCCGTATTCCTCAAGGATTTCGTGAGTCGGTATGAATAAAAAAAACGGTGCCTTCGACAAGCTCAGGCACCGTTTTTTTGGGCTATTAAACACATCGCGTGTGCCCTTTTTGTGTGTTTTGTTTTAAACAAAATCACATTTCTCCTATCTCATCATTTTATATGTAATCCATTTTGCACTAAATGAGCAGTGTAAAGGGATTTTTACTATTTTTGTAAGCTATTATTTATAATGGTTAAATAGGTTTTTGAATTAAATTAAACACAATTATAAAGTGATGAGAAAAATCTTAATGTTTATGCTGGGAATGCTGCTGGCGGCGGCATCCCTCCACGCACAAACAGTGGTCACCATAGGCCAGTCGAGCATGACGGCCAACTACCCGTTTTACGCGCCGCTGGAGAATGGGCGCACACAACTGCTATACACGGCAGCCGAAATTGGCATGGCCGGCGACATTGAAAGCCTGGCGTTCAACTTCGCCAACAGCGCCGACTTTGACTTTGAGAACCTCACCATCAGGATGGCGCAAACCACAGCCAGCACCCTGAACACCACCTACAGCGGCGCTATGCAAACCGTCTATAGCCACACCTTCCGAGCCACCGCCACTGGCTGGCAAACCCTCCTTTTTGACCAGACCTTTTCTTACGATGGAACTTCCAACTTATTGATAGACATCTGTTACAGCAACAGTGTACCCTCTTCCTATACGGGAGGCGTCAGCGTTATGGCTACTGGCGTAGCCTCCAAAACCCTCTTCTCGGTCTCGACCAACGAAGCGGGCTGCACCCTCACCGACCTCACCAGTTCCTACTTCCGTCCCAACATACAACTCTCCATCATCGGGCCCAACGACTGCGGACCTTGCCGTCCCTACTTGGTGCAGACACTCGGCACCAGCGCCCAAATCGCATGGAGGCAGAGCGGCAGCGCCAAGCGGTGGAAAGTGGCTTACAGCACCACGCCCCTCGCCACGCCCGACTCGGCCACACACATCCTCACTGTAACCCAGCCCGAATGTGCGCTGCAGGGCCTCAGCACGATGACGCACTACTATGTCTATATCCGCACCTATTGCAGCAACGGCGATTCGAGCAACTGGGCCAAGCTGGAGTTCACTACGCCGAACATCATAGCCACCCTTCCGTTTGTCTGCGATTTTGAATCGGCAACGCAGAACCAAGGCTGGCAATTTTACCAAAGCGACGGCAGTGTCAACACTTGGCACATCGGTACCGCCACCCAAGCTGGCAGACAGAAATCGCTCTATATTTCTGATGCTGACGGACTTACTAATCACTACACCCCTTCCGCCTCCCAAACGGCGGCTTGCTACGACCTGCTCTTCAGCGACGGCGGTCCATATCGCCTTTCTTTTGACTGGCGTGGCAATGGCACACGTGGCAGCGACGAGTTCAGCCTCTGGCTTTGCAGCACCGATGACAACCCACTGAGCCCATCGACCAGTGCCCTGAAACTGACGGAACAGCCTGGCACCTCATCGAGTTGGACCAGCTACAGCTGCACATTTAAGACCTCTTCGTTTGCCAACACCACCCAACGACTTGTCATCCTTTGGAAAAACGGCGCTGGCAATGTGGTGCAACCGCCGGCTGCCTTCGACAATCTCCGCCTTGAGAAAAGCACGACGCCAGAAGATACTACCATTGTTGATAATTGCAATCCAAAGCCACTACCGTGGAAAGAGGATTTTGAGCAAAACTTCGACTGGAAATGCTGGCAACACAGCGACGGCAACGGTGATGGCAAGAGCTTCACTTTTAGCACACAGAGTAGCGGTCGCGCGCTGGTTTATGAAAGCGGCGACACCACCACCGACGAGTGGCTCCGGCTCCCTTACCTGGCCCTCAACAACGACTCGGCGGCATTGCACTTTGACTGCCGCAGCACCTTTACAGACACGCTGCTGATGGCAGTGTATGCGCAACTCTATGATGCAGCCAACCCTGCGCTCGTCCGCATTTTGTCAATTACTCCTGGCCATCAGCGGTTTACCATTCCTTTGGCAAACTTCCGCAATCAGAATACGAGAATTGCGCTGCGCCTGACCCACAGCCGCAAAAGTCACGGACTGGTTGTTTTGGACAATTTTGAAGCCAGAGCCATCAGCACCTGCGACGGCAGCTCGTGCGCCTACACTGTCATCACCCAAAACCAAGGCAGCAATGCTTGGACTGCGGGCAACGCCTTTCTTTCGGTACATTCTGACGGTATGGAAGTGATGCGCATTGTACCACGCACGGCATACGACACCTTTGCCATCAACATTTGCAACAATGCCGTGACCGACTTCTTCTGGCATGGCAACGGCACCGCGCTCTCTGCCAGCGGCTTTATCATCACCGACCCTACGGGTAACGAACTGTGCCGATACACCTCTTTGCCCGCCACCGACGGACTGGTCGTATCGCAGCAGAACCGCTGCGATTGCTGTCCGCTACCCACCGCGTTGGCAGCCAGCGCCACGCACAACAGCGCCACGCTATCGTGGCAGAAGCACAGCGCCAGCCGCTGGGAGGTGATCTGCATACCAAGCCACTTGACGCCAGCCAGCGCCACGGCCATCACGGTTACGCAAGTGCCTTATACGGTAGAGAATCTGCAGCCGCAAAGCAGTTACCGCTTCTTTGTCCGCACCGTTTGCGACACATTGCACAGTGCTTGGCAGGAAGGACCACGCTTTACCACCACGGCCACACCCGCTGCCGTTCCCTATAATAATGATTTTGAGAACGATAGCGAAAACACCTTGTGGGTAACCGTCAACAACAACAACGGCTACTCTAACGAATGGTGCATCGGCAATGCTGTTAACCATGGCGGCAACAAAGCGCTCTACATCACCAGCGACCTGGCCACTATGCCCTACCAGGCCAACCTGGCCGCCTCGTCGGTCACCTGGGCATACCGCGACATCACCTTCACGCCCCAAGACGCCTACATTCTTCGCTTCGACTGGAAAGGCAAAGGATTGACCAACAAGAGTTTCCTCAATGTTTATTTGGGCGACTTGATAGATGTGGCCGCCTCACAAGACAGTCTCTTTGCGCCATTAGCCCATGGCCTCACCCCTATAGCCACCAACCTGTGCGGACAAGAGAGTTGGACCACGCATACCATCACATTTGACGGCAGCAACTATGCTGGCCAGACCAAGCGGCTCTACTTCATGTGGTGCAACACGGCAGGTGCCGGCGAGCAACCTCCTGTCGCCATCGACAACATCACCATCGGCAGCTGCACCGCTCCAGAGAAGCTCACCGTCGGCAACATCACAGGCACAACGGCCACGCTTTGCTGGACGGGCATCTCGAACCAGTACCAGATAGAGGTGGTGCGCATCAGTGACGACTTTACCCAAACGCTGACAGCCAATGACACCACCCTCGCACTTTCCGGCCTTACCCTCTATGCCGACTACAAGTGCCGTGTGCGCTCGCAATGTGGAACCCACTACTCCGATTTTACTGAATACGTAACCTTTACCATGTGTCCCTCATTCAACAACAGCGAACGGGTATGGTATGTAAGTCAGCAGGTGGGCAACCCTAACAACTTGGGATACCTCAGCACTGAGCCAGCCAACGACCTGGCTACGGTATTGGCATCGCCCTGTTTACAAGACGGCGACATCAGCAAGGTGGCTGCCGGCGATTATAAGCCCACGGC
>JAEEGG010023904.1_pt1 | contig 11897 bp, 11 predicted proteins | sample 9134161 | NCBI WGS metagenome assembly JAEEGG01 (sample SAMN16246543, study PRJNA631951) | gut metagenome | biome: gut microbiome; feature: rumen; material: CR-attached | host: Bos | place: Iran: Karaj | collected 2018-10 | reverse complement strand
AGAAGAGCTTACCGCCTACCTTTTAGATCACGGGGTTCAAACCAACTATATCCACAGCGAGGTGAAGACACTGGAACGTGTACAGATCCTCAACGATCTGCGACAGGGTATCTATGATGTGTTGGTGGGTGTGAACCTTCTGCGTGAAGGACTTGACTTACCAGAAGTATCCTTAGTGGCGATTCTCGATGCCGACAAAGAGGGTTTCCTGCGCAATCACCGCAGTCTGACGCAGACGGCAGGACGTGCAGCCCGCAATGTGAACGGTAAGGTCATCATGTATGCCGATACCATCACTTCCTCCATGCAGCTGACTATCGATGAGACCCGACGAAGAAGGGAGAAACAGATCCGATATAACGAGACCCACGGCATCACTCCTAAGCAGATTGTGAAGAACATCAGCGCCGGCGCCCTCCAGAAAGAAGAACGTGCCGATGTCAGGGAACTGCGTCGTGCCATGCAGGTGTCCAACGCCCAGATGGCAGCCGATCCGATTGTGGAGCGTATGACCCGTCCGCAGCTTGAGAAGAGTATTGCAGAGACCACCCGATTGATGAAGGAAGCAGCCAAGAATCTCGACTTCCTGCAGGCCGCCCAGTATCGTGACGAGATCATCAGACTACAGAAAGAACTGGAGTTGAAGTGAAAAAGTATGTTAATCCTTGCAGGGTTATCAGATTTTATTCGTATTTTTGCACACATAATCAAACAATAGTCATTATGAGAAAGTATTTTTTCGCCATATTGATGGCATTGCCTATGCTGGCAACAGCCCAGGACAACACTTGGGAAAGAATAGAGCAGGAACCCGTAGAAGCAGCTAATCCCGATGCAAAATATCTGTTACCGGATGCTGTACCCGTTGTTGACGGGAAGGTTTGCTGGACCACTACCATCTCAGCTCCAGGGAAGTCTGCACAGCAGATCTTCGACATTCTGTTGGCACAATTAGAGAAGATGGTTAAGGAGCCTAATCAGATTGCAGGCAGTGCCATCGTGGTCAACGATACCAAGAAGCATGATTTAGGAGCCGTCTTCCACGAGTGGCTGGTCTTCAAGAGTGCTTCCCTCTCCTTCGACCGCACCAAATTCAATTTTACGATTGAGGCGAAGTGCTCCAATGAAAAGGTTGAGGTTATCATGAGCCGCATCACTTATGACTATGATTTGGATCGTGATCCGAAGCACTATACCGCCGAGGAATGGATTACCGACGAGAATGCCGTCAACAAAGACCATACGAAGCTCTATCCCCTTTCAGCCAAGTTCCGCAGAAAGACCATCGACCGCAAGGACTTCATCTTCAATAAGTTTAACACGTTACTCAACGACAAGTAATGAACAAGGACAAGATCCGCAACATTCTGAACATCATCTTCATGATCGGTGCTGTGGTGGGAGTGATTCTTTATCTCTCGAAGAATGAGGAGCGGCATTATCTCGGACTCTATATCATCTTGATTGCCATGTGCTTCAAGATTGCAGAATCATCAATGAGAATGATTAAATGAAGACAAGACTCACATTACTTTTGCTGTTACTGCTGTCGCTTTCAGGTGCCAGGGCTCAGGATGTCTATAACCAGATAGACGAGATGGGCAACGTCACCCAACGACGGGAGAACCAGAACTTCAACAAGCACAACAACGATACAACCCGTAACAGGGAGATTCCCAAGGGTCTCTATGTATGGACCATCGACCGCAAGTTTGGTGACATGATCCCTGCACAGCCCGACACATTGCCCCACCTCTTTATGAACAACCAGTTCAATACAGGTGTTTATGGTGAATACAATACCACGGGAAGTAACTACACCTCCCGTCTGAGCCGTATCTTCATCAATCGTGCCGCTACCGACAACTTCATCTTCACCCAGCCCTATAGTTTCGTGGAGAAACGCCCTGAGACGTGGCACTTCATGAACACCCTGTCGCCCTATACCAGTATCCTCTACGACAACTGCGGCGACAAGGTCAATGGTGAGGACCATATCGATGCCAAGTTTGCCGTGAATGCCGGTAAGCGTCTGAACTTGGGTTTCGACCTCGACTATGCCTATGCACGTGGCTATTTCAGTAACCAGAGTCTCTCCCACTTCAACGGAAGCCTCTTCTCGTCATACACTGGCGACAAGTATAATATGCATTTCTTCTTCAATGCAGCCCACCAGAAGATCACGGAGAACGGTGGTATCACCGACGATAACTATATCACCCACCCCGAATCGTTCCAGGACCAACTGGATGAGGACGAGATTCCCACCATCCTGAAACAGAACTGGAACCGCAACGATCATCAGCATATATACCTCACTCACCGCTATAACATCGGTTTCTATCGGAAGGTGAAGATGACCGAGGCTGAGTTGAAGGCCCGTGCCTTTGCTGAGGAAGCCAAGAAGGACAAGGAGCGACGGGAGGCCAAGAAGAAAGACGGTGAGGAAGAAGAGCGTCTCTCTAAGAAAAAAGAGAAGGAACACCAATATAAAGGTCGTCCGGAGGGAGCCCGTATCATGGGAGCAGAACCTAAGCGCGACTCTATCGTCGTAGCCGACAACCGCATCAGTGTTGAGGATCAGGCCAAGATCGACAGTCTGAACCGTGCCCAGGCTATCCAGGACTCCATCGATGCCACGATGAAGCGTGAGTTTGTGCCTGTCACCAGTTTCTTCCACACCTTTGAGTGGAACAACTACAGACACATCTATCAGGCTTATGCGACACCGGCCAACTACTATCTGAACCAGTATTATGTCAAAGGTCTGGAATACGGCAACGACTCCATCTACGACGAGACGAAGCACATGCAGCTGCTCAACACCTTGGGCGTAAGTCTGCTGGAAGGCTTCAACAAATACATGAAGGCTGGATTGAAGGGCTTCATCACCTTCGACTACAACAACTACCAGATGCCCGACTATTCGGATGAAGGACTCCTCTTCCGCAACAAATGGACGGAGACCAACATCAGCTTTGGTGGACTGCTCAGTAAGACCCAGGGCAAGACCTTCCACTTCAACCTCCGTGCAGAGACGTGGATTGCCGGTCCCTTGGCAGGTCAGTTGAAGCTCGACTTCAATACCGATGTCAACTTCAAGCTCTTCGGCGATACGGTGCGATTGGCTGCCAATGCCTTCTTCCAGCGCATCGAACCCGTGTTCCTGCAGCGCCATTACCACTCGAAACATATCTGGTGGGACAATGACGACCTGTCGAAGGAGACACGCACGCACATCGAGGGTCGCTTCAGTTATGAGAAGACCAACACCATGCTGCGCATCGCGATCGATGAGATCCAGAACTACACCTACTATGGCATGAGCTATGATGCCACCACTGATAGTCGCACGAACCTGACGGCAGGCGTTTATCAGGCATCTGGCAACATCAATGTCTTCACAGCCCAGCTGAATCAGAACTTCCGTCTGGGTATCCTGAACTGGGAGAATGTGCTCACCTATCAGAACAGCAGCAACAAGGAGGCCCTGCCGTTGCCTTCATTGAACTACTTCACCAACCTCTACCTGAAGTTCCGTATTGCGAAGGTGCTGAACGTGGAGTTGGGTGCCGATGCCTTCATCTTCACGAAATACTATGCCCCCGACTACTGTCCGGCCATCAACCAGTTTGCCGTGCAGCAGAATGAAGCCAGCCGTGTGGAGTTAGGCAACTATCCCTTCATTGATGCCTATGTGAACTTCATGCTGAAGCGGGTAAGGTTCTACGTGATGATGAGTAATGTGAACAGCGGCTCAGGCAATGGCATGCGGTTCCTCGCACCCCACTACCCCACCAACAGCCGTGTGCTCCGTCTCGGTATCTCCTGGCCGTTCTTCAACTAAACAGTTATAAAAGCAGTAATCCCAAGCTCACGCAGAGCCCATAGATAAAGATATTACGCGCTGTTTCTCCCAAGCAGAGATTCAGCGCTTTTCCTTGGTAGATATGCTTTATCTTCAGGTAGGTGAAGATATGCAGCAGCAGATAGATAATGGGCAACAGCGAGGCCAGCGGATGACCGTGCTGCCAGAACGTTCCCCCGAGGATGATGGCACCGATACCCACACCCAGATAGAGTTGCAGTCCGGCTTCAGCCCCCAACTTCACGATGATGGTGTTCTTACCTGCCAACCGGTCGTTGTCCCGATCGCGGAAGTTATTCACAATCAGCAGGGCATCGATCACCAGGCCACAGGCCATTGAAGCCAGGAACACCTCCCACGTCATGGTATGCAGCTGGATATAATACGTGCAACTCACGGGAATCAGTCCGAAAAACACCAATACCAGCAGGTCGCCCAAGCCCTGATAAGAGAAGAAGGTGGTATAGAGGAAGGCGAACACCACGCAGAGCGCTCCCACGGCAATCATCTCCAGACCGCCATATAAGGCCAAGGGCAGACCGATGACACAGGCCAGACAGGTGGTCAGGGCAATGGCCTTCTTCATGGCATCCAGTGTCACCCATCCCTGGGCACAGGCCCTGCGAGGCCCCAAGCGCGTCTCGGCATCGTCGGTGCCGTTCACGAAGTCATAGAAGTCATTGATGAAGTTCGCATCGATCTGCATCGCAAAGGAGAAAAGCATACACAAGGCGGCTGCGATCCAGTTGAACGCATCATCCACATAGAACTTCGAATCACTATAGGCCAGCGCCAGTCCAATCATCACCGGAACCGCAGCCCCGGAGAGCGTCTTCGGACGGGCTGCCAGCAACCACGCCTTCATCGAATTTGTCTTGATATTCGTCTCTTCCATCACTATTTTCCGCTAATTTCTTGCAAAAGTAAGCAGAATTTCGTAATTTTGCAAAAATATTCGCAACTTTTTATGATTAACAACACCCCCAGTCTGGATTTGGTAGAGTTCATCGAGACTCAGATCCTCCCTCGTTATGCCGCCTTCGACCGTGCCCACAACATGGAACATGTCACCCGTGTCATCCGCAGTTCCCTCGAACTGTCCCGCATCACGGGGGCCGACATCAACATGGTCTATACCATTGCCGCCTATCACGACTTAGGCATGAGCGGCCACCGTGCCGACCACCATATCCGGGGGGGAAAGATCCTGGTGGCTGATGCCCGTCTGAAGAAATGGTTCTCGCCCGAGCAGATCAAGATCATGAAAGAGGCCGTAGAGGATCACCGTGCCTCCGCCAGTCGAGCCCCCCGTAGCATCTACGGCAAGATCGTGGCAGAAGCCGACCGCGACATCGACAGCGAGACCGTGTTCCGCCGCACCATCCAGTTCGGACTCAGCAACTACCCGCAGTTTGACAAGGAAGGCCACTGGAAGCGTTTCCTGGAGCACATGCACAGCAAGTACTCCAAGGACGGCTATCTCCGTCTGTGGATACCCAACTCGCCCAATGCCAAGCGACTCAATGAGCTCCGCGACATCATCGAGGCCCCTGCCAAACTGCGCGAGGCCTTCGACCGTCTGTTTGAGGAAGAGACGGCTGCTACTACATGAAATGCAGGTAGTAGATCACAGCCAGTGCCACGATCAGCACCAACAGCACCACCGACTTGATCATACACGAGGCTACCTTCTTCACAACGAGGAAGGCCACCATCAGTGCCACCAGCGCGAAAATATAATAACCGATATTTCCCATTATTTGAACATTTTTCTGAATTCCGTAGGTACAGGTGTCTCAAACTCCATCGGCTCACCCGTCACCGGATGATGGAAACACAGGAGCCAGGCATGCAGACAGAGCCGGTGCAAGGGATCGTCGCCATTGCCGTATTTCGGATCACCACACACAGGATGCCCCATATCAGCCGAGTGGACACGGATCTGGTTCTTACGCCCCGTCTCCAGCTTAAACTCCACCAGCGTGTGCTCCGTGGTGCGGGCCATCACGTGGTAGTGGGTCACGGCATACTTACCGCCATTATCCACCGGCGACGAATAGGTCACGTAAGCCTTATTGTCCTTCAGCCAGTTGGCCACCGTTCCCTCATCGTTCTCCATCTCTCCGGAACAGACGGCCACATAGCGGCGGTCATACACGATGTCGTGCCAGTTGTGCTCCAATATCTGCTCCGTCTCCATATCCTTGGCATACACCATCAGTCCGCTGGTGTCACGGTCCAGACGATGCACCACGTGGGCGGTACACTTCTGACGCGACTTCTTGAAATAGTCGTCGAGCACCGTCTTCACGTTCAGACTGGAGTGACCGGCCGCCATCGAGAGGATGCCCACGGCCTTCTCCACCACGATGAGCCACTTGTCCTCATACACGATCTTCACATAACGGCTCTTGAAACCCTGCTGGTTGCGCTTCGTCTTGCTCACGGCAATCTTCATGCCCCGCTCCAAGGGGAAATCAAACTGACTCACGGTCTTGCCGTTCACCTTGATACCTCTCCCCTGCAGCGTCGCCTTGATCTTCGTACGACTCTGCTGCACGTTGGCCAACAGCCATTCCAGCAGTGGCATGGGCTCTTCTACGGTATAGTGGTCGTAGTCGCCCTCACGGTTATATCCTGCGTTATATCTCATACTGGGTGCAAAAGTACGAATAATTTCGTAAACAGCAAAAAAATGGCAGGAAAGAATGCATCTTCCCTGCCACCATCATTGTTTTGATATTATCTTAGTAGAAATTGAAGTATCTGCGTGCATTGTTGTACGAGATATCCTCCACCATACGACCGAGGATCTCCTCATCGTTGGGCAGCAGGCCCTTCTCCACATCATTACCCAGCAGGTTGCAGAGGATACGACGGAAATACTCGTGGCGCGGATAAGAGAGGAACGAGCGCGAGTCGGTGAGCATACCCACGAATCGGCTCAGCAGTCCCAATACAGAGAGGGCGTTCATCTGACGGATCATACCATCCATCTGATCATTGAACCACCAGCCGGAGCCAAACTGGATCTTTCCGGGCTCTCCACCCTGGAAGTTACCCAGCATCGTGGCAATCACCTCGTTGGCGCAGGGGTTCAATGTATATAATATGGTACGCGTGAGCTTACCCTTCATATTCAACTTGTTCAGGAAGGCCGACATCGCCTTGGCGGTGTTGAACTCACCGATGGAGTCGAAGCCCGTGTCGGGACCCAGCTGGTTATACATCGCGGTGTTGTTGTCGCGGATGGCACCATAGTGGAACTGCTGAGTCCAGCCGGCATCGGCATCCATCTCCGCCATCACGGTCAGGAAGCAGTTCTTAAACTGACGGATCTCCAGCTGCGACAGCTGCTGACCTCTCATGGCCTTCTCGAAGATGGTCTCGATCTGTGAGTCGGTATATTCCTCGTCATAGAACTCCTCGATACCGTGGTCAGAGAGCTTTGAGCCCTGTGCGGCGAAGAAATCGTGACGCTTCTGCAGGGCGTCGATCATATCGGCGAACTTCGTGATGTTCACGCCGCTCACCTCGCCCAGCTGCTCCACATACTTCGGGAACTCGGGCTTCTCGATGTTCATCGCCTTGTCAGGACGCCAGGCGGGCAGCATCTTCGGATCGTTAGCGGCCTTATGCTTGGCATACTCGATATGGTTGTGCAGGTCATCCACGGGATCATCCGTCGTGCAGACACACTCCACATTATAGTGGCGCATCAAGCCACGGGCAGAAAACTCAGGCTGCTGCAGCTTCTCGTTACACTCGTCGAAGATCTCACGGGCGGTCTTGGGGCTCAGCTGCTTCGTGATGCCGAAGGCCGTCTTCAGCTCCAGGTGTGTCCAGTGGTACAGCGGGTTACGGAAAGTGTAAGGCACGGTCTCAGCCCACTTCTCAAACTTCTCCCAGTCGCTGGTGTCCTTGCCGGTGCAGTATCTCTCCTCCACACCGTTCGTACGCATGGCGCGCCACTTATAGTGGTCACCGCCGAGCCACAGCTCAGTGATGCTCTTGAAACGATGGTCGTTAGCCACCATTTCGGGGATCAGATGACAGTGATAATCGATGATGGGCATCTTAGCCGCATGGTTGTGATACAAGTCCTGAGCCGTCTTGGTCTCCAGAACGAAATTATCATCATTGAATTGCTTCATAACTGTTATTTGTTTTAGAGTTTTGATTTATTTTTCCGCAAAATTACGGCTTTTTTCCAATAAATACACTATCTTTGCAGAAAATATTCACGTAAACGTTTTATTTTTCATGTCAAGCAAGGTACTTCTCATCTATACAGGCGGCACGATCGGCATGAACCGCAACCCGCAGACGGGTGCCCTCGAACCCTTCGACTTCGAGCATCTGCTCGTCCATGTGCCCGAACTCGAACAGTTCGACACCGAGATCGAGACTTATCAGTTCACGCCAGCCATCGACTCCAGCGACATGACGCCCGCCCGATGGACCGACATCTCGCATTGCATCGCCGACCGCTACGACGACTACGACGGATTCGTGGTGCTCCACGGCACCGACACGATGGCCTATACCGCCTCTGCCCTCTCCTATATGCTTGAGAACCTCACGAAGCCCGTCATCTTCACGGGCTCCCAGTTGCCCATCGGTCAGCTGCGCACCGATGGCAAGGAGAACCTTATCACCGCCGTCGAGATCGCCGCTGCCAAGGATGCCGAGGGCCGTGCCCTCGTGCCCGAGGTCGGCATCTACTTCGGCGGCCATCTGCTGCGCGGCAACCGCACCACCAAACAGAGTGCCGAGGAGTTCAATGCCTTCGAGTCGTTCAACTACCCCCACCTCGTCGATGCCGGTGTCAACATCACCTATCACCAGAACCGCATCCTGACGCCCGACTGGACCAAGCCAATGACGCCCCATTTCCGTCTCGACAACAATGTCATCATCTTCTCCCTCTTCCCTGGCATCCGCGAAGACCTCATCCGTCATATCATCCACACGCCCAACCTCAAGGCGATCGTCATGCGCACCTTCGGCTCGGGCAACGCCCCGCAGAGCCCCTGGCTGCTCAAAGCCTTAAAAGAAGGTACGCGTAATGGCAAGGTGATCGTCAACATCAGCCAGTGCATGCAGGGTGCCGTCGAGATGAGCCGTTACGACACGGGCTACCATCTGCAGGAGGCAGGCGTCATCAGCGGCTACGACCAGACCGTAGAGAGTGCCGTCACCAAACTGATGTTCCTCCAGAGCCACTACCCCGACGATCCCGACACCATCCGCCGCCTCATGACCCAAAGCCTCCGCGGCGAAATCACCAGATAAAAAGAATAATCCTCGACCACTTGGCCGAGGATTATCTCATTTTAATGTTTAATGTTCACAGTCCCATACAGGACGTCACACCCAATGCAGTCAGGATGGCCGAACCAATCGACACAATAATCTGCACAACAAACTTTGTAGTTTCCTTCTTCGTCATAACTCTTCAACTTCAATTCTTCAATTTTTCAATTCTTCAATCCTTGTCGAGGTATGAGCCGCCGTTGTAGTCATTATCATCACCGGTGTTACCGCCAGTGTTTCCACCGCTGTTACCACCAGAGCCGCTCTCGGTGCCTGAACCTGAAGTAGGATCATCGTCGCCACCCTCGGCATCCGACTGGATGATGTCCCAAGCCGACAGCGGGGTGCGCAGCGTGTAGGACTTGTCCTTGCCGTTGATCTTCTTCTTGATGGTCTCCACCAGGTAAGCGAACTGGAGTGAGCACTGATCCTTAAACTTCTTCGAAGTGATCTCCTCACCCTGGGCGTTCTCAGGAATAAACACGAAGTTCACACCCTCCACCAGATTGTTCACACCCATACGAAGCGCGTCCTCAATGGTGGCAGCACCGCCAGGAACGGAGGTCACGGTGGGGCGGAACGTACCCAGGCCATCCAGCTTCACAGGCTGACCGTGAGACATCATCTCCTTCAGACACTTCACGATGGCAGCCAGCACCAGCTGCATAAACTCATAGGTCACCATGCCGCCGTGGTCAGCCACGTGCTTAGCGAAACCCTTGGTGGTCAATGCCTCCTTCGACTCTGCCTCAGGATAGTAACGACCCTCCATCTTTGAACCCTCCACAATGTTCTTGCGAAGATTCACCAAAAACGCAATGTTTTCTTTTGCCATGATAAAAATAGTTTAAAATTGTTGATAATGTTATTTAACTCGTTTGTCTCTTATCGACAATGCAAAGATACGACTATTTTCGTGCTTCTGCAAGCAATTTTAGACGCGCAATCCCCTTATGGAATCTTATGGATACTTAATGCCACTTATGGCAACTTATTTGAACAAAATATTTGGATAATTCAGGAAAAAGCAGTATCTTTGCAATATGAAACAAACAGTTAGAACTTATGGTCGTATGGAGCTGGCGCAGGCGTATTTCCCTGCCATCTTGCCCCGCTCAGCATGGAAGAAACTAAAGGTTCTCCTGATGGATGACCCTCAGACCGCTTCCTATGCAACATTATCCCGTCGCACGTTTCTCCCAGCGGAGGTTTCTGTCATCTTCTCCGTGTTAGGCGTGCCGTGACAATTAATTTACATCGCATTTAAACCCCTTAACCCCTCCGGCCGTCCGCCTGAGGGTTTCTTATAGTCCGCCCAAGCAGCCCTTCCCCTCCGCCCAGACCAGACTCAGAGAGCACTACAACTCTTGAAAAATCAAAATATGAAAACATCTGACACACAATCCATCCGTCTAACATCTAACATCTAACATGAAGGTTTTAGCGTTTTATGGTCTTACAAAACTTTTATATTATATATATTATATATAATATATATAATATAATTAATAAATAAATGATAACTATCTCCTCCCCTCCTCCATCCATATAAAACCCACTTTCTGAAAACCCTAATGTTAGATGTTAGATTGTTAGATTTTCATTTTTACCATAGAAAATTTGGCAGAGTGGAAATAATGTGTTACCTTTGTAGGCAAAATTGGTTAATCTGGATTTATGATTGAAAATACAAATACAGAAATCGACATCTTTGAAGATGATTATGGCCTACTAGTAGCAGAAGGTCGGATTCGGGATATTGCGGACGAGTTGGAAGAATTGCATTACCGAAGTGGTTCGCATTTTATCTGGCAACTGAAAGTGATAACCTCTCATCCTTCGTTTTATCCCATCAAAGGTGAAGCTAACATCTATACTACTGGGGGTGAAAGTGGCGAAGACTATGAGAATCTGCTCAATGCGGCCCGCAAAGCTGTTGAGCATGGTTATCGTGTATTTATCCTGCCTAATCCCCAAGGCATCCGCACGGCAGATTTTATCTTTGAGCGCAAGGGAGTATATAAAATGTATGACTTGAAGACTGTATCTGGTAATAATTCAGTAGATAATCGTCTGTCAGAATCCGTTGGTCAAACAAACCGAGTGCTTCTCAATATGGCTGTGGACTATAATCCAAGTGCTTTAGCACGTAGTATAAAACACTACTTTGAAAGTAACCTGAATGCTTATGAGGTGTTAATATTTAAAGGAAAGAAGCAATTGTCGATTACTCGTAAAAGTTTAGAAGACACAAACTTCTTCCGCACCTTCATACGTCGTTTTATTAAATAAAAACAAAAGAGCTGCTCAATGAGTAGCTCTTTAAAATGGAGTAGTGTCGATAAAGTCTTGCTCCCTCGCGGGATTCTGCCCGGATAGTCAAACATACATTTGACGGTGCAAAGATACAAAGTATTTCTGAAAGTTGCAAGGATTTCGGAAGAAAAAACGTCATTTCTACGTTATTTTCAACTTTTTCGCCCATTTCTTTCTTTATTTCCATTTTATTTCTTACTTTTGCAAATGAACACGGGCAAATGCCTCAGTGGAGGTGCCTGTGCGACTTTTGTGGGTAAAAACAATAATATATGAATTATTTTTTCTGCCCTGCGGGGAACTATGAAGACTTTGCCAGTGGCAGAGTGATATATGGAGCGAAGGGGATTCCTAATTTCCCGGTCAGACTGATCGCGGAGATTTTTGGACGGGCACT